>Ga0307517_10013716_pt1 | contig 10975 bp, 5 predicted proteins | sample 23_EM_MG_FD_194515 | JGI IMG/M metagenome (GOLD analysis project Ga0307517, IMG submission 194515) | Populus trichocarpa ectomycorrhiza microbial communities from riparian zone in the Pacific Northwest, United States - 23_EM | ecosystem: Host-associated > Plants > Roots > Unclassified | place... | reverse complement strand
CCCAAAGCTTACCAATCTCCATTTTTACTTAGTAATCGCCAAGCCCTCTGTAGAGTATAAAAGGGGTCCAATTTTCTGACTCCCAGATAATAACAGTCCCAGAAATTAGTACTGAGCAATGAGTCTCAGGGTTTCTGTGTACACAAGGGTCTCTAGTTATCCAGATTAATTGGCAATTTGAGCACAGCCTCACCAATTTCTGGCTAGTTACTTATTAGTTACTGACTAGCATACTGCTACAGTGAACTATTGTGTACTTGATTGTAACCTTTCTGTTTTTCCCTAGTCAGTGAAGAAGATCCTTGTCCCTTGCTGTAACAGTTACTAGTGATACAAGTAATTTGCACTGTACTTCAGTTCTCAAGTCATCACATCATCATTTATTATCCGTCAAGTATTCAGTTACTTCATACATCTTTTTACAGTTATCTTTCAGTTCAGTATTATGCTTGTTATGTTCATTTGTTTGCAGAAAATCATCCTCAACTTTGATCAAGTCCTTAGTCACTTAGGCACTGCAAGTCTCTAGGATAGTATTGTTGTTGGCATAATTATTTTACAAACCTGTTTGTTTCACACAAACACACCTATTCTCATATAGTGCAGGTTCCTTTTAGATTTAAATATCTATTTGCCCTTGAACCCATATACTTGAATATTAAGGGTATTGATCTGTAACTTATTATTATCGAACGACTGGAATATACCCCACCCCTATTTTGGACAAGGCCAGTGAAACCCAGGTTAATAACATATTAATTGTTATTTGACACGACAATGGGTATACTTGTGGGTACCCATATTGTTGGGACTTTGTATATATCTTTTTTGGGGGCCACATCCTGGACAAGTTTGACATGTCGAGGATGAACCGGAGTCCCAGCAGTCTGAATCCCATTGCTCTCAGCAAACACTGCACAAACAATCAACAACTCATGGCATTGAGCTTCTTCAACCACCACTACCCACTTCTCCTCTCACCCTGCCTATTCCACACTGAATAAACCTCAAAGAAAGCAGCCAACATTCTTTCAATTTGGGAGGACTCAAGGAAGGTGGATGAGAAGGGGAGACCCTGGCAGAGGGAGACCCACCTGGTATGTTGCAAAGCACAATCTCCCTCAGCCACCTCTCACCCACCCCAACAACAGGTCAAAGGAGGGTGCGAGTGCCACATCGTCACATTTCCCCTTGATGTTGTCATGCTTGACTGCATCTGCCTTCTCTTTCGCTGGCAACCACAACCAGAGGAGGTTGCGAATCCTGCCTCCTCACCTCCTCCCTTAACACTATGCTCGACGGCATTGGTGCCAGCAGAGGGCGAAGTGGGCCGCCCAACCCCAATAGTTCGAGCTAAATGACAACATGTAGACACCGTCTCGAGCCCAACGCCAATGCATAGGGCCCAACCCCGATTTCTCAAACCCAACACCAATGTGTAGAGCATGACGCCAACATGTACAGCACAAACCAGACATCTTGAACTCAACGCCAATGCATAGGTCCTAACCTTGACGTCTTGAACCCAACCCCTACTTCTCAAACCCAACGCTAATGTATAGGGCCCAACCCTGACTACTTGAGCCAAACACCAATGCATAGGGCCCAACCCCAACATCTCGGGCCCAACATCAATGTGTAGGGCCCAAACCCCAATGGCTTGAGCCAAACGCCAACACATAGAGCCCAACCAGGTGGGCCAGCGTACAGAGCCTAATGCCAATGTCTCGAGCTGACATCTCAAACCACATTGTTTTCGCTGCCAACTCCCATTGCCTGCAGTGAGAGGAGGATGGGAACCCCACCTCCTTGCCTCTTCCCCTGCCTCCCCTTTTCCCTCAATGCCGTTTTCTCCCTCAACATTGCAGGACACGAAACCCACCTCTCACATCCTCCCTCAACGTCGGCATTACTTCTGCCACCAACCACCACCTTTCTCAGTCAGAGCAAGACATGAAACCTGCCTCCTCGCATCCTCTGTCAACGTCATCAGGCTTGACGGCATTAGCGTTGCTTTCACCGCCAACCACCGCCACCTTGGGTCAGAGGATGTGAATCCCACCTCCTCACCTGTCCCTCGAGATCATGGCCTCCTCACCTCATCCCTCGATGTTGATATCTGTAGCAGATAAGGAACAAGTAAAAGTATCGTCTTTGTTATTTCATTTTCCGTCTCCTTGTAATGTAGTATCTACTGTCAATGTAATCTATTTTTTGACTACTTGATCTATTTACCTGTGGGTATACCCACAGGTACCTCTGGATACCCATTGTTGGAGATATACCTATGAGTACCTGTGACCTGCAGGTTTTAAACCCACAGATCCAGGTGATCTGTGGGAGAAGATCTTGGCGGGTCTAGGTATGGATTTTGACAAGAAATTACCTGCAGGTAAGGGTCCAGGTAACCCAGGGTGCACCTGTGTCCAGCCTTAACATAGCCTCACACAGCCTTGCACAGCCACGCACTGCCTTGAACCCCAAATTTCCTATTTTGGTAATTTGAATGACTAAAAGCTTACAATTTCACCCCAAAGTCATTACCAATCGCCCCAAAAGTATTACCAATCACTCACTTTCATTAAGGTAGGTGACACCCAATTCCAGCACCCTTATGTAACCATTGGCTTGGCACCAAGAGCGGTCAAATTGTGACTTAAAAAAAAAAAAAATTTGGTACAGGAGGGCAAAAGATAAAAAGCAAAAAATATGTTATTAATTCAGCCATGTCAATTTGGGTGTGCTGAGCCTCTGCAAGCATAATTGGAGGTCATGTATAATACTTTTAATGGCCCAAGCTATGCCAAAATGAATTTTATGGACAAGTTTGCATATCTGAGTTCAAATCTGAGTCTGTTTGAACAAACACCATACTTTGGGATATCATCACAAGGTTTTGAGGGCAGCACATTGTCAATTTATATTTGAGAGGCATAATAATAGTTTTATATGCATAGAAAGTGAGTTTACAACCTCAATTTCACCTGTTTTTGCACCCAACGGCCCGTTATCCCTTCCCTGGTAATATCACATGATTGATTACCTCAGTGGACAAATCTGCCTCCATCAAAAACTTGAAATGTTGGGAATCACACAGAAATGCATCTGGGACCATAGAATAGTGCAAAGAAAATTTTTTTTTTATGACCTATCTACATGTTCAATTCAACATATTTTTAAAATATAAAATCTGGGAGTTCCAGGACAATATATTTCCTCTTATTCTCTGGTTTTCAAATCTGCAAAATATATGTTCTGGTGGGAGAGAAAGGATCTCCGCGAGATGACTTTTCTGCTTATATAAGGGGTACTGGAATTGGGTATTGCCCACTTTACCAATCACCTCACTTTCATTACCAATCACCCCACTTTCATTACCAATCACCCCCAATGGATTACCAATCTGCATTTTTCTTAGTGATTACTGAGCCCTCTGTAAAATATAAAAGGGGTCCAATTTTCTGACTGCCAGAGCATAACAGTCCCTCTTATTTAGCTGTTTGAGCATGAGTCTCACTAAATAACTGTGTACACAAGTGTCTATAATTATCCAGATTAATTGGTAGTTGAGCACAGCCTCACCAATTTCTGGCTATTTACGTATTAGTTACTGATTAGCTCACCACTACAGTATTCTATTGTGTACTTGATTGTAACCTGGTTTCCCCTGTCAGTGAATCAGACCCTTGATCTTGCTTATAAAACATTACTTGTAATACAAATTAGTCTCACTGTCTAAGTTTGTTTTTAAGTTTTCAAGTCACTATGCCACTGTTGTCAGGCTTGGTTTTTGTTTGGAGTAAGGTTCAATTCAAGATGCAGGACAACTCTATAACAAACTAACAGAAAACATGACATATCCTAGAAGACCACTACTGTGGCCCATAGCTCGTATCATCTCCCCAGAGCCTGTATTAATTTTCCATATCCTAATACTAACACCTAATCTAGGCTTGGACAGGGATATTGACCACAGCCTCAAAACAGAATAATGACTTCACCTGACTCACATGACCCATTGTGATTCATGTGACCCATTGTAACTTGTGTGACTCATTATGACTCACCATGACTCTTTATGATTCCTTATGACTCTATATAACTTTTATGACTTCCTATGACTTCTTATGACTCACTTATGACTCCTTATAACTCACCTATGACTCATTATGACTCACCATGACTCTTTATGATTCCTTATGACTCTATATAACTTTTATGACTTCCTATGACTTCTTATGACTCACTTATGACTCCTTATAACTCACCTATGACTCTTTATGACTCACCCTTGACTTGTTAATACTTAGTAAAACTCATACATGAGTCAGTTTTTTAGATAGAATGAGTCAGAGTGGCAGTGCTGCTGAGACTTTTGTAGAGTATAAAAGAAATCTGATTTTTGGCCAAAGAAGAATATCTAGACCCAGATACAGCTCTGTGTGCAAAGTGCACTAGTCTATACCCACATTCTTCCAGGCAAGTATTGGTCCCTTTTTGCTTGTAACAGTTACTTGCAATACAAGGTAGACTTTACTCCTAAATTCATGCTATATTGATTTATATTCTTAATGATATTCATGACATTTGACACAACACTTTGGACAACATATACAAGTAATTCTTCAGCTTCTAGGACAGCTTCAACAGCACTTCGACAATGCACACTACAGTAATTTCACATTTCAAAGTACATATGTTATATCCTTCCACATTCATCAGGAAAAAGGGGTTTGGTCCTAGAGAAACCTAGGTTGCTCTGGGTGTCTCTAGAGACTATAAAGACCTCAAAGATACAAAGACTCCCAGGCAGGCCTTGGAAAAAGGTCCCCTGGGTTCAAATTACCCAGAGCACTCTTAAAGCATTGTCAAAGCATCCCAGAGCATTCCTAGAGCATCCACCAGAGCATTCCCAGATCACTTCAGGAGCACTCTGAGTAGTGTAGGATATGGCCTTTACACTTTTATTTATTTATAAAATAATAATAAATAATATTAGAATTTATCCTATAGACATACTTGTGGTAGTGGGCCATTGCATATGCATGGCAGCTACAAGTCTAATTTTAACATTAGAATCAATTTTAAAATTATTAATTTTGATATTAATCTTTAAAATGTAATGGCCTCCTACAACAAACTCTACTTTGAGTTTATCTACTTTTGAGATTTAACAACTACAAAAAGACTGGTCTAAGTGGACTGCTTTTGATCAATTAGGATCACCTTTTTGTAGCCTTTTTACTAGCCTTTAAAACATACCCAAGAACATATTAATTAGTTTAAAATTGACAAAGATATGGTTGAAAATGTAAAATACTGTTGCAAATAGTATATGTACCAGACTTACTCCATAGAAACACCAATTATTAATGTAAATTAATATTCTTGGGCTAATTTTGAAGCTAAGAAGAATATTAACAAAGTTACCGATTCATAATTGTAAAATATTACTTTATAAAATAGGTTAAAACTGGTGCAGACCAAAAACCAGTCTAAAAACTAGTTAGATCCAGTTTTTTGATGCCCCAGGGCCTTAACCATGACTGTAACCAGTCTAATTTTATCACAGAAGTCAAAAAGAATAGACTGGACTTTCTACCTTTATGTACACCACACTGGCCTGACTTGTGCACCAAAATTTAAATATATGATGTACATAAGGCAGAAACCAAGGAATATTAATTTTTATAACCTTCTGAGTGTTGCATATACCTTGAGCCACTATTCTAAACAGCCACCAGTCAATATGCAGCTCACTGGCCTCATGTGTGTACCAAAATTTGAATATGTGATGTACATAAGAGTAGAAACTGAAAAATATTAATTTTTATCACATTCCAAGTGCCCCTAAAAGTTGATGGTAGTGTTGCATATACCTTGGGCCACTATTCTAGACACCCACCAGTTGATATAGAGCTTGCCAGCCTGGCTTGTGCACTGAAATTTAAATCCTTGGTGTTAACAAGAGTAGAAACTAATGAATATTGCTGTCTATGCTCTTACCTGTGCCCTTGTAAGTTAGCTGGAGTGTTGGATATACCTCGGACAACTATTATAAACAGCCACCAGTCAATGTGTAGCTCACTGGCCTGATGTGTGCACTGAAATTCCAATTCTTGTTGTGCAGGAAGATAGAATTTGGGAAATATTAATTTGTATTGGCTCACAAGTACCTGTAAAGGTGGGCCAGAATGTTATTTACATCCTGGGCTACTATTCTAAACACCCACCAGTTGATGTGTACATCCCAGCTCTGATATGTGCACAGAAATTCAAATATATGATGTGCACTGGCGACATTTCAATATTTGGTGTGTTGAACAGCCCACACTGGTGCATATGGAGCCTCTGAGCATTAATTATACTTTGCCTTGACCATCTCACAATCCACCAATAGAGAGCATACTACCAGGCATAACACACTGCCAATTTTATGACCAGAGTTCAGAGAGAGACTTATGAGTTTATCCATAGAAATCCATACAATGTAAGACTGTCAGCTGAACTATATTTCTTGATACATTGTACACTCATTAGCTACATCCACTGGACTCTTAAGTAATGATACATTTGCAGGATCTGCTAAAACATTGTATATGGGTACCATATGAAAAGGAGGACTAATCAGTTTATCTATTTACCAATTCTTGCCCATTTATGGCATTCTTAGGCTTGTTTGAAAGCCATAAATTATGGCTTTCAGATGCACTTTTGATCATGTGAATGTGGCCAGGATTCAGCTTGCAATTCAATTTTGGGTTTGTGGAAAATCATGCAGAAGAAGTGCTGAAACTAATCATTTTGTAGGTTCACCAATTTTTGGCCATTCTTAGCGTTCCTGGGCTCGTTTGAAAGGTATAAAGTATAGCTTTCAAACCAATCCTTGATCATGTGAATGTGGCCAGTATTCAGGTTGTAATTCAATTGCGGGTTTTTGAGCAATCATGCAGTAGGAGATGTAGCATCTTGCAGTAGGAGATGTAGCACTAATCACTCTGTATATTTATCAATACTGCACCAATTTTAGCGTTCTTGGGTTCATATGAAAGCTATAAATTAGGGCTCTTAGGAGCACCTTACATCATATAAATGTGGCCAGTATTCATCTTGTAATTCAATTTCGGGTTTTTGATCAATCATGCAGTAGGAAATGTAGCACTAATCACTTTGTATATTTATTGATACTACACCAATTTTAGCGTTCTTTGGTTCATCTGAAAGCTATAAACTAGAGCTCTTGGGATCACTTTTGATCATGTAAATGTGGCCAGTATTCATCTTGTAATTCAATTTCGGGTTTTTGATCAATCATGCAGTAGGAGATGTAGCACTAATCACTTTGTATATTTATCAATACTGCACCAATTTTAGCGTTCTTGGGTTCATCTGAAAGCTATAAACTAGAGCTCTTGGGATCACTTTTGATCATGTAAATGTGGCCAGTATTCATCTTGCAATTCAATTTCGGGTTTTTGATCAACCATGCAGTAGGAGATGTAGCACTAATCACTCTGTATATTTATCAATACTGCACCAATTTTAGCGTTCTTGGGTTCATCTGAAAGCTATAAATTAGGACTCTTAGGAGCACCTTACATCATGTAAATGTGGCCAGTATTCAGCTTGTAATGCAATTTCGGGTTTTTGGGAAATCATGCAGGAGGAGGGGTAGAAGTAATCAGTTTGTATATTTACCAATTCTTGCCCATTCTCAGCGTTCTGGGGCTCATTCGAAAGCTATGAATTATAGCTTTCAGATGCAACTTTTATCATGTGAATGTGGCCAGTATTAACCTTGCAATTCAATTTCGGGTTTTTGAGCAATCATGCAGGAGGAGGGTAAAACTAATCAGTTTATGTATTTACCAATTGTTGCCCATTCTCAGCGTTCCTGGGCTCATTTAAAAGCTATGAACTATGGCATTCAGATGCAATTTTTATCATGTGAATGTGGCCAGTATTCACCTTGCAATTCACTTTCGGGTTTTTGAGCAATCATGCAGGAGGAGGATAGAACTAATCAGTTTATGTATTTACCAATTTTTGCCCCTTCCTAGTGCTCTTGGGCTCGTTTGAAAGATATGAATTATAGCTTTCAAATGAACCCTTGATCATGTAAATGCGGCCAGTATTCAGCTTGCAATGCAATTTCGGGTTTTTGGGAAATCATGCAGGAGGAGGGGTAGAAGTAATCAGTTTGTATATTTACCAATTCTTGCCCATTTTTAGTGTTCTTGGGCTCATTTGAACGCTATGAATTATAGCTTTCAAATGAACCTTTGATCATGTAAATGTGGCCAGTATCCAGCTTGCAATTCAATTTCGGGTTTTTGAGTAATCATGCAGGAGGAGGGTAGAACCAATCAGTTTATGTATTTACCAATTTTATAAATATAAATACTTATTGAATGACAATCATATGTTAGGGTCACCAGGATAGATTTAAACATGACATACATGATTGTATATTGCATACATCAGTTGTACATCACGTACATCAGTCGTACATCATGTACATCAGTTGTACATCGTCTACATCAGTTGTACATCACATACATCGGTTGTACATCACATACATCGGTTGTACATCACATACATTGGTCATATATCACATATATAAGGCTCACTGGGACAGATATAAAAAGTGAGATACATGGCATACATGGTTATATATTGCATACATCAGTTGGACATCATGTACATTGGTCGTACATCACGTACATTGGTCGTACATCATGTACATCGGTCATAACTTGTGTACATCAGTTGGTTGTATAGCAGTTGTACATTAAAAATTTAGACCATAGTCATATATAGATATTGAACATTGGGTTTATATTGTAGTACATTACATATATTGGTTATATGGGAAGTGGACGGAGGTGGCCTGGTAATGTTGGCAAAAGAGCAACCAGCATGACAATTAAGTCACACCTTCCATAAAAACTCAAAATCCACGCACTGGAGTGGAACAATCTCACGGTCAATGAAAAAAATCACAAAAGTCAGTAATGAGTGTAATGGAATAATTTTAGCATTAGAAAATGTGTAACCGTGGGAATAAATCAACGATAGCGGCCAGGTGTCTTAAAAATTTGGCTGTAGACACACACAATAGAAACGAGTCTAAAATAAATTTAGACTCGTAACAATATAAACTATATATATTTAAGCTACTACCTCCTGATAGATACTAGTATCAATTGTACTGGTGACTGGGATGATGAAAGGTGGTGGAAGAGGTGGTGGTGGTTTGTTCACATCATAAAGCACTGTAAATAGACATAAGATGAGTTAAAATAGTAATAATAACAATAAAATGGCTTACAATATTAGACAAAGCAGGGGATGGTGGTAGACGCCGGGGAAAACATCCTCAACACTCAATGTCAAGAGTGGTAGGTGCCAGGGGAAGAGCCCTCCTCAAATGATGTGGCACAAAATGGAGAGTGAAAGAACAGTGGCAGGCGGGTGAGGCATCCTCAATGCTCAATGTCAAGTGACGTGGCAGAGAAGAGGGTGGTGGCAGACCAGGGGAGGCATCCTCGACGCTTGACATTGTGATGTGGCAAAGCAGAGGGTGCAGGCAAACCAGGGGAGGCATTCTTGATGCTCAACATCAAGTGACGTGGCAGAGAGAAGGGCAGGAGCAGACCAGGAGAGGTGTTCTTGATGCTTGATGTCAAGTGATATGGCAGAGTGGAGGGTGAGGGCAGTGGGAGGCGAGGCCAGCATCCATGAGGTGTTGAGGAGTATTTCCAAACCCAGCCCACATTTTTTGAGGGGTGATGGAGGTGGGAGATGAAGGTAAGTGGTTGGACTTAGAAGAAATTGAACAATTTGAACCAGAATAATGTTTGTGCAAACAGAATCACATGACTATGCATCACATTTCTGCACATGATGCAACTTGTTGTTGATTCACCTCAACTTGCAATGCCATCAGCAAACACCAGCTGCATCTGCCTCTCCCCTCTTCAGAGGGATGTGGGCGTCAATCAACAGGGAGTTGGGGGTGGAGAAATGTGAGGGGGGACCCATGAAGTGGGAGGCCCAAGCAGTGCATTGTGAAAACAGGCAACAACAAATGTTGTTGCCTGTTTTCTCCCATTCCTTTTTCCTTCACCCACCACTAATTCCTGTTACACCCAGGCTGCCACCACCACCACCTCCCTTGTGTCCAAATGCAAGCCGGAGGAGGTTACTGAAGTCATTTTGACATGACTGCTACCACCACCATCTCCCTCATGTCCAAATGCGAGCTGGAGGTGGTTCTTTTTGTCGTTTCAACATGACTCCCACCACCACCACCTCCCTCGCATCCAAACTCAAGCTGGAGGTGGTCATTTTCATCATTTCGATGCGACTTCCACCATCACCACCTTCCTCGCATCCAAATGCAAGCTGGAGGTGGTCATTTTCATTGTTTTGATGCGACTCCCACCATCACCACCTCCCTCACATCCAAACGCGAGCTGGAGGTGGTCATTTTCATCATTTCGACGCAACTCCCACCACCACCACCACCCTCACATCCAAACACGAGCCAGAGGTGGTTTTTTTTATTCTTTTGACCCATCTCCCACCACCACCACCTCCCTTGCATTCAAACATGAGCTGGAGGTGGTTCTTTTGACTGTTTCAACTGCCTGCCACCACTACCACCTCCCTTGTGTTCAAATGCAAGCTGGAGGTGGTTTTTTCAACTATTTCAACTGCCTGCCACCACACCACCTCCCTTGTGTTCAAATGCAAGCTGGAGGTGGTTTTTTTTATCGTTTCGACCATCTGCCACCACTACCACTAGTGTTTGAAGGTCCAGTCTCAAGACTGGAAAAAGACCGAGACTGGACCGGACCAAGACTGGAAAAGACCAGGACCGGACAAGACCAAGACCGGAAAAGACCGCAAAGAGACCGGTTTTGATAGACCGGTCTTTGTGGTTAAGACCGGTTTGAACTAGTAAACTTAT
>Ga0307517_10013715_pt1 | contig 10976 bp, 8 predicted proteins | sample 23_EM_MG_FD_194515 | JGI IMG/M metagenome (GOLD analysis project Ga0307517, IMG submission 194515) | Populus trichocarpa ectomycorrhiza microbial communities from riparian zone in the Pacific Northwest, United States - 23_EM | ecosystem: Host-associated > Plants > Roots > Unclassified | place... | reverse complement strand
ACCTGAAGCTTCTTCATTCATGAGATGTGGATTTTTTGCTGCTGTTGCAGCAAGATGCAGGACTTGTTGTAAACAAGAATCTCGGTTGCGCATCTCAGATGATGTTTCTGCATTTGCAAATAATGCCCTGACTGTATCCATAATAGGAAGCATTTGACATTGTGCAACAGGCTTTTTATCCCCTTTAGAAGATGTACGATATCTTGGACTTCCACAGATAGGACCAGAGCTGGGTTTGTATGGACATTTGTCAAGTGTTTCATACTTTCCTGTGTATGCAATACAGCTCCTAGAGCACATGTCAACTTTTGTGGCATAAAATCCAGTGAGTTTCACAGCCAGTTTTTTGGCCTGATATAACGTCAAAATTGTAGCACCGGTATGGGATGCCAAGACTTTAGCATGCATTTCATAGGCTTTAACTGTGCCATTTGACTTTTTCCAAGCAACAAAATGCTCAAGAGATATTCTGGCATCCCGTGTCAATGTATCAAGTTCCTTTCCTGTTTTTATGTCAGGAGGACATTCATCAGGAGGCTTATATCCATCTAACAATTGTTCCTGGAGATTATCTAAAACTTTTGGAGTTGCAAAAAACTCTGCATTGATATCTGAGTTCAAGTCAAAATCTGGCAAGTCCAAAAATTCAGAGAGTTTATCTGGAAAATCCTCAGATTCTGTATTTAGACCATCAAGATCACTGTCAAAGACAGGTTCACCATGAAGAACAGCATCATCATAATGGAGATCATGCGAGAAACCTGTTATCTCAATGTCACAGTCAGATTCAGCAATGCTCTCTGAGTCAGAATCTGCATTATCTGGGTCCAAATCTGCACTGTCCAAGCCAGAATTACCGAAGCTAGATTCATTGTTAGTGTCAGCACTGGTGTCTGGGCATGTGTTGGCATCAACATGAAGTTCAGAGTCCATATCCTCAACACCTTCTCAATTTATCAGAATGATAACATAGGCCTATAAGGGCTAACATACCCTGAGAATTGACTGGGTTTATACTCATGCTGCTAGTTTGAGCAAGGCTGGTATCCATCAAATCAGAGTTCTCCTCATGGTTTTCTGTCAAATTGATGCTCCAAATTAAAGTAAATATTAGGCAAATCATGTTTACCCATACCTTCATTTAGCATAGTATTAACAGCAATTCCCTCTTCTTCTCCTTCCTCTAATTCATCACCATCTGTTATATTTATATCAGTCAAGATTCGGACAGCTGCTTGGATAAAAAAATTCATGGATACAGATTGCCAGTACAGGTTGCAAGTACAGGACCTTGCAAATACAGGGAGATCCCCATAGGATTCGAGTCTCATACATGGTTACACACCTTCAAAGTCAAACTGTGGCACTGGGTGATTGTCATAGTTAAATGCTGGTTGATTTCTACCCGACTCCAGAAACTGGTTGGTGCGTTGAATGCAGTAGCGGAGATGTGGCTTTTCAACCGCTAAGCAGGACAAGAGAATCTCCTTATCTGCTTGAAGGTGTTTCTTCATCGTTCTGCTCTGGAGCTTGTTGTGTGGTTTCCTCTCGCACTGCGAGCAATAGCATGGCATTATCTGAGTTATCGGAGTCAGTAAAAGGATGGGGCTTTATTTTCAAGGAACCAAGCTTACACCGTTTCGTGAGCTCAGACAAGTTGGGGTGACGAAGGGAGGTAACGAAGAGACGAGGATGAAGGTTGTTGTCAAGATCAAGAACCATCAGATAACGGTTTGTGATATGGTCACATGATTTGCAGCCGAGAATCACTCGACTCATCCAAACCCTTCCATCATTTGTATTCGTCCTTGGCCCTCCCACACTCGTTTGCTTTATCGACGAATTTCAAGTTTCATTTCAAAATTGTACTTCAGAGACCGTCTTGGCCTTGCACAGCCCACCTATTCACGAGAACCCGCGCACCGATATCTAGGTAACCGCGGAACGGGTTACCTATACGAGCGAGATTGCGCTACGACTTCAAAACGCCAACGATATTTGGTCCAGAACGCGGTGTTTCAAGAATTCAATCTGCTTAGAGACGAATAGTTCCAGTTGGAGGGATAGCCCACGAAAAGCCGGCCATGGCAGAAAAGACGAATTCGAACATGCTATTTGCAAACTTTAACCAGGATTTTTCATACGTTTTTATTCTTCTCTCTTTCCTTCAGTTGATATCCTGATTTCACTCTCACCGCCAGTTGTATATCTATCGGCACGCGTAAAGGCTACAGTGTGACCAACTGCGACCCCTTTGGGCGGGTGTATACGACGAGTAAGCAACTGTTATTTCATCATGACACGTGGTTTGAATTGACGCTGTTGGAAGATGACGGGGCGAGGTCAATCGTAGAAATGTTGTTTTGCACGTCGTTAATCGTGTTAGTGGGTGCGGCGGACCATGCTCAGTCAAGTCCGCGAAAACTGCAAATTGTCAACACAAAGGTATGCATGATGCACCCACGAGAATTCGTACTCACTCGCTCTCTATTTCTATCAGCCAAATTCGATGATATGCGAGCTCCTGTTTCCTTCTTCCATCCTCGCTGTCAAGCTTAACCAAAAATCGCTTGTAATTGTGCTGGAAATGGAGATATACATATATGATATCAGCAACATGAGGCTGCTGCACGTTATAGAGACGAGTCAGAACCCAGAAGGTGTGTTACCATAATTTCCCCGGCAAATTGATTCCTGAATTACCCTGCGTAGCTATGTGCTCTGTCACCTTCAGCAGAAAACTCATACTTGGCGTATCCTTCCCCGGTTCCATCGCCTACATCCCCGCTTACCAACCCTGGCTCTGGAAGCGCCACATCATCAACCACAACCCCCGCTTCAGCCAGCGCCTCATCCTCTTCCCAAGCACCTCAATCCGGCGACGTCCTCCTCTTCTCAACGCGCTCCCTAACGGTATCCAATGTCATCCGCGCACACAAATCCCCCCTCGCCTCCCTCACTCTCAACTCAACCGGAACGCCGCTCCTTGCCACCTCATCTGAGAAAGGGACCGTGATCCGGGTGTGGAGCGTCCCGGGTGCGGAGAAGCTGTATCAGTTCCGGAGGGGTACGAGGGAGGTTAGAATTTGGTCGATGAATTTTAATCTTGTCGGTAGCTTGTTGGCGGTTAGCTCCGAGAGGGGCACCGTCCATGTTTTTAGGTTGGGAAGTGGGCAGCAGGGCGGCCAGGGTGGGTTGGTGAAAGCGAGTGCGACGAGTTCGAATTCGAGTCCGACTAGCTGGAGTGGGAGTGGGAAAGGGTGGGATGGAGCAAGTAGTCCGCCCGAGTCGGTGGATGGGACAACGCAGGGGTTGGATGGGGGCTATGATGCGTTTATTGAGAAGAAGAAGAGTGCGAGTGTTACGTACGTTCTCTTTCCTTTCTTTCTTTGTTGTCTATTGTCCATGCTCGCTCACTAACTCATCTTGGCGTTTTATAGCTCTTCATTGCGACGAAAGTCCCTACAAATGACTAAATCGTTAACACATTCTATGGGCGGATATCTTCGCAATACGATCATGGAGATGTGGGAGCCTTCCAGAGACTTTGCGTTTTTCCGTCTTCCGACGAGTGGGGTAAGGAGTGTTGTGGCGCTTTCTGGGTGAGTTTAATCCGACAATTAATTTCAAATTGCCACTCCGTATAACAACCTCGCCTTGCACAGCCCAGGAATTTCTAACGAGAACCCACACATACCTAGCCTTGACCTAGGCAACCGCGGACGAGGGGCATAGTTACTCGAATTTGTGAAAATTATTCGAGGCGCGGATGGGCGTTCCAACTTCCCAGACTTCTCAGACCGCGACTACCAACATATACAAGCCGCCGGGTTTGCCCAAGATTTTCGCCACGTCGTATTCCCTCCTTACAAGGAGCCCAGAGATTGTTTGTCAATCTTTCTCGTAGACCGCATTGTGTCTTAGGAAGAAGAAAGATTCGAAAAGGCACATACCACAAAAGCTGAACGTTCTCGAGGTTCCCAAACCAACGCTATCGCTGTCGCCGTCGCCCATTTCGCATCCGAGGAGCTCAGAGATTCCACCCTCCATCTGCGAGGCGCGTCGACCCATGTCAGGAACGTACAGCCCGAAGACTCATATTTGTCGCGTCGCTTGTCGCTCCCTCCGCCAAAAATCCCAAACTCGTCAAATCAACCACGTATGGGACCACGGTTCATGGCTCACAGGTCAAGATACGGAGCTGGAAGATGAACGAGTTCAAGTACTACGATATACCCTGCCCGTCCCCGACATTGACAGGAGGGTTGTTCACGCGTGAGCTGGTGACGGATGGAGCTACGGAACATCAGATTGTGGTAAGTACGGGTCACGACAAGCTCTTCAACATTGGGTGGGTACCTTGCACTACGGTGCGTTCCTTTGTTCTTTCTTTTGTTCAAGATGTTGATCTCAAGGATATATCCTACTGGGCATATTTGGAAGCTCATACAGCCGCACCTTGCATCCTGTCTCTCAAATCGAACGGGAGTATCATATTTATCGTGGCAGTGACTCATACCCAGCTTGTCGTGACCTCTAAGCACTCCGTGGGCGCTGTGGATCCGCCAGTGCAATCTCAGCATGAACCACGCGCAAGCCGGCCCAGAAAGTACCTGGCCAATCTTGGAAAAGAGGAAAACGACATGGCGCAGGAGTTATGGGACAAGAACTGCACCGCCATCGCCGAGGTACGTTTGCCTTTTTTCTCTCCCTTCTTTTCGTCATCTCATTCATCGCTTTTTAGCCGTGCAACGATAATTTCGAAGAACACGTCCTCGGTTACCCATTTCACCAGGGCCAATTTCCTAGTCATGTAGACCTTGTGCCTGTTCATCATTTTGTGGTGGTTCGCCGTCGGATGTATTTCTATTCCTCCATTAGTTTACTCGTTTACCTTAGGAACGATCCTTACAAGCCCAAAAGCTAGCCCTCGAAAAGACACCCAGGCTCGGATCCCGCGATGACATCACACCGACTATCGTCTATCTCTGATTCTTCTTCTCCGACACCGAGATCGGCACGACCGACATGGGCAAAGCAGAGGTGGGTCGTCTCCTCATTCCTGCTGTTCAATTCACCTTTTCAAGGACTAATGGACGAAGGAGGCGACTGGCTCAAAGTCTACACCGGTCTGCACTTCCTCTCCATCCACCAATTCCAGCGCGGTGGCGCCCACCAGTGTCCACTGACCTACCCGTGACGGCCGAGCAATTTGAAAGACTAGCGTAGGCTTCATTCAACTTTCTATATTTATTTCATAACTCGAACGTTAAATTACCGTCTTCAGACAGCATGTTTGATATCGACTCCGTGACTCAGGCGCTTCTTGGTGAATTTCGTATCCACCACATCCATAAATTCGTACTAATTATACTATCTTTACAATGGTAGGACACACCTACGCCCCTTTCTCTCGACCTGCTCAACAATGACCAAGGTAGTAAAGATCTCACGGAGGGATCTCTCCTCGGGCATAACATAGGCGCCGTGATTGCTTCTCGGTAGTCGCACCTGGTACAGTCGTGATTTCAATCCAATTTTACCAGCCGTGATACCCTCTTCCCCAAGCTGTGTCACCTTGCGGATTTGAAGGAAAGATCATCGGCGTTCCCTCGACCTGCTCAACTGCCAAGAATGTCCAAAGTGGTATAGATTTCACGGAGATGTGATAAACCCGTCCTGTCGGGGGACTTCCCTCGGGCATAAAATAGGCGCCGTGGTCACTTCTCCGTAGTCGTACCTTTGCACAGTCATGACTTCAATATCTACCAGCTGATACCCTCTTCCTCAAGCTGAGTTTCACGTAACCCATGATGGCAAGTGAACTGAACAATTCCCTATCTTCAAATAACGTGTAACGGTACCGAAAATGACGCTTTTTAGGTCTGTCATCTTGAAAAAACGCCAGGGGTACCAACCTTTCATGGATATTTCCCCGAATGCTTATTTTCTATGTCTTCACATATTGCTTTCATGCAAGTTCAGATGTTCTTTTCTGACACATCTCATTGTGGGCAGTACATATCAAAAAAATATTTAGGTTCCAATCTCACAAGCACACCAAATGAAGTAAGAATGGAGGGTATGCTCCGTACACACATTTTCATCATTTTTTTGCAGCTATTTCGAAAACTGTACTGCTCGGATTGTATCAGAATTCGATGGTTGCATAAACCTTGGCTCTTTTGCAGATTTGATAGAAACACGCGAAGTCGTCGTCATGGCAAAGGCTTCGGACCCCCGTGCTGCACTGGCAGCTCGCCGTAAATTCAAAATAAGCTGGGTGGCCTGCCCCCAAGAATGTTTAAAACATTTAAGAAAGAATTTCAAACGAACTGACCGAGTAAGAGTAAACGACGATTAACCACCTATGAAACGAATTCAGCCTTTACTCCAGTAGACAGACGTATTAATGACTGACGGGCCTGTGGTTGCGTACAGTTGACCGGTACCCACAAGACTCGTGCTAGCGCAAGTTATCAAGATCCCTGCGAGTCATTGAGTAAAATTTCGACATCAATTCCTGAACCCACCCAAAATTCTGGACAACGTAAGCGCTTGAGTCCCGATAATGAGAGAATGGGAAGCTTACAGCGTGAAATATATTGTCCCGTCTCGTATCAGAATGACCACCAAGGGAGATCGTGAGTCTTTCATCGTGACCGCCCGCAGGGCATCCGCATCCCGGAAGGATCGGCGTAATCGTAGCAATGAGGCGAGACAAAATGCGCCTTCGAGCAAGACAAGTCAATCAACATTAATAAGGAGATCTTAAGTTCGTCACTTACAAGCAAGCAAAATGCATGGAATCCTTTGTCACATAAGTTTGGTTTTTATATTTCGAACGGGGTAACAGACCAAGCAATTAATGTCAAATTATGTGGCTGAGGAACTGTAAGACATCCGGGCCACGCGACGCCAGGAGGAGATGGGATAGTCCCGCGGGATGTGAGGTTTGCGATGCGAAAACAGGCATAAATTTCAGCCTTAACCCATAGGTGAACACCAGTCAAAGCATTCCATTACCGAAACTACTTACCGCAGATTCAACTGTGAATTGAGTGGTTGGCAAATTTTTTTAGAAAAGCGGATTAAATTGATACCGAGGCACAAAATAATGAAGAGAAAAAGGACTAAAAGGCCTTAAATTAGCCAGGAAACATTGAGTCGCAGACACGAACCTTTACGATTCCGGTGATATAAGGCATGTATGCGTAGAGTGAATATCATGTTCACTACCATTGAGAAGGGAATGCCGCCTCCCCTGGATAAAAAAATTAGTAACCGTGATCGAAGCCAGCAGACGAGCAATGGGCAGGCCTATATTTTGTACGGCCGACAACTGACATTACGCTGTACCACCAATATGCTTTGCATCTGAGATTTTGTCAGACCGTCGAACCCATACAAGTGATCCTCAAAGACATACAACTTTGATAATGTGTCAGCCTGTATACCATGAAGATCGAATTCACAGTTCACTCACTTGTATAGAGTGACCTGATCTACCATCAACTAGATGTTGCGTGGTTAGGTGATAAACGCAATATAGCCAGTCCTGCCCTTACTCATCAACATCACGCTAAACAATTTAGAGAGAACAAGGTCAATTTTTTGTTCCCAAACAAAACGGACATCGACTCACATCAGATAGGCGAAGCCGTAGTATCTGCCTACAAAGTACAGTGCTTTCGCAAACGACCATCTGGACCTAGAGCGACCGTGAGCCCAAGAGATCTGGAATGCCCGTGTGTACTAGTAAACGCTGTACCTCCAAATATATTCCACCTGCAATGAAAAATTAGGATTAACATAGACACAGCCGACAAAAGGGGTATATATGACAGACCTCGTCAAAGAACGTCGTGCATGTGTCATAAATGAGGAAGGTCAATGCAGCGACTTGAAAGGTTTCAAGGTTATCTCCAAAGTCACGGTACCAAATAACTATCCAAAAATCGTACCTGCAGAGTAGTTTGCACTTTGTATTAGTTTGAGTGTGTCAACAAGGGCCTTCAATTCTGCAGATATCCTTTCGGATTCCATGGTATGGGACAGGGATTAGGGGAGCCCACTGATTGGGACGTTTTATTGAGATGGATTCTTCAAGTACTCCTTCGTTGATCCTTCAAGTTGCTATTTATATATGTTGGAGAAACAGGCTCTTCCATTGATTCCCAATCTTCGTCAAACCATATCCGAGATCTTTCAGATTGCGGTTGGTGCTTCAAGATATTACGACCAATATAGTGGCTCAGCGGTATAGTAAACTCCGACCCCCTACGTGTTCTGAGGTGTCCCGAAATAGAACAATGTTCCCAACAGTTGCACGGCGGCGAGTGATGATGAAAGGCAGTTGAGCGCCGGAGCCAAAAGGCAATTTTCAGGAACGGTTCATCATTCCTAAAGCCGGCGCTGTATATGATGGAAAGGTTCCGGTCTTACAGATGAAACTTGTTGGTTAAAATTCAACTTGATATAACGCTGTGTACTCGACTCCGCATTTCCGAAATCACACGTCGATTCTGTTGGGGTTTGTTCTTGTGGCTCGAATGTGAGTGTTCTCTTCATCGTCCAGTGTTTCTCCGCAGTGTGGCGGGTTTCCAGTCAGATAATCAATTATTGTGCTGACCATGGGAGCTTTCTCTCTGTGGAACTTTGAATGTGGATCATCATGATAGAAAGGTAGATTTCTAGGCGTTCTGAAACAGAACGACTTTTTTAACAGTTTCAACGCTATGGAGCTTATTGGTTAAAGATTTGGATGACCAGTTCAGTTGAGATACCCAGTACCCATATGATGCCAGTGGGCGTTCTAATTACTCCCCGTGGAAGCGGATCATGATAGGATTGATAGATTGATGGAAACATTCCGCATGGACCCACATTTAGAAGTTCTATCTGTTCAAGTTTCTCCGAGGCATGATATACACAGCCTGATAGTAGCCACGGGCCTTTCTGCCTACCTTCACCGGTTCAATGTCATACTGCCTTGATTGATACGATCATGCTAAGTATTGCCCTCAGCTTGGAGGGAAGGGTGGATGTAAAATGTCCTACAAACATTCTACTCGTTCTCGAATACTCAAAGTGGACGTCACCATATGTTTGGCCTTTATTCCAACCTCAAATCGTTATCGTCAGTGATTCGTTATTATTCTCACTTGTACTCTGTGAAGTTAGTAAAGGAGGCCACACTTACTGTCGAAGCAGTACACGACGATACACGGGATTCTTCAGACTATTCTGACACCCTCATTCTGGCGGCAATATATCCGGAGCTCGGTGTCTGTTCTCTTGGGTGGTTTACGAAGCGGGAGGAATAGTCTATTCGATTAGCCCTTACCAACCCGAAATCCCGATTTCTTGTATGATAGTCTCGTCCATATAAAAGGCAATCCACCGTGAGAATCACCCGATCATAAAAAATGATGGGCTGATTTCAACCATTGATGGAAATATTTCCCACGGGGAATTTCCTTTTATATCACCTACGGATGGGGACGAGACTAGATTTCTTGTAACCATGGTCAACCTTGCTCCCCCCGGAGCCCAATCTGCACACATCTCCAATAAGAGCGCCTTACATTGCAGCGTTCAACGGGAACAGGTAACGCGCGCGCCTGTATGGTATTTTCTCGCAGTAGTATTCCCTCCCCTTTCCTTCAAACACTGGAAGATCGGTCACCTCGCCAATTGTGGCTTCATCCTACAAGAGACGTCCACACACTGTCCGTATTCTGTTCATATTCGTGGACGACTCGTGTGACGCTACTTCGCCTCTGAAAAAAACTTGCGCCCGAGCTTTCTTCTACGGACAACGTTCGGACGACCAAAAATTCGTTGGAAAGTGAAGATTTTCCACCAATGCTTTGAAAAAGACTGCAGCGCTATCTTTCTGTCAGAAAATATCCTATTGATTCATTCAAATAAATATGTCCCATTACTATGATCACTAGCCTGCGAGCCCACGGCACCGTTTTTGCTGGGTATTGGGCGGTACAATGTTCTTGAGAGACTGTTAATAATAATTTCTCGCCTTTTCCCATCCTCGTCGTGGGTTTCCCAATCTTATCTTATCTTTTTCCCAATCTTATCTTATCTTCGACACCTGAGGAATCCCAAATAGGAAACCCAAGAAGTGATTATGTCATCATTGACCGAGTTGCTCGCTCGACTCATCCAAACCCCTCCATCACTCATATTCGTCCTTGGTCCTCCCGTAACTCAGTTTGCTTTGTCGACGAATTTCGAGCTTCATTTCACAAGTGTACTTCACAGACCGCCTTGGCCTTGCACAGCCCACCTATTCATCACGAGAATCCACGCACCGATATCTACTGTAGAATCACGGAACGGGTTCCCCACCTATACGAACGAGATTGCGCTACAACTTCAAAACGCCAACGGTATTTGGTCCAGAACACGGTGTTTCAGAAACTCAATCTGGTTAGAGACGAATAGCTTCAGTTGGAGGGATAACTAGTCCACGAAAAAGACGGCCATGGCAGAAAAGACGAATTCGAACATGCTATTTGCAAACTTTAACCAGGATTTTTCGTGCGTTTTTATTCTTCTCTCTTTCCTTCAGTTGATATCCTGATTTCGCTCTTACTACCAGCTGTATATCTATCGGCACACGTAAAGGCTACAGTGTGACCAACTGCGACCCCTTTGGGCGGGTGTATACGACGAGTAAGCTACTGTTATTTCGTCACGACACGTTGTTTGAATTGACACTGTTGGAAGACGACGGGGCGAGGTCAATCGTAGAAATGTTGTTTTGCACGTCGTTAATCGTGTTAGTGGGTGCGGCGGACCACGCTCAGTCAAGTCCGCGAAAACTGCAAATTGTCAACACAAAGGTATGCATGATGCACCCACGAGAATTCGTACTCATCCACTCTCTATTTCTATCAGCGAAATTCGATGATATGCGAGCTCCTGTTTCCTTCTTCCATCCTCGCTGTCAAGCT
>Ga0307517_10013714_pt1 | contig 10976 bp, 7 predicted proteins | sample 23_EM_MG_FD_194515 | JGI IMG/M metagenome (GOLD analysis project Ga0307517, IMG submission 194515) | Populus trichocarpa ectomycorrhiza microbial communities from riparian zone in the Pacific Northwest, United States - 23_EM | ecosystem: Host-associated > Plants > Roots > Unclassified | place... | reverse complement strand
GTAAAATCAATGACAATACCTTTTTATGTTTTGTGTAGTGATGATAGTCAAAGATCCAATCAACCTTCTTTTTTCACTCTAGATATGCCTTCGTTTCATTCTTTCCTTAGAAAACATGTATTAAAATGCCCAAAATCTATGTTGACCTTTTGATCATATATCAATATCTATATATTTTGATGATAACAAATGAGTTAAAATGGACTAATAATATGTTTGAGTGTGAATATGTTTTAAACAAGTTTATATGAAGATCATCAACTAGCATGAAAAAATCAATTAACAAGTACAAGATGCATAACAATATCTATATATTTTGATGATAACAATTAAATTAAAATGGATTAATAATATGTTTAGTTGTGAATAAGTTTTAAACAAGTTTATATGAAGATCATCAACTAGTATGAAAAAGCAATCAACAAGTACAAGATGCATAACAAGTGAAGACTTAGTTCTTAAGTATTCATCTAAATGCAAATTATGTAAATCTTTATATCTTACGTGATAGCATAAATTAAAATGAGTTTACACACTTCACATTATATGTATTACAGGATTGATATGCATATACTTGATTCAAGATTCATTAGGCTTAAAACTGTTAAAACTAGATTTTAAGTTGAACTAGTCGACCACTTGGTCATACCAAGTGAACCGATGGATCGCTTGTTCATTAGGGATGAACACCTGGGAATCTGCAGGAACTGATCGACTGTTTGGCTTGATCAATCTGAACTGGTTGATCGTTTTATCTGTTAGAGGAACAATAATGGCTATAAAACGACTAGTTTTTGCTAAAAACATATATATGGCTTATCTAATTGCATAATAAAATATACAAATTTAATATATATCATATAAAAGCTATTTTAAGAGCAAAACAACTTCAAACCATCAATCCTAAATCATACTCATATTTGTGCATTAGAACCTTCATATTCTTGCACAAGAGTATAAATTCTCACACTTACTATATTTAAACACCTTTATACATTCTAAATGCTATTGAGTGAGCTATAAATATATAAGCTTCAATTTTATTATCTATTTTTTGAGTGAGTGTAGTTACATTTCAAACAAATTGTAATTCTTCAAGAGTTTAAGTGAAAAACTCTTAGTCATCACCAAGATGAAAAACCTTGAAGATGGTATTTCTTCAAGTGGTGAAAAAGAGCTCGGTGAGGACTCATTAAGGACATTATAATCTTTGGTTTGGATTAATAAAGAATACAACACTCAAGACTAGTTAGGTGTTTGGGGTGTGGATGTAAACTTGCCGAACTACATTAAAAACCGAGTTTGCAATTTATATCCCTATACTCTTTACCACTTTAATTATATTGTTGGTTAATTGTGTTTGATTGTGTTTAATTGAGTTAGTTGCAATAATTGTTATTATTAATGAAACATCTAATTCACTCCCTTAGGTGTTATTACTGCTTTAATCCTAGAACAACAATATGTTTTCTTGGCCTATGAATGCAAACTACGAAGAATAAGTTGATAATCTTGAGTTTTGTAAATGAGATTAGTTGTACCTTTAGTTATTTTTATAGCTGTGAATAAATTATGTCATTTAAATATAATTTTGTCTATCTTGTCTTTAGATCCATCTTATGCTTGTCAGGAGTAGTCTTACTAGAAATATTTCTATTTTTTATGTCGATTAGGTAGAAATATACATTTTGGAATGTAATGAAATTATTGCTAAAGATGTAAAACTAATGCTTGACCTATGCTTATTAAAAATTATGAACTTTCATGTTAAATTAGTCTTATATATTTGAATTTATACATGCTTAGATGTACTATAATTTTGTCTTCCTTGATTTCTTTAAGTATTGTATTACATGGTTACTTGATATTATGATGGAAGATAGAGATCTTTGGGATATGATATGATGATTTGGGCATGAATGGTGATCCAAGATGATTGGATTAAGAGTTGAGAATTGTTTTAGAAGTGTACAGATGAATGTTGATAACTTGAAATGTTCTAGATACAGAAGAAACTCTGCTGAAATTTTAGAAGAAATTTTGGTAGGGCATATATTAATTTTAAACAATTAAAATTCATGTTTTAAAAGGAACATGTTAAAAAACATTTCCTCGATTTTCTATGAGTTTATGGTTTTTAAAGTGTTAGTTATTCTTAATAATGTAAATTTTTAGGACTAACTTGAGCTAAAGGTTGCTACTAGCTACATCTCACGTGAGAAAGGGGTTGATGTTGGTTGCGCCAAGCAAGAGAGAGGAAGGAGGTTGGTGTTAGGCTACACAAGAGACAAGAAGGAGGTGGGTTTTTTTTTTTTTTGTGTTTCTCTCTTTATTTCTTTTTTGTCAACAAATAGAGATGTAGGTAATTGTTTTTTTTAAGAGGGAAGGTGGGAAGTAAACGGAAGAAAATAGAGAAATTACAATTTTATTTTTTTTTTGACATTGATGAAGACATGGCATATTACCTAATGAAAAGTGGAGTGTAACTAATAAAATGCTCCTAATTATACAAAATCTCTCTATTTATTGTGGGTTATAGGTTCTATATATGGCAAAAAGTTATGTCTTTAATGAAAAACATAACTTTGTATAAAAAGTTTTGTTTGTGTAGCATTACTTATTTTCAAAAGTGGGTGATAATAACAATTTAATATATATCAATTATATATAAATTTAATATATATTAATTAAAGCTCCAGTAAGGTTTTTTTAATGATATTTAATGTATATCAATTATAATAATGCTCTCGAGTAACATTTAAATTTATAACAAAATTAATGTAAAAAAAAAAAAAAAAACTCTTCTGAGAGAGTTATATTGATTTTATCTTTAAGTATATGAAAGTAATTATATTTTGTTGAAAAAATGAAAAAGACCAAAACGCTCATGTGTAATAGGCATTATGTTTTTTTTTTTATGGTTAAATTAGTAATTTTCTTAGAAGATTTAGTTTATTTTTTTGTAATGAAAAGACAAGAAAATAATTTAATAAAATTAAACAAGATTAAGAAAAACAACAACAAAGTCTCCCATGTGATCACATCTCACAAATTTGTGACCCACATTCGTTTAATACAAAACTAAAAACATTGGTTTCCAGCCATAGATGCGATAAGAAATTGAATGTAAATGAAAGTTGTATTCTCCATGTTTGATTGAAACGAATGGAGTGCTAATAGGAATGAAGAGTAGAAATTGATTATAAAATTAAATTTGGTTTCATCCATACAAGAGGAGATGGAAATAAAAACAAGGAATGGGAATGATAATTTTTTTTAAAAGAGATTAATGATATAATATTTTTATTTCTTATTTATCAACTATTTATACCATAATCACCACTGCTGTCACCACCACCTCTACTGGTGGTGGTGATAAATAAATAAATAAATAACCATTATTATTATTTTAAATTTTTAGGAGAATTTATTTCTTCCTTAGTTATTTTATTCATGTTTAGTTTGGGAAATGAAACATTATATTTGATAGTTTTATTTTTCCTATTTAGTTCATGAATATCTATAAGAACTCTAAATTATTTATTGAAATTCCTTTTCTCTTAGAATAGACATAAGATTAATATAAAAAAAGGTTATTTTGTGTCCACCCTTGTATTGTTTTCGTCGCAAGCAATAGCTGCTATAATTCTCATATTCAGTCTCCTATCTTATGGAGACGATTTATTAACTTCTTGTTATATTTTCAATACTAAATAAATACTAATTAAAGCGAATAGAACAAAAAAATTTAGCAATGCTTAACCTCGAAAAATAAACTCTGCCAAAATTATGAAAATATATATTTCAAATATGGAAATATATATTTCAAATATTCTGAAAAAATATTTAAAAACTAAATAAAAGCAGGATAATCATATAGAAAGAAGTGAACAAAAATTTGAATCATAGAGAAAGAAGTGAACAAAAATTTGAAGCTCAATTCCAAGCAAATGAAGGGACTAAATTGAAGAAAAACAAAAATAAAACAAACGATGGAGTCAGCCTACTAAATTTGTCGTGAAATCGAAATAACCCTTTGAAAAACACAGCTCTCAAACCAATCCAATGTTTAAGGAAAAAACTGAAAAAAAAATTAGAAAAAAAAAAAGACTTGAGTCAACCCGAACTAACCCGCAAAACTTGTGACCCAAAACATGATATATAGAAAAAGTATGGAAAATCACAAATGTCAATCTTAAATTAGACAGAAATAAGCATCTGAGATTTCTTGAAGACAGTAGATAGTTTACCAGGAAATAGTTTGTTGGTAGGCACCATCATGGATAGTATAAGGATTCATTCTCATTTCTAGAATAGGGAGAGCAGGTTGACAGTTTAACAATCCCCCTAGATGTTTACCGGAAAGGGAAACATAAAAGACAAACCAGAAAAAAGTGTAAAAATAACTAGATCTACCGAACCTGGTTGCAAATGCTAATAACAATTTCTATGATTTAAGATTAAAAATTTAACCAAAATGGTAATTTTCAATGTACCTATTTCCTCCATTTCTGATCCCATGTCACAACCAAGGTATTTGCTCATCCTCGTGTAGGAACAAACAAGCCAAATCCTTTCAGGCCGCACCAAACAATTAATCAATCTTCACTGATGAGTAGATGAGCCTGGTAAACCAAAAGCAGGCATAGAAGCCAATTGTTCCAGTCAGCACAAAGAAAGCATACGAGGCAATCAGCATGTAGCCAAAGTATAAGACCCCAGACACTGGCTTTGTTATATCAAGCTTCGTGAAGAAGTAGAAAGCAGCATAGAGGAAAAGGTAGAGCGCAGAGGACCCTGATGTCAGGTAAGACCTCCACCACCAAAGGTAGTCCTCGCTGCACAGCTGGAAGTAGCAAAGCACAATTGTGATCTCAGCACAAGTGACAATGAGGATGATAAAGACAATGAATAGGAAACCAAAAATGTAGTAGAACTGATGCAGCCATATTGATGTAAGGATGAAGAAGAGCTCAATAAAGACAGCTCCAAATGGAAGAACGCCTCCAGTTAGAATAGAGAAAACCGGGTTCATGTACCAGGCCTGTTCAGGAATCTGCCTTGGGATCTTATTGGTTTTCACTGGATCCTCAATTGCAGGCTTCTTGAAACCAATATAACTACCAGTAAAGACAAGTGGAACTGAAATGCCAAACCATAAGAATACCAGCGCAAACATGGTTCCAAAAGGCACTGCCCCAGATGACTTCTCACCCCATATTAGAGCATTCAAGACAAAGAAAATGGCAAATACTATTGAAGGAAACATGAAAGCTGTTTTCAGAGTAATTTTCTCCCATTGTGTTCCCTTGAACATCTTATAAAGACGAGCTGAAGCATATCCAGCAAAAAGACCCATAAATACCCAGAGGAAGAGCATGGCCGTCATCAAACCACCACGATTTGATGGAGAGAGGAAACCAAGAGCAGCAAATATCATAGTAACAAGGATCATCCCAAAAAACTGAACCCCTGTCCCAACATAGACACACAGTAAATCTGAGTTTGTTGGAGGGCGGAAAACATCCCCATGGACCAATTTCCATCCTGTCTCCTCTTGGGCTTCTTCTTGGGTCTCTAGTTGGTTGTACTTGGAGATATCCCGATAAAGTGTCCGCAACATGATCATAGCCACCATCCCCGAGAGGAAAAGAACAATCATTAAAGAATTGACAACGGAGAACCAATGAATTTGATCATCAGCCATCAAAAGATAGGTATCCCACCGAGAAGCCCACTTCACATCACTTTCCTGCAAGGTAAAACAATACAGAACCCAACAGTAGAAAGTGACACTATAAGCCAGGGTCATAGCAGCAGCGATAAAAGATGTTTTTCTACAAGATAGTATAGGACTTGACCTCAAATGCAACATCGTATGTAAATATTACATCCTTCTTATCCTCAATCACTTGAGGAGAATCGGAGCTAGTAACTGCACGCCTTGCATGGGGATCACAGGTTGTTAGGCGCATATTCTCATTCTTCCACTCACCATCATACTGATGCTTAACACTGGACTCATTAAAATAGCCAAGTCTTAGAATTAAAAAGCAGACTATAATTTCAGAGACAGTGAGAAGCATAGAATCATAGAGTATAACCTGAATGGTTTGACTTCAAACCCAACAATCCTGGCTAAATCTAACTGAGAATCTTTGTGATATTTGACAGTAAATGTTAAGTGATTGTGGATAAAATGTTTTAGATCTTCGCTCTACAGATAAATAAATTGCTTTAGTAAGTGCTAATCAGCAATCAATAATAATAATCAAAACAGATTTGATAAATCAAGAACTTACCCCAGCATACTGCCCTTTAAGACCAACATGAAAGCCATGCTGATACACAACTGCATTTTCCTGATCAGATCTTCGAATGGGTACAACAAGTGGTAGATTGTCCAAAATCCTGTTCCATTAAGCATTTATGCCAGAAAGTCAGAAGAGGTGTTATTCACATTAAAATAAAAAGAAAAAAGAAACAAGAGCATGAAATTAGCACTCACATGTTGACACGGTAATCATCGTCAATCTTTTCCTTGAATTCTTTTGCTGTTTTTGCATTAAGGGTTCTACGACATAAAACTTTGCACTGCAGCGGTTCTCTCATTTGAAACTGCAACAAAATGTTTATGTCAACCACACAGTAGCCACAGAAGAGGACATGTGCTAAGAGAGCCAACTGGCAAGCTACAGCTTACCACATAAGGAGAGTTTTCAATGCGATCACCACGAAGAACTTCCCCAAGATTCTCTGCACTGTCAACTATATGTTCTGGAGGACAATATGGGAGTGAATAGTAAGAGTATGGAAGTTGTGTTTTTGTAGAAGTCAGTTTGTTTACTTTCACCTTTAACTCAGCCCCCTGTGATGGTAAATGCAACGTTAAGACTTGACAGGAATAAAGAGATGAAAACCAAAATAGATTGAGCTTTACTTCATCAAATGGAAAACACATATAAAACATAAGATAGAAACTTTTAAGGAGACGATGCTTGATGTATCCACAATAAGATGACTGGGTAAAAAATCCTATCAACATAATTCATTGAGGGTAACTAAATTCACAAGCACTAGGACATTCAACTTGGAAGCATCGCCACAATCCATTTACAAAGCACATATTGAAAGGGTTAATGGATATAGGAATTCATAAAAATTCAAGCATTGAAATGACAATCAATATTTGGGAGCTTGGCTTTGATGGTAACAAGGAACACGCGACATTCACTCAGTTTCCTCCTACCGCCACCACCAATCTCTTCTCCGTACACCACAAACACTTAGACCGAACAACAGCATCATTATACATACATGCGGAAGCCTGATAAATTCGAGACCCCAAATTCAAAGTATCAATATTTGGAGCAAAAATGTTTGATCTCACTCAGTTCAGAGGGTTAAACCAAGTCATTGACAAAAAGATACATGCGTCGCTCTAGAAAACAGCAGCTAAAGATACATCCACAAAAGTTTAACATAACTCAGCCAGTAAAGTCATGCGAGATCATTATGAAAAGTTAAGAGTTAGATATAGTATAAGGGGGAAGAGAAGCACCACTTGTTATGTAGCTCAACCCCCTTCCTTCCCTTGCTAATTCCTTTTTATATTTTTCTGTCTTCATATTTTCCATCGGTCTCTCCTCAAAATCACTTGAAATTTCTAAGTTACCTTATTTCCATTACAAAATCAGATTTTTATGCATAAACCATTATTTTTCACTTCCAGATTGCAAAATCCCAATCTTTTTCTTTTTCACGAATAAAAGAGCAAGCAAAAATTTCCCAATCATGCATAAAAAACAAATTTTAAAATTAATCCCATAAAATAAGAAAAGAAGAAGAATCAACAGTTGTCAAAAAATAAAATAATAAAGAAAGAAAGAACAAAACAACCCATGCAAAAACAGTCAATCAAGAAACGGAAAAGAAAAACAGAAGATCTAACCCAGAAAAAAAAAAAGAGTAGATGCATATGTATAAGTAAAAGTGAAGGGTAAATTACAGTAGAGAAATCCTGAGGGGCGACACCAGGGAGATAGAAGGAACACGAGTGATAGGCTAATAAGAGCAAAAGCAACGAAGATGATGTAAAAGAGACCCCTAATTTCAGCGCGAGAGAACCTCTCGCCATGCCTGCTATTTTGCTAACTAAATCAGAGTTTCTTTCTTAGTTCAGCTTCTTTGTTCTCTCTGTGTTCTGCTTTGGCAGTAAGAAATGGGAATGGAGGAGGAGGAACTGCGTGCGCGCGTTGTTTTTTCGTTTTGTTTGTTCTTTTCTGTTTTTAATAAAGAACTAACTAATTACTAGTGTGTTCTTCCTGCCAAATTGGACAGCAACCGATTAATGCTTCAACATCCTCGGCGATTATTTATTGACTGTTATTATTATTATCATTATTAATTATTATGTTTTATAAAATAATGTTAGTTTTTTTTTTTTTAATAAAACATTGTTGTTTGTATAAATTTTTTTTTTAAATAGAATATTATTATTTTAGATAAATCTTAAAAAAAAATATTATTTTAAATAAAAAATTTTAAGTTGATATAATCTAGAGTAGGTCAATTAAGTCGAGAGTTAAATATTAAATTATTAAATTTAATTAAGTTAATTCTCAAAATTAATTTAGGTTATGTTTTGAGTCGATGAATTATTAAATTAGATCGTATTTGATAATTATATGGTAAACTATGAGATTATTAATTATTTTTTGTTGAGTTTTTATTGAAAAAAAACAACAAATAATTAAGTTAGTCATTTCTCATATAAAAAGTATTTCTTACATAAAAACTAATTCAGATTTAAGGGAGACATTGTATTCTTTATAATGCTAATTGAAACGGATTTTGGTAACAACTAATTATTTTGATAGATAATTATCTTGAGAATAAAATAACTTGATATGTGTTATTTAAAATTTAAAATTAAACAAAAAAATAAAAAACAATTATATTTCAACTGTTCCCAATAGCATAATATTTTGAATTGTGTTGTTGGGAACAATTTATATGGTCATGTTTTTTCCATTAGCACAACTCATTAACTATATAATTTCTTGTATTATTTTTTGCATTATTTTATTAAATTTTCTTGATTTATGTTACCTTAAAAGAAATCCTCCAAAATCAAAGTGTGGAGTTATCCATTTATCAATGAGTTTTATTCATAGTTTTAAAACCCAGCCCGGCCCGGCGGGTCGACCCGGGCCTGGAACCGGGCTGGGTTAAAGAAAAAACCAGCCTAGAATTTGGCCCAGCAAAACCCGGTCGACCTGGAGGGTCGACCCGGAACCCGGACGACCCGGGTAAACCCAGTTGAGACCCGGCTGTTTTTTTATAATATATATCAGTAAAACGACGTCGTTTTTTGTTGAATGCCATCCTCTTTCTCTCTTATTGAATGCCATCCTCTCTCTCTGTCTCCGACCCAAAATCTCCATGGATCTCGATCCTTGCTAGTTGCTTAAACTCTCTCTCCCAAAAGCTCACAAAAAGAAACCACATGTCGATGACATCTGTTCAAAATCTGGTCAAAGAAAGAAAATACCCTTTCATCCTCACTCTTGCTATCTTTCTCTTTTCCGCCACTATCTTCTGCTTATACTCAAACAATTTTCAATCTCATGGGAGAAGGAGAAGAAGCTGGAATCTAAACAAAGAGTTGCAGTTTTACTTTTGAGGTAAATGAATAAAAGAAAGGATTTATTGAATGGAAGATGAGTGGAGTAACAGTGGCCTTTTCAGCAGCCACCGAGTTGCTTTTTTATGATCTTGTTTTGTTTTGTCTCGTTAGAGAAATGGGGGAGGTTTTATGTCTGGTATTGGAAAAGAGGAGATGGTTATTATGGTTCATTAATGGCATGTGATGTTTTGTTGATTTAATCAACTTGATTATCACAGGTGGAGTAACGGTGGCCCTTTCAGCAGCCATTGTTTTTTTTTTTGGGTTGACCCGGGTTAATCCGGGTCAACCCATCTGACCCGTGACCCGATCATTATACCGGGTCGACTACCGGGTTGGGTTTAAAAACTATGGTTTTATTTAATGAATTTTATCAACTAGTCTGTTTGGAAGTGTGGTTACGGTTGCTTCTCAAAATACTTTTCACTTAGAAATGTATCAAAATAATTTTTTTTATATATTTTTTAAAAATTATTTTTGAAATCAGTGCATTAAAATGATCTAAAATACTAAAAAATTATTAATTTAAAGTAAAGAAAAAAATTAAAAAAATATTAAAAAAATATTTTTAAAACATAAAAATAAACAACGTATATGTGTTGGAAATCGAGATTTGTACCTAAATTCATTCGCAAGTAAACTTTCCTTTTGATTTCCATAAAAAAAAAAATAATTCTTCTTTTTTAATAGTCGAATGAACATCCTTATCAACTGATATAAAAAAGCAACTAAAAAAAACAAATTCTCTGTAACTATAGATACTTTTTCCTATTTACCTTGAAATGATGCTTTTACTCTTCCCTAAAAAAATATACAAGTCCTGGTTTTGAAGGTACTTTAACTTTTTTACACCATACATTATTTATTAAAAAATTATTTGGGATATAATTGTTCTTTTTTTTCACACTAAAATAATATAATTATCCCTAAAATAAAAATTTTATAAAAATTGCATGGAGGAGTAAATAAGTCATTTTGTTTGTTGATGTACAATGAATTGACAAGTATGCCCTTAAAGTAAAAAAAAAAAAAAAATAGGACCAGGGGCCTTAGGTTTTTTTCCTTGATTTTTTGGTAATTGTCAAGGTAATTAAGGGAATATATGTCTTTTATATTAATTAAATATTATTTAATTTTAAAAACTTATTGATATGTGCTTTGCACGCACTGACACGTGTGAGGCACGCACTTTAGATGGCGCGTGTGGCACCTTCTAGTGGTAGAAAATGTCATTTCTAATGCAACGCATGTAGATAAATATCAGACGGTTTCTTGCTAGTCGATCTTT
>Ga0307517_10013713_pt1 | contig 10977 bp, 9 predicted proteins | sample 23_EM_MG_FD_194515 | JGI IMG/M metagenome (GOLD analysis project Ga0307517, IMG submission 194515) | Populus trichocarpa ectomycorrhiza microbial communities from riparian zone in the Pacific Northwest, United States - 23_EM | ecosystem: Host-associated > Plants > Roots > Unclassified | place... | reverse complement strand
CCCTGCCTCCCGAAGGCAGTGCTCTACCAGGCTGAGCTACTCCCCGACGGAGTGACGGACAGGCGATACTTCGCGACCGGCCGTTGCTTGGAAGCGGCGCCTATACCGACGCCCGCCCTATCGTGCAAGCGGCTGAATCACGCGCCACGCGCCGCCAGCATTGCATCGATGCTGGTGAATTTCTCGCGCGGGGATCCGTCGCGCGCGGCGGCGATTTCAGCGGCCTCGATCTTTTGCCAGTCGCGGAAGGTGACGACGTCAGCGCCGCGATCGGCGAGGAGCGCGTCGAGACCCGGCCGGCCCGCCTTGCCGCCGTCGTCGACGGTGTCTTCGGCAATGTGCTCGGCCATCAGGAAACCGTCAGGCCGGTTGGTGCCGATCGTCCCCGTCGGCCCGCGCCTCGCCCAACCGACTGCGTAGAGGCCGGGACCGATCCGTCCTTCGACATTGGCGAAGCGGCCGAGCCTGGCATCGTAGGGTACGCCCTCGATCGGCGGCGTTCGGTAGCCGATACAGCTTACGACCAGCGCTGCCGGGAGCGCATAGGTTTCGCCGGTGCCGTGCGCGCCGCCATCGGCGCCGATCGCGGTGCGTTCGACGATGACGCGCTCGACCTTGCCGTCGCCTTCGATCCGGATCGGCATCGCATAGAAATCGAAATCGATCGTGATTGGCTTGGTTGTGGCGTCGACCGTCGCGAAGTTGCGTAAGTGCGTGACCGACTTGCGCAGGCCCGGCTCGATCGCGGCGTCATCCGCCTCTGGTGGCAGATCGGCCGGGTCGACCCGTGGCGCCGCGCGGCTGAGATGACCGAGTTCGCCCAGCTCCTTGGGCGTCATCGCGATATGGTGCGGCCCTCGCCGCGCGAGAATGGTGATCGTCTCATGCGCCGCGCTGCCGAGATGATCGAGCGCGTGGCCGACGATGTCCGACCCGGCGAACTCCTCGCCGGTTTTGGCAAGGATACGCGCAACGTCGAGCGCGACATTGCCCGCGCCGACCACCACCGCACCGGGCCCGTTGAGCACGGGCGCGAGACCGGCGAAGTCGGGATGACCGTTATACCAGCCGACGAACGCGGCCGATCCGACCACGCCGGGCAGATCGTCGCCGGGGATACCGAGCGGCCGGTCGGCGGGGGCGCCGGTCGCCATCACCACGGCGTCGTAGAGGTCGAGCAGCTCGGGGATCGACACATGCTTGCCGACCGTGACGTTGCCGAGGAAGCGGACGTTGTCCGACAGCGCGGTCGCCTCGTAGCGCCGCGACACGCCTTTGATCGATTGATGGTCGGGGGCGACGCCGGTACGGATCAGGCCATAGGGGACAGGCAGCCGGTCGATGATATCGACGCGAACCGCATCGCCGAACTGCTTCTGGCACGCTTCGGCGGTGTAATAGCCGGCCGGCCCCGAACCGATGATTGCGACGTGGCGCATGGTCTCTCCCGCGTGTTTTGCAGGAACCTAGCGCCACGCCGCATCATGGCAAGCGGTCGCTCAGTCGAGCTGAGCACCCAGCTGGCGGACGAGCTTCTTGTAGGCGTCCAGATAGGCGAGCACGATCACTTGCCCGATCTGCGTGTTCTGGTAGCTGCCCCCGCCGGCGGCCGCGAAGCCGCCCCACCAGCCAGCGCCGGCCGCCGCGCCGAAGCCGATATCGGTCTTGCGGTAATAGCCCTCGACCACCGATTCCTCGGTCGTTCGCGCGTCGACCACCGACAAGGTGACGGTGGCCTCGCCCTTCTTGATATTGATCCCGCCCGCGAGCGAGCCGACCGATCCGATCAGGCCGCCGCGCCGTCCGAGGATGCCGCCGATCGCGCCGCCGACGTTGCTGCCGCCCGAATTGTTGTTCGAGGTCACGATATTGGGCTCGAGGAAAAAGTCCGATGCGCGGACCTGAGCCTTGCCCATGTTTGAGCCCTTCCGCAGCTCGCCATTGTCGGCCATCGCGCGCTCCATCGCGCGGCTCGCCATCGATCGCCCGCGATTGACCAAGGTGAAGCAGCCCGATTGCTGAACGAACACCTTCAGGATCGCTTCGGGACTGCCCAGCTGATAATCGACCCACCATTGCTTGTCCGGCTCGACGATCGAGATCGTGCCGAGCGGACGGACGCAATGGGGCATCTCGGCGGCGCTTTTATCCTGCGCCTTGCGCCCCGACGACTTGTCGCCGCCCGCCATCGCCGGCGTGGCCGCGACGAACGCCACTGCTGCTGCGGCCATCATGATTATGCGCATCGAACCCTCCCTGTTTTTTAATCGCGCGGGTTTTTACCAACAAGCGAAGGGCCGGAATAGGCGATTTTCGCCATCGACAAACCGGTCGACCATGGGCGGAAGTTCTTGCTATCGCCAGGCCATGACGTGGTTCGACATCGTCCGTGAATTCCTGCGCGAGAAGCCGCTGATCGAAGGCGTCGCGGCGGTGCTGGTCCTGGTTAATGTCTGGCTCGTCGCCCGACGTAATATCTGGAACTATGCGTTCGGAATGGCCGGGGTGGCGATCTACGGCTGGGTATTTTTCCACGCGAAGCTCTACAGCGATATGCTGCTTCAGGGCTTTTTCCTGGTGCTCAATGTTTACGGGCTCGTCCAATGGCGCCGGTCGCAAGCCGAAGCCGGCGAAGTCGTGGTTGAGCGATTGAGCGACACCGCGCGCCTCCAATGGGTGGCGGGGATCTCCGTCGCGGTCGCTTCATGGGGCTGGCTCATGCATCGCTTGACCGACGCGTCGCTGCCCTGGTGGGACGCGAGCGTCGCGATGACCAGCGTCGCTGCACAGCTCCTGATGGCTCACCGCAAGCTGGAAAATTGGTGGCTCTGGATCGTCGCCAACGTGCTCTCGATCGGGCTCTATGCGGCGAAGTCGCTGTGGATCACCATGGGTCTGTACGTGTTTCTGCTCGGCCTCGCGATTTGGGGGCTGGCGCGCTGGCAGGCGGCGCGGCAAGGGAGCGCCGCATGAAGCTTCGCTCGATCTGCCTTCACGGCCCCGAAAGCACCGGCAAATCGACCATGGCGCCCGAACTGGCGCGGCATTTCGGATCGGCCTGCGTGGTCGAATATGGCCGCACCTATACCGAGGCGTTCGGGACCGGCTGGACGATGGCCGATCTGGTCGCGATCGCGCAGGCGCACGATGCCCAGGCGCGCTCGGCGATCGCCAGCGGGCGCACGCCCGTGATCCTCGACACCGACCCGCTGATGACCGAGGTCTGGGCGGAAATGCTCTTCGGCAAGCACGATCCGTGGTTCGATTCCTGGACGGGTACCGCCGACCTCTATCTGCTGTTCGACATCGATTTGCCGTGGGTCGAGGATGGCACACGGATGTTCGGGACGCCCGAACGCCGCCAGCGCTTTTTCGACCTGTCGAAACAAGTGCTCGAACGTCGCGGCGTGCGCTGGGCGATGGTTAGCGGCCAAGGCGAGGATCGCTATCTGGGCGCGTTGAAGGCGATCCTGGGGACCGAGAAGGCGATGTCGGGCGCTTGATGCTTTGGCGTTTGGCGCGCGTCCTGCTACGGGCGCCCCAATCATGACGACCCCTCTCGACAAAATCCGCAATTTCTCGATCATCGCGCACATCGACCACGGCAAGTCGACGCTTGCCGACCGGCTGATCCAGGCGACCGGCGGGCTCACCGCGCGCGAGATGTCCGAGCAAGTCCTTGATAACATGGACATTGAGAAGGAGCGCGGGATCACAATCAAGGCGCAGACCGTGCGCCTGTCGTACACTGCGCAGGATGGCGAGACCTATACGCTCAACCTGATGGACACGCCGGGCCACGTTGACTTCGCGTATGAGGTGAGTCGTAGCCTCGCCGCCTGCGAAGGCGCACTGCTCGTTGTAGACGCCGCGCAAGGGGTCGAGGCGCAGACGCTCGCCAACGTCTATCAATCGATCGAGCACGACCATGAAATCGTGCCCGTCATCAACAAGATCGACCTGCCCGCCGCCGAGCCCGAGAAGGTCCGCGCCGAGATCGAGGAAGTGATCGGCCTCGACGCCTCGGACGCCGTCCTCACCAGCGCCAAATCGGGCATCGGCATCCCCGACGTGCTCGAGGCGGTGGTCAAGCGCATCCCGCCGCCCAGGGGCGATGCCGCCGCCCCGCTCAAGGCGATGCTGGTCGACAGCTGGTACGACCCGTATCTCGGCGTCGTCATCCTGATCCGCGTGATCGACGGCAAGATCCGCAAGGGCCAGCAGATCAAGTTCATGCAGACCGGCACGCTGCACCTGGTCGATCGCGTCGGCTGTTTCCGCCCCAAGATCGAGCAGCTCGACGAGCTCGGCACCGGCGAGATCGGCTTCATCACCGCGCAGATCAAGGAAGTCGCGCAGACTCGCGTCGGCGACACCATCACCGACGCCAAACGCCCTGCCGCCGAAGCGCTGCCCGGGTTCAAGCTCGTCCAGCCGGTGGTGTTCTGCGGGCTGTTCCCGGTCGACGCCGCCGACTTCGAGAAACTGCGCGAGAGCATTTCCAAGCTGCGCCTCAACGACGCCAGCTTCAGCTTCGAGATGGAAACCTCCGCCGCGCTCGGCTTTGGCTTTCGCTGCGGGTTCCTCGGCCTGCTCCACCTCGAGATCATCCAGGAGCGGCTGACCCGCGAATACGACCTCGACCTGATCACCACCGCGCCGAGCGTGGTCTATCAGATCGAGCTGACCCACGGCGCCGGCCATATCGAGCTGCACAACCCCGCCGACATGCCCGATCCGAGCAAGATCGAGAGCATCGCCGAGCCGTGGATCGAAGCGACGATCTACACCCCCGACGAATATCTCGGCAGCATCCTGAAGCTGTGCCAGGAACGTCGCGGCATCCAGAAGAACCTGACCTATGTCGGCGGCCGCGCGCAGGTGACGTACGAATTGCCGCTCAACGAAGTGGTGTTCGATTTCTACGACCGGCTGAAATCGCTGTCGAAGGGCTATGCGAGCTTCGACTATCACCAGATCGGCTATCGCGAGGGCGATCTGGTCAAGATGGGCATCCTGGTCAACGAGGAGGCGGTCGACGCGCTCAGCATGATCGTCCACCGCGCGACCGCGGAAGTGCGCGGCCGCGGCATGGTCGAGCGGCTCAAGGAACTGATCCCGCGCCACCTGTTCAAGATCCCGATCCAGGCCGCGATCGGCGGCAAGGTGATCGCGCGCGAGACGATCAGCGCGATGCGCAAGGACGTGACCGCGAAATGCTACGGCGGCGACGCGACCCGCAAGCGCAAGCTGCTCGACAAGCAGAAGAAGGGCAAGGCGAAGATGCGCGAATACGGGAGCGTGAGCATCCCGCAGGAGGCGTTTATCGCGGCGTTGCGGATGGGGGATGAGGGCTGAGTTCCTAAAACCATTGCAACCGTTTCCGACTTAAAAGGCAGAAAACTATTGTGTTAGAACCGCTTGGTCCCATACCGTTGCCGAAACGATTGGCGCGGGGGCATTATGCGGGTCGACGAATATCAAGAGAAGGCGGTTCTATCCGACCAATCTAAGGGAAGCGCGACCGCAAGGTATTTGCTCCTCGGACTTTTCGGTGAGGCTGGAGGAGTGCTCACCGCAGTCAAGAAAAGAGAACGGGATAAAGAAGCCGCCTTTACTTACTTAACGCAAATCAAGGAGGAGCTTGGAGATCTTCTTTGGTATATCGCGGCGGTAGCTCATCGCAACGATACCAAATTAAGTTCGTTGGTAGCGCCCTTGCTAACACACAGTGTTATGCCCCAGATGATAGAATTCTCTCATCTTCAGCATCGGGTGACATTTACGTCCCTTAAGCCGTCAAGACATCTTGAGTTGCGACTCGTAAGGTTAGCTTCCGCAGTTGGCGATTTAGTCCAAAAACAGACTGAATCACTCCATACGAGGATTACCTCGTCTGCCGATGAAGCATTCACCGAAGTCTTTCGACGCATTTTGGACGTCGCTAATCGTGTAGGCGTTTCGTTGGAAGAAGTAGTGAGCTTTAACCTTGATAAAGTAAATGCAAGGTGGCCATCGGTGAGGAAATATCCGGCAAGATTTGACGGCGGTTATCCTTCTTACGAGCAGTTACCCCATAAGATGGTTATTGATATCAGGGAAGTTGTAAATGGGAAAAATCAATATTTTGTTCTACAAACATGTAACAACATTCATGTTGGCGACAGGCTAACAGACAATATCGCCGATCCTGATGAATATCGCTTTCACGACGTATTTCACTACGCGTATGCTGCGATTTTAGGATGGTCGCCTGTCATGAGATCGCTGCTTCGGCTGAAGCGAAAGAGCGACAAATCTATTGACGAAGCCCAAGATGGAGCTCGGGCCGTTCTTATTGAGGAGGGTATATCTACTCTGGTGTTTAACGAGGCGAAGCGGCAGGATTTTTTCAGGGACGTGCAGCCAGGGAGGCTCAGCTTCGATCTTCTAAAAACGATCAAGGCTTTTGTACGAGGATATGAGGTCGAAGATTTGCCGTACTGGCTTTGGGAAGACGCAATCCTACAGGGGTTTCAAGCGTTCCGTTTCTTGCAAGAGCATCGGGCGGCTCGCGTAACGATTGTGTCGTCCACGCGCAAACTTGAGGTGGCACCGCATCCCTGACACCGACCTGGCAGAAAGCACCGGCGCTTGATCCCCGTTTTCCACAGGCGTGGGACTTCTCCTTGTCTCGGCGCGCTCTAGCGTCAGTCTACTTCCAGGAGCGCCCGTGACACCCGAGAAATTTGTTGAGATGGCCGCATCGCTGCGGTTTCCCTCTGTCTTCAATCCCTACGCGGACATCTGCCCGATTTTTGATTTGGCTGACGCACCTGCGTTGAGAAGGTTGAACCTTCTCAATCATCTCCGGGCATCGCTTGAAATGAAAGTAGATGCGATCTGGGTTGGTCGGGATCTCGGTTATCGGGGTGGCCGTCGTACCGGCCTCGCGCTTACCGATGAGGCGAACCTTGCGGCCTTCTCACGATCTTTTGGAGAGAGGCGAAAGTTTGTACGAGCTACGCGTGGGCCCATAGTTGCGGAGCGGACGGCGGGAATAGTCTGGCGAGCCATTCTCCGATTAGAAAAGCCTGTGTTCACTTGGAACGTGTTTCCACTGCACCCACATGAACAGCAAGATAGTATGACTAATAGATGTCACACTAGGGCTGAGCGCGCGAGCGTAAAGCCGCTGCTGCTGGCGTTGTTAGACCTTCTTCAGCCAACTAAAGTCGTTGCTATCGGTAACGATGCGCAAATCGGTTTATCTGATCTTGGTATCATGTGCATTAAGGTGCGCCATCCGAGTTACGGCGGCGTTAGCGAGTTTGAAAGCGGCATTAGCGCTCTCAACGGCCTGCGTGTGCCAAAGAGCGAGGCTAATATGTTGAGCGAGCGGCTTCTTTAGGATTTGCACATCGCGTTGTTTCCGATATGTTCGCACGGAAGGAGCATATCATGGCGAACAAAAAGGCATGCGTGATCTTTACCGAGAAGAAGCGCGACGAGGCGGATAGGTTGTCCGAGCGACTTCGAGCCGAAGGGTACAACGTATGCGCTACAGAAGTTTCGGCGCAAGACGCTAAAGCGCTAGTAGCTAAAGATGTCTCAGCCCTACCCAGCGAGGTAACAGCATGCCTTGCTGACGCTGAAGTTTGCGTCCTCCTGATTGACGACGAAGCTCCTGATATGTTCGATGGTTTGGCCGGTCTGGCGTCTGACGGTGGATGCCGAGTCGTCAGCGTCGGTGGAGCACCTGCTGATTTATCTCGCGATTTGGATGACTTGATCGACGGCCATCTACCTGATGTCGATGATCCGACATTAATCGACGTCGTGAATGGAAAGCCCCACCGCATCAAACCGGACAAATCGCCCGAGGCGGAACGCAAAGAACCTAGGGTAAAGTGTCAATAGGTGGACCTCTGGTCATATAAAATAGCACGCGACTTTGGGTTTGCTCCTAACCCCTTTTTCGGGGTTTGCACGCTAGCGTGCTGCAAGCCTAAGATTCGCGCCAAAGCTGCGGTTGGGGACATAATTGTCGGTTGTGGAAGCAGCAAATTGAAGCTCGTGGGGCACGTCATATTTGCGATGCGTGTCACCGAAAGAATGAGCTTTGACGATTATTGGAAGGATGAACGGTTCGTTCGACGGAGGCCGGTATTTACCGCGGGTAAAGCGCGTGCGTTCGGAGATAATATCTATCACCACGTTGACGGCGCTTGGGCCCAAGAAGACTCCCACCATAGTCTCGAAGCAGGTGGGTGGAATGATGCAAACGCTTCAAGGGATCTTTCGGCAGACGCCGTCCTAATTTCCACGGAATTTGTCTATTGGGGCGACTTAGCTCCGCCCATCCCTCCGGCGCTCAGAAATATCGATGGCGATGACCTCTACCCAAATGTTAGAGATTATCGGAGGCGTTATTCAGACAGCATGAAGATCAGCGTCTCCGACTGGTTCGCGACGGCCCCGAGGGGCAGATTAGGCCGACCGCTTAGTTGGAAATAGACGGCTCGCCATCTCCCGCCCCACCAAAGCCGCGTCGTCGATCGACACGGCCGGGTTTGCCGGCCGGTCGTCGGCCGGACTGGCGAACCGAGGCAGCGCCTAACCCCCGCGTAGTCGCCTGCCGCCAGCCTTCCACCTCTCCCACGTGTCCTCGTTCGCCGCCGCTTCCCACTCCGCTTGCGCCTCGGCGATCCGCGCCTCCGCCGCGCGTCGCGCCCTGTCGCGTTCCTTGAAGGTCGCGTTGCCGCCCATGCCCGTGTGCACGCACTTGCGCCGATCGAGCGGGAGCGCGGGGCGGGGCGGTTCGCCGGCAGCGTCCCACACCTTGCGGCGGATGCGGTCGAGCTCGGCGCTGATCGGGCTCGCCTCCAGCTGGACCTGGCTCGCCATCGGGCTGGTTCGGGGCAGCTGAGTCCACAGGTCGATCATCTGCATCGTCTTGCCCGCGCAATCGAGGATGAGTTCGATGTGCGTCAGCTGGCGCAGTGCGAAGTCGGCGGCGACGATCTGGCCGGTCAGGCGGTAATGGCGTTCCGACCGCACCTTGGCTTCGTAGCGCTTGAAGATGTCGGCGGCGATCTTGTCGTGGCCGCTCTTCGCCTCATGGCTTTTGACCGCATCCACCGCCTTGCATACCGGGCAGTTTTCCGCCGCCTCGCGCGCGACCGTGTCCGGGTGGCGCGTGCCGCGCGGCAGATCGGCGCCGTATCGATTGGGCATGTGGTGCTTGAGCACGAACATCAGCAGCCGGTCGTTATACCAGCGGCGCTCGCCGACTTGCTCGCCCTTGTGGAAGATCGGCACGGGGACGCCGTCGCGCGCGCGGTCGATCGCAATGTCGGCCAGGCTCTGCACGCCATGGTCGAGCGCCGCCGCCCAGGCCGCGCGAAAGCTGTCGGCGCCGGGCTTGAGCCGCATCTGGTACGCGCCCTCCTTCGCCATGTTGACGCGGTGCGCGGCGTGGGTGACCGACCCGGTCTCCGCCAGCGCGGCGATGAAGGCGCGCTGGCGCTCGGCGGTCCAGCCGTCATGGCGGTAGCGGCGGGGGACGGGCGTGAAATCGGGGATCGGGCGATCGGTCGGGACGCGGTTCTTCATGTCGCCCAGCATAACCAAATGGGTTCGCTGTAGGAAAGCGGAATATTCGTATCGGCGAGGCCGCCTTAACGGCTATGCGGGCCAAGCGAACGGACGCCGCGCCGATCGCGCGGCGCCCGCTCGTCCTGGTTCAGGCAAACTTCACGCGCACTTGCCGGCGGCGCGACCGCAGCATGCCGCCCATCGCGCCGAATCCGAGCATCATCATCGCCCAGGTCCCCGGTTCGGGCGCCGCCGCCAGCGTGGCGTTCTCCGGCGAGAAATCGGTGATCTGGTTGTTGTTGCCCGTCCCGATCCGCGGCCAGAGATTGAAGCCGTAATTCTCGGCGGTGAACCCCGTGCTCGGCATCAGCGACGCGGCGATCTTGAAGGTCAGGATGTTGCCGGCGATCGAGATGTCGCCCGGGTTGAGGACGGTGGCGCCGATCTGGCCGGTGCCGTCCTTGCGAATGGTGATCGCTTGGTTGAAGATCACGTTGGGCTGGCCGAGCGCGGCGAACGGACGCGCCGTGCCGGTGCCAGTGTTGACGCCGAAGATATAGAAACCGACCGTCGACGGGTCGATTGCGCCGGCAAAGGTGGCGCCGAGCGTGAAGATGCTCGTGGTCGAGTTGTAGTTGACCGAGAAGCTCGTGACATCGAGGTCGGCGAGCAGCGGGCCGACATAGGTGGGCAGGAAATCGCCGGTCGCGTCCATCACGGTCGCGGCGTGCGCCGGCGCGGCCGCCAGAGCGAGCGGAAGTATCCAGGAAACGGCCAATATCGTTTTGCGCATGGTGCTAGCTCCATTGCCATTGGGGGCGCGACCCGCCGGAGGGTGGCGGGTCGCGAGAGCGCCGTGCCAAGGGGTAAGAACACGACTGTTGCTCCACCCCTTTGTGCCGGGCTGACACGGCATGGTTCATCGCGCGTTAAGCTGATTTTGCGCGCCTTTACGAACGAGCGAACGGGGCGCTATCCGCAGGGCATGGACAAGATGCCGACATGACCCCGCGCGAGTTGATCGACGTCGCGCGCATCCCCGGCGGCAACGACGAGCTCCGCCTGTTCCGGCGCGGCGACGACTTCATGATCGTGCTCGACCGCAACGAACTGATGAACAGCCGGATGAGCGGGTCGGAGGAAGCGCTCGCGACGATGACCGCCGAGCGATTGACCGGTCGCAGCGCGCCGCATTGGCTGATCGGCGGCTATGGGATGGGTTTCACGTTGCGGGCGGCGCTGGCGGTGATTGGCGACAAGGCCTGGGTCACGGTCGCCGAACTGGTGCCGGAGATCATCGACTGGGCGCGCGGTCCGATGGCAGAGCTGACCGCAGGCTGCCTCGACGACCGCCGAGTGACGGTGGTCGAGGGCGATGTCGTCAAGCTGATCGCGTCGGGC
>Ga0307517_10013712_pt1 | contig 10977 bp, 13 predicted proteins | sample 23_EM_MG_FD_194515 | JGI IMG/M metagenome (GOLD analysis project Ga0307517, IMG submission 194515) | Populus trichocarpa ectomycorrhiza microbial communities from riparian zone in the Pacific Northwest, United States - 23_EM | ecosystem: Host-associated > Plants > Roots > Unclassified | place... | reverse complement strand
TTCATGTTCTACAGCCCACATATATAGCTATTTCTCGTTTCCTAGGTCGCCAGACATCAAAACTCCCCTCTGTGCTAGGAAAATCCGATGATCAGTGAGTGCCAATCTGCGTCGTTGCTGGCTTGTTCTCGTAGGATATCTCCGATCTCCTTCTGGGAAGGTAGGCCAAAATACCACTCTTAAAAGGGAGGGGTGCGAAGGTTTGTGAATATTGGGGTGCCAGATGACCGAATCCCCCGAGCCATAGCATATCTCAACGAAAATACGAGCGATCAACCCTTCAATTACCTTATTGCTCGTACGTTGGCCCATTTGGCCTATTTCGAGCGTCGCTGGTCTATTTCTACGGGATGTATTTATGTCGTCTGTTTGATTAACTGGTTACTAGCCCTGTCTGTGTTGGCCTCCTGAGTGGGCTCGACTGCGCCGAGCGTACGGTGTATGGGCGTATTGTAAGGTATAGTATAACAAAATAGAACGAGCCGTAGTCAGTAGTAACTACTAGTCACACCGGGAGATGTTCCTTTTCCCCGGTTTTCCAGGGAGTCAAGAATTAAATTAAGAGATGCAAGAATAAAGGGAATAGACAGGGAAAAAAAGGGAAGAGAAAAGAAACGAAACGAAAGCGAGAAAAGAGAAAGAGGAGGGCATCCGTGTCTTCATCATCGTGTGGCGTCATCATTGCTCGTCTTCTTCCTCTGGCCGTACACATTCGCTCTGTCACATGAATGTATTCATTCCCCGCAATAAATCGTATATTCAAAATTAACAGCTGATTGGCGTTCCTCGTAAGTTAGCTAGTATAAATGTAGGGACAACACCTTCTCAAAAATATTTATGGGTCACCGTTACCTTTGAGAAAATCATTAGTACTTGTACTTGAGCATAGCTTCCCACTAGCAAGGAAGGAAACTGGGGAAATACACGGGAGTGCTCTCCAGGCCATTTCAGGAGACCCTGTCTTCGAGATACGATGGACTAGAGGAGCCATCACCGATATGAGTTCAATTTAGGATTCTCAGCGCTTAAACGGATGAATCAATGGAATCGCAAAAGCCTTAATGTCCCTCGAAATGGAGTAGAATATGTACAAATATACAGAATTGTTGCATCAATAGCGGTGCTGATTCCTGAATGGCGATATATGTCTGCTTGTCGTTCAGAGTTTTAGGGATTGGTGACACTGGGTGAAATCCGAAAGCCGCCGCCGCGGAAACTTAGTGCATCACGTGCTCGTTATCACAAATAATAGATTGATCTACAATCAATCTATTTGGTATTATCTCCTTCAAGGCTTTTTGTCGATGCTGGCCGAGAAATTAGAATCGTCAGCCCCATCGCCCTTGATTTTCAGGTACTCACGCGAAACCTTCAATGGGGCTTTTACCTGACTTTTTGATTCCCAACTCCACGGTAAGCTCCTGTTGCCAGCGTTGGTTTTCGAGGAAGACATCTTTATTTAAGAAAAGGTTGGAGGTCATAATAAAGGGTACGTACGATATTCAGCAGTGGAGTCTTCTAAGAGTTGTACTCTAAAAGCGAACAAGCGTTTTTTTTAAGATTAAACATTAAACTCCTCTTCGACTATTCTCTATCAACGATGGCTGTATTCCCACGAGAATTGGGTATCAGAGTTGTATCTCTGGTCACTAACTCTGTGCCTCTGCTCGGATGAGTAGCACGACATGATTGGACCTGATGGGGCACAAGCCAGATATAGACTTGGTGCCTCATGGCCAGGTACCCACCTTCGGGCGACGGGGATTCTTGATACAACGCCCAAAAGGCTACTAGCACTACCCACCAGTACACCGACCTTTGGATCCCCCACTGTTATACCCGCCGACCACCACTGTCACCGATGTCTGAATAATCTCCTGCCATACAGAGGCACGCTCTTTCCCAGAGAGTTAGGCATCAGCAACCATATCTAGAAAGCCCACTAATTTTCTTTATCTATTTCTTACACACGATGTCATGTCAGCTATGATGGGCAATTGGGGATAGGACAAGATGCCTGTAGCCTTTTTTATGTTGGCTAACATATTTTCGCATGTTCAGGTTCATCCAGTTAATTGGTTAAATGCTCTTCTCACTAAAAGGAAATTATTCCCCTCCGTCGAAACACTTGCCCCACCCCCACGTCTTGCCCACGTCCTTTGGGCAAGCAGGAGCGTTGTGATACCAAGAACTCCTCACATTCCTTAAACACTGATACTCTTGTTCACGAACGACGCACATTCCAATGGCCCAAGCGACTTCGATGGCTCTTACGCCTGAACTTATCACGTTGGGTCACGATCTGTCAGTCTCATTTTAGCTCATTTTTGACGTGGTTGCTTTTATTTACTGATAATTCTACGTCGTATAGTCTCGCCTTCAAGGTCAAACCTTTAATTGTGTGTGTGGCTTAGAGAACGCGAGAGCTGAAGGGAATTTGCAGCGTTATTACGTTGGCATGACCGCCCTCCTGCTTTACGACTATTGTCTTACTATAGGTCGGGAACTGGAAGAAATATGGACAGGAAATAGATCTCTCAGTGCGTCTTTTATAAGCCTTTCGCTGCTGTAATTTCGTTAATTGTCTTTGTACACTGAATAGTCTTCTATTTGTATGTTGTGGTGCGTCTCCTATTTCCAAGGCTCAGATTCCAGGGCCTCTCAAAAAGATTCCATGATAGAATCGGTATTGCCCAATGGCAATATGTCTTCTTGGTCTTTTTGGTAAATCTTGCTTTGCAACGTTTGCATTACTCGTATTAATTTGGTTTACTTCAGCCCACTTTTCTCCACTGTGGACTGCAGAAGTAAGTTAATTGATATCCGTGTCTGTTCCAGCCTCATAAAGGTGGATTAGATGTATGTGGCGGGTTCGATTTCCTATAATTCGCGGAAACTCTTAACATTGCCCAACTATACTAGCTGTGGTCGCTTCGCCATCGTGAAATGGTTTCTGACACTGCTGGTTGTCATTCCTGCCGAGTCTGTGCTACTGATCCGGTATGCTGTAGTCCATTTTTGTTTAGGTAGTTTCTCCTGACGCGTTTTCCCTGCAGGACATTCTCACTGACTAATCATAACAGACCCATTTCCATATTCCTCGTTTGTCTGATGACTTTCCAGTGTTTCGTGGTATTCTACGCCATGTCACGACGTAGCAGAAATCGAGGTTCGACTTATATTACTACCTAATAATTTTAAACTACTCTAATGGACCACAGCACTACCACTTCCATTTGAACTCGGCGATCCATATCACGGTGAGTTTGACACATGCCAATAGCAAAGCCCAGAAATGCTGAGAAATCCTTTTAAGTATGCATCTTGTTCTCCGAACCAAAGATGTACGAGCTTTCTCCCACTGTTGCGCAGAAAGCTGATCTACCACCAGGGACACCGCCTACCTCGCTGTTACGATCTTGTTCGACTTCACAGTTTTTGCCTTAACTATCCTAAAGACTCTGACTTTTCGAACGAACCACCTCCTGCCAACCACCGTATTACTAAGGACAATCCTGAGAGACGGTGTACTTTATTTTACCATCATACTTTCAGGAAATGTGGTCTGGATGATTTGCGCGCTTACCGGAAGGGTACGAGACATGCCCACTTCTTCTTGCTCTCATATACTGATGAAGTTCCATTGATCAGCGGGGTATAAAACTTATCAACGCACAGTCAGTCAAAGGTCATTTTTATCTCCGTGGTATTCTCACAAACTTGCTCCGATTTTATTCAAAAGACCTTCCTTGCTGTACGATCTTCTCTCTTCATACCCTTCAAGTTGATGTTAATTCTACCCAGGCTCACATCGATAATGATTACACGGCTCACGCTTTCACTCCGGAAGGCGGGGCAAAAAAGCGATAATACCGAAGGCTTCACCCACGAGTGGCCCATTGACATCTTGACTACCCAGCGCTGAGCGATCCCAGAGGATCCAAATATATCTCCCTAACTTAATATTACCCACAATCGTGTAACTTGTACCAACATCTTCCCGTTACCCAGACACTGTGGCGACCACCATATATAGAGGTTCACTGCAGAAGCGTTCTCTTGTTTCGATTCGGAGAGAAACAAAATATCATAATGGTATAACTGACGAACATCGTAAGTAAGTACCCCCGTTGACACGAAAATGACCCGAATATGAAAACTAATTCAATGATAGAGGAATCTTTACACCCTATTCTTTGGCTGGCAGGAGCAGCGGATATTTAATTTACTCGGGCTCGTAAAAGATCTTAGTTTTGGGGATAGGCCAATTCCGACTTGCGAGGATCCAGATCAGATTCTCATGGGGCAGGCAACAATCCGTTGTAACTCTCCAACAAGACATTTCATCAAAATCAATGTCTGGTTCATTAAAAGTTCATTTATTGTATACAAGAGTTGATTGTTGACATGTAGTAAAAGTAAGTAGCCAAAAATTTAGTAACACAGATTCAAACGCGAACGGTTTTAGGGGGCCACTTCCAGTCATGATCGTCGGAGAAAGCAGATGTTAATACAAATAGGCATTCGTTTCCGTGATTTATTGCGCGACGCTCATTAAGCTTCCAACGAAGGTGAGGATCTAACTCGCGGGTTAGAGAAATCAAGCCAGAAGATCAACAGTGGAGGCTTACGAGTCGCGGACGAATGTCGACAATATCTTCAGGTACCAAGAAGATCAGAGCGTTCATCTTCCTCGCAATCGAGATGGCCAATTTAGCTACAGAAATTGAACGTGAATATTAGAAAAAAGTTAGACGTGCCGAAGACATGAAAGACATACCATTTTGTCTTCTATCTTCATAATCCCCGCTTTCAGCGACGGGGATCACGAGATTGGGATCCACGATCCCAGGACGAATGGCATCCAGAAGGTCGAGGAAGAAAAGACCAGTGGTAATCGATGGATCCTTGAAGGAACGGATGGGGCGTACGCTAGGCTTCGCCTTTTGCGCTGTTGCGTTGGCCCATCTGAGCATATCTTGGTCGGTCAGTGGACGACCGGTCTTCGATAGCGAGGAGAGGGTCTTAGTGATATTCATTCTGCAATGCGACTGTAAGTTATTATTCACGATAGGTGCATAGAAAGACCAACCGCATAAGCTGCCAAACGAGGCCGAGCACTAGAGTCTTTTTCGCGTCGACGATGTCCGCACCCTGGATGCCTACCATGTGCAACCCGTTTTGCTTGGCAAGGTCCACTGCGTAGTTAGTGTTCTCCACAGCCTTAAACCTCGACAAGGTGCTTTGATTCGGCGTAACCCCGATGTCGGCTCCTTCATCTTCGTCTCCCCCGCTCGCGTACGAGGCCACGCCAGCACCTCCCTTAGGTTTCGAGACACGTCGCCAGATAACGCTCCCAGGAAGGATCTTGTCAAACGCCTGGAGAATTATCAAGCCATCTCGCATGTTCTCGAAAAGATTGAATACGCCAGGTTCCACACCGAGGGAGTTGAGCCACAAGGTGAATACGCGAGCCTCGCGTTCTCCTTCCGCATCGAAATCCTCGACTTGCCCATAATCCTTGGCTTCTTGTTCATCCAGCGGCTCGAGACCTGGATGGGTGTTGAAGAGGTTGGCGACGAACGCCAAGTTCAGGCGTGGATTTCCAGCGACAAGGGATGACGGCGTGAGGTATTTCCGGCATCCGATTTTATCTGCGTTTTGGAGAACCTTGAGGAAAGTTAATATTGATCTTGGTCAGGGAAGAAGGTTTCTGACCTGTTCTGCCCGAGCTCTGACGTCCTTCGTCTGTAGTGGTGCCCGTGAACATTGATCTGGCTTCAATTGGTTAAGTAAGACTGTGTAGTTCTCGCCGTCTGAGACGTCGCGGCTGAAGTTGTTCACTCTGAAGAAAAAAAAGCATGAACATGGAATGATTTTACCGAGGATGTATTACTCGCCTGCGATTCCATCCAGCGGCCTTCAGATGGTAGTTGAACCAGCGTAGGAGAATTTGGTCAGGAGTCAAACGCAGGAGGTCATCAATGGTTTCATCTTCCTCGCACAGACGGTACAATTCAGGATGCAACTTGATGTCGACCTGAGCAAGCAAGCCACGTCGGATGATTTGCCAGATGAGTCCAAGGATGAGATGCTCGCGGCCTTCTGATAGATCAGATGAGCCGATATTGACCACCGAGCACCCGATACCCTTCGCGGAGGTGATGACGATATTGTTGTTCTCAGTGATTTGGAATGCGTTCAGGGGTTTACGCTGGGGCTTGTTCAGGACACGCGTGTCGATGGTGTCTGGGACGGAGTCATTGATGAGTTTACAAAGGATCAGCCCATCCTTGCACTCGTCAAAGAGCTGCATGGTGTCCGTCGGAATTGGATATCTGTGGCCAATATCTGCATCATTTTCGATCACCTACCATGGTCATGAGAAGCGATGGGAACGACGATTGGGTGAAACTTACTAAATTGATGTGATTTGTGAACTCTGCTCGTTCGTCTTCGTTAATCGTATGGCTGACGTTGGAGTTCGACCCCTGCACAGTCACCTTGCCTGCTTTCGTCGTGATAGCGGCCTTGTGCTGCGTGCGCAGCTTGACGTTGAGCTGTGTAAAATGTTAAGTCTTGGCCCTCAATAACTCGGCGTTGCTGCGCACCTCGACCCAATCGTCCAGCTCGACCTTTCCGCTGGCGTCAACACTAACATGCTTGAGGGTTTCTCGCGCAACATCGTACGATTGACCGCTCGACTGAAGGGCTTGAAGGACAGCAGATTTGTCGACACGTCCTGGCGTATCCGTGTTCAGCGAGCTAAATCGCGATCAGTGAGAATTCTTGAAAGTTGGAGGTTTACCCACTTGAAACGGTTCACGAGGTCAAACATCTCATCTCGAGACACCTCTGGGAACTTCTTCTGCAGCTTGAGAGCCTCCATGGGGAAAAAAATAAGAATACAGGATGACGGTAAAGTTCAAGTTGTCTCCGATCTTATCTTGGAAAGGATGAGTGGCTGTGCTCCTATGTCATGTGGAGTCCGCAGGCTACGAAGTAATACTGCGGGAGTGACCGCGGATTCAAAAGCCAAGTCATCAATAAAACTAGAAATCTGAGAAAATCACCTCGAGCACTTTTGAATTTGTTTTTTTCTTCTTTTGCAAATCAACTCATTCCAATTCAACTTACGTCCCTTCCAAGTCCCTCCAAGTTCAATACTGGAAGTGCGGCGAATCTGTAAAATAAACTGTGCAGACCTGCAGACCTTGACTGGGGCGACCTGGAAACTAGCAAGAGGAATAGAATGCCCATCCGCGTTGGAAATTCCTGTTTGAAGTGGCGTTTGTCTTCTAATTATAAGAAAGCATTATTCAGTAACTCTAAACTCAAGTAGAGTATGAAGATTGCCTGCTGGCTCAGGCTCAACTGTTATCAGATATATTGGTTTCGTATTAGACATGAATTATGCGAATTCGAGCTGGGCGCTTAAGTAGAAATATTTCTTAAATAGCTTACGATTTAGCGCTAAATACTTTGCTCGCTGATGAATTATTTAATAAAAAAGTATTCCGAAACTAAGGTCAGGCTTTGGACTGGGAATTCCTAGGATTCCTTTTGCAGAGCGGCCACCAACGTGTATTTTGTCGGAACCTGTATAGATAGATAGCTGCCGACGTATGGAGGAACCAGATAGTGATATTTAGCCATGGCCAAACGAAACTCAAAAATGGTCATTCGAAGCCAATTCGAAGCTCGGATATCTCCAGTTTTCGAATAGTTAATTTTTCAAAATATCGGCGTCTGGAATATTTTTATGGCTGAAGCCTGAGAGCTTCTTTAAAGCTCAAGAGGGGTGACCTCTCTTGGTTCAAGAAACCACTTGTTTGGGCGCCTAGGATGGTGGTATCGGTCACCAAGCAGAGGCGCCAACATCGGTACAAGATCGTGGGTTCTTGTGGGACTTCCTCTCATACAAATGGTAAGTGGTAAGTATAAGCTTGTTCTTAACAATGAAACATCAAATCAACCTCGAGGGCCTGGATTATTGTATGACATGAAGGGGAATATGAACGGAAATATCATAGGATACGGACCTTTATCGGGCTTGGTGGAAGTATGTTTGCGCACAAAGAGGCTTCTCGGACCAGCAGAACGACATTTGCCGGTTTGGAGAAATTTTGAGAACGTGTGCACTTTAAATAATCTTTCCTTCGTTTAAGTAAAGTCCCGACATCTCAAAATCGATATGTTTGATCACTGCACTAGTTTTCCTCTGATCTAGCGAGATAAACAAGCGGTGGGGGGTTTAATCTTAACCCCGCCAAGGTGATGTTCTGTCTTCGTCATAATTGCGCAATATTGGAGTGAGTGGTGGCCAAGTATTTTATATACACTCCGTCTTTTATTTTTGACGCTATTGGAATCGAGGGAAATCCTTCAGCGCGCAAGTAAGACCGTCCATAAAAGCATGGATGTAACGACCTTCCCATGCCAATACCACACGGCGTGTGCAATTCCATTGCCGCTTGTTTCACTTCCTGATGCCTCTTGATGCCTCGTCGCAATAGTATTTGACAGACACGATAGCGCAGTCCTGGATTATAGAGGAACGTGCGCCCACAGATCGGGCATCACGTGTTGGTGATCCACGGTAACTGCCGGCGCCTGATATAAGCCTGACAGCCGTGATCGCTCCATCTCCAACTCCCCTCTTCGTGAGTTTGCTGATCCCGCCCTTTGATCTTCACGCTTTTTCGACTGGGCGTGGTTGCCACTACCCATCGCCCTGATCGCCAATCGAAACAATCGCGATAGGAAAATCAGATAACTGACTCATGTTTTTCTCTCTCTCCTGATCTTTAGTTCGATATCACCATCGGCGACAAACCCGCTGGCCGCATCGTCTTCAAACTCTATGACGAAACCGTGCCCAAGACCGCTCGCAACTTCCGCGAGCTGGCGACTGGCCAGAACGGCTACGGATACGCAGGCTCCAGTTTCCATCGTGTTATCCCCCAATTCATGCTCCAAGGTGGCGACTTCACCAAGGGCAACGGCACTGGTGGCAAGTCCATCTACGGCGAGAAATTTGCCGGTACGTCAAGATCGATCTTTTCGATAATCTGTAATTTACCCCGGCCCGCGCGCTCGCACAGATGAGAACTTCAAGCTTAAGCACAGCAAGCCTGGTTTGTTGTCGATGGCCAACGCCGGGAAGAACACCAACGGCTCTCAATTCTTTGTGACAACTGTCGTCACTTCCTGGTTGGATGGTGCCCACGTTGTCTTCGGTGCGTTATGAACCCCTTACAATTTTTTTTTAAAATCATCGGTGCTAATTTCCTTCTTTCTACAGGTGAGGTCGTCGAGGGCTTCGATCTCGTGAAAACCATCGAGGGCTACGGCTCATCATCTGGAAAGCTCTCCCAACCCGTTAAAATTGTCAATTCCGGCACCGTCTAAACGAGACCAATTTTTATTTTTTCGGAGTTTCGGTGATTGTGGAGTAGTTTTTGATTTATGTTTCGTGTTGGAAAGAGTTCCCCACCTGGTTTCGGTGGTTGTGTGGAGCAGTGTTTGAAGGCAGTGAGACTATCAAAATAAACGCCTGTAACATTATTCGAAATCCGTAACTAGCAAAGTCTGATTGAAAAAAAACTAAAAGGGGCTACTATAACTAAATGACATGCGTGCGCATAGGGGTTCCTTGCTTTATGAGCCATAGAACTTTAATTGACATGGACGTGTTGTACACCAGGGAGTTTTGAATAGTCTAGATAAGACATTGGACTTTGGAAACCTTCACGTTTGGGCGCCTACAATAAGTGCGCAAGCGCTTAGATAAATGAAGTTCGGAAAAGATGACCTCAGAATAAAACGATTGAACTGGTAAATTGTAAAATATATATTCCATATGGGGTGGGTTATTCATACATTGGTTATGTGGGTATCGTACAAGCTACATAAAAAAAAAAATTCAAGGTGAGTACAATCATACAATGCATGCATATAGCGTTAGATCCGTAATCCCTGCCTTTCAGTCCCTGCCAGGTATACCCTTCTTTCAATCCCCACCAAATGGCCCATTTGCACCCTCGTTTTCCTTGCGCAAAAGTTCGTTTAAATAGCGTACCACGTTCCCTGATGCTTCCTTCACCTTCCCCTGTTCGCTATCCACCACCCTCACCAAACACCTGTTGTCGAACCGATCCGGATGCCACCTCTTCAAGTTGTCCTTGATGCGATCCTTCGTGGTCTTCGCCTTGTCCTTCTCGGGCCACCAAGGACTCTGCATGTAAGCTGCGATAAGAGGCTGCGAGATGTCCTCAGGACTCGTAGGCACCTTGGCCATCGGCCACGGAATATCACTCCACGTAAACTGCTCTGTGCCGGGAACGGCAATCCGATTCCACAACTTCTCATGGTACTCGAACATCCGCACCATTTCCTCTCGCGAGAGAGGTTTCCCCGCAGATCGAAGCTGGTTCTCGGCTTCGATCTTTTCTTGTTCGCGGCGGTATTTTTCTTGTTGCTCGTTGTGGAATTCCTGTTGTCGACGCATCCACTCTTCCGACCCGAGCGTAGAGGCACCAGGGGGGTTGGTACCTGAACTGACAGACCCGGTGCGGGGTTTGTTAGAGGGAGTGGAGGATGTCCGGGTGTTGGACGCGGAGGGGTTGGTCGTGGGTTTGGGTGTGGATGTCCAGGCCGAATTCGAGGTGTTCCAGGAAGGAGCGCCATTCCTGTCAGAGTTGAACGGTGCCCCAGTATATTGTGGCGGCGACCTCGACATGCCCGGAGAAGTTCCAGGAGACGCAGACGTGTAGGTGGTGGGCGAAGAAGAGGGGTAAGCGTTAGCACTCGATGCAGATGCAAAAGGTCCAGTTGGCGAGGCAGAGGAAAAAGACGGCGCCCAAGCACTGTCGGCGCCGATGCTATCGTGGCGTTTGCGTTCTTCAGCACGACTGCGCTTGATTTCTTCCTCCCGCTTTCTGAACTGGGCTTGTTGGAGGAGTCGCGCTTGCTCTT
>Ga0307517_10013711_pt1 | contig 10978 bp, 5 predicted proteins | sample 23_EM_MG_FD_194515 | JGI IMG/M metagenome (GOLD analysis project Ga0307517, IMG submission 194515) | Populus trichocarpa ectomycorrhiza microbial communities from riparian zone in the Pacific Northwest, United States - 23_EM | ecosystem: Host-associated > Plants > Roots > Unclassified | place... | reverse complement strand
AAATAAAATAAATAATAATCAAAATAATAGAGATCAAATCTAAAAAATAAAAAAATTGAAAGATGAAGAAATTAAAATAATAATAATTAACATTTCATAAATTATTTCAAATAAAATAAGTAATAATCAAAAGAATGAGGACCAAATTTGATAGATAAAAACTTTCAATTAAAAAATAATAAGGGAAAAACAAATAAAAATTATAAAAATAAGGACCAAAATTAATATAAAAATTAAATTCTAATGGATGAAATTAAAAAACAAATATTCAGAACAAAATATATATAGCAATCAAAAGTTTGATAATCAAATTTGATATAATCAACAAATAATATGACATTTCTAAATTTTTTACAACTTTTAAAAAGTGTTTTCCGTCCAAAATAAAAGAAAAACACTTTCCTGAAAATCAAATTAAATTTTTCTTTGACTGGAAAGTATTTTCCGTTGATCAATTTTTTTAATGACAAAAAAATACAAAAAAATTTAAAAAATAATTTTTCAAAAGCTATTTTCTAGAAAACAAACGAAACACAGCCTTAATAATCTTTATGTTCAAGGGAAAAAATTTAGAAGAAAAGTAGAAAATTATCCAATATACAGTCTTGAGATGGCACTTGTGTGTGGGATCTGTCCATTGATTAAAAGACTAGATATATTTTTTAATTCAATTCCAATTCAATAGATATCATTCTTATTTTTTTGATTAACTAAAAAATTAAATTTAATTATGTTTAGAATATTCTGGAAATTAAATTAAATTAGTAATCTAGATTATTTTGCTCCTAATTCAGAATTTTTTTATTAAAAAAAAACATTTTAGGGTTTCCCCTCTAATTTTCTTTTGTCTATTTTTTATAATTGAATTCCAAACACATAAATTAATTTAAACTTTGAAATTCAATTCCAAGAGTTCCAAAAACCTATTAATGATGTTTTTATTTAGGGGAAATATCATAGGTAAAATAGAAGCTCATTGTTCATACATATTCGAGAAGTCAAATAACATTCTTACGAAACCTGATATGAAAAAAATCCATAAGACGATGTTGTCCAAACTTCTTTTTTCAAAAAAAAATTAAGTGACATTGTTTTCTTGAACTTGAAAAGAATAGGCAAACGGAAAATTATACAAATCCGGTGGATGGGCATTACAGGAGGCAGTTCTTGTGAAAATCCTGCTAATCGGAGGAAACAACAAAGACAGTGATTGAAGGGGATGAAATCGGCATTGGTCTTTAAATTCATTTATAAAACACAATACCTTATACAATGTGCAACTCTTTGTTTGTCTCAGCAGTGCAATCTAATTTAAATCTGGAGAAGGTCCACTCGTTTGACAAAGAATGTTCAGCCTTGTGGGGTTCCTCATGCCTGCTTGATGGAGAAGTAACTAAGCAGCATGAACCGCCACCAAATAAATAACATGTTGCCACTTTTGGCCTTTAATAGCATACTTCACTACGCAATTTGTTGGCCCAATTTGTTTCGTAATTGAATTTTGCCTGAAAACCAGTATTTTCCCAAAGATGACATCAAACTAAATTCTGCATCACAACAAATTGAAAGTTCTTCCTTGTGCCGCTAAAGGTAATGATTTACCAAGAGAGAACTCAGTATAACTAGAAACAGCATATTCATTGACCATGAAACTACTAACCTTGAATTAATTGGAATTTTCAGGTCATGTTCTTGACTAAACAGCCAGTTTTGTGAACTTCGCTACAAAAAGTCCACTAGTTTTTGATGTCACTGGATCAAAGCGCAAGGTCTTGGGTATCCGTCCACTCTTGCATGGCCAGTCTTTGGCAGCATCTATCTCCTGCAATGCTGTGAGATAATGGAACTATCACTATACTGCAAACATAAAAGATCAACATAGCGATCCCTGTCTACTGCAATTAAAAAGTTGAGAAGATAAAGGCTTGCCAAAAAAAAAAAAGATATGGCTTTAGATGATAATTAAAAAAAAATTCTCACAAAGATTAAACAACCATATTTGTTTATGAATGGCCCAGCAAAACTAAAGAGCATCAGTGAAATTGGATTTTACAGTCATACATAGTTGCAGCATCTACCTAAGCAAAAGTAACTAGTAAATGAGCAACTAAGACTTAAAACTTACAAGCACTATTGGAGAGAGTTACGAAATCCCATCTCATTTTTCTTCAGGGTTCCCCTCAAATAATTTTCTTATTGAGCATTCATGGCAATCACACAACTCAAAAAGAAGATTCAGGGATATGTGACTTGAATAACCAGGAAAAGTGGTGGTAATTTGGAAGGCATTTGGGGTACATTGATTGTCAAAATTTCTATTAGCAAACAATACTAAGGCTCTACATAAATCCAATGTGCTTCATGAAATCATGGAACCACAGCATGGTCTTAATAGAATTTCCAAAAAAATACAACAAAATCAATAAATTAATAAAATAAACAACTCATTATCTTCACTACACGGAGGACCATAGTAACCTTACCAGCAGAAGAATTTTCTTTGAGAAACCACTCGACCACATTTTCATTCTGGGAAACTGTCAAACTGAAAATCAAGTAGCTGATTTAGATAAAATGAAAACTGACTTTGAGTGTCTTTATGCATATGTTCTTGCAAGCCGTAGGGATTTTTCTAGAAAACATACCTGCAAGTGCTGTAGACCAGTGAACCCCCAACTCTTAATAGCCTAAAACCATTTATTAGAAGTTTTAACTGCAAAAGGAAGTGCCTACTTATTAACATTCAAGAAAAGAATGAATTGTCTAAAAGTTCTTGAATTGTTTTTGCATAAAAATTATAAAGCACAGGCTTCAGTCTTAACACGTGAAAAACTTAAAATGTTCTAGCTTCAGCCCCGATACATGGGAAACTGAATTGGATGTTCCATTAAACATTCAGCAAATCAGTGTGCATTACCGTAAGTAATGGAACAAAAGGTCAATCACCTGAAGAGTGGTCAAGTTATCAGATCTCTCTGCATTCAGTACACGCCCATTTAGAGTTTCCCATCCCCAATGCTCAAATTTTTGGATATGTCTAATTGATCCATCATGGGTACATTCTGCATCAACAAGGACCTGAATGAAATTTCAACCAATCATTAGATTCAAAGATTCACTGAGATCTAACAACTCTAACAAAGATTTTGGGCAAAACAAATTGACCTTGTCATAGCCGGAGCTTGAAACTTCACTGCTACTCACAGTTTGATATAATTCATCTTTGCTAAGCCCAACCACCCCAGAAGCCTTCCCATAAAAAATAAGTTCAGGATGATCAGTTTCTGAAACCAATCTCGAAGCAGCATTTTCCCTTGCTCTGGCTGCTCTTTTCCTTTCTTTCCACGGTCTCCTAGAAGTCCACTCCCTAAAAGTGTCTTTCTTTTCTTCCAATGCAAGTTCACCTGTTAAATACTAGACAGAATGGTAACATATCAAAAAAGCTATAAAATTAAACAGGGTTCAAAGCCTAAGCAGGATCATATTGGAAGATCAAATTAAATGTCTCAACAACTTCCCAAATTGCTTACATGATATAGAATCCAAATGATCCCTCACGGGCATGAGGGAAAATGTTGTTCCATCAGCAACAAAAAGTCGGCATGCATCACCTAATACATATTTTTGTAGCATTGTTCTACAAGCTGCTAGCCGGTGCCTAGCAACATCAACACCAGTTACAGAACCCGAATCACCAAGAAGGTCTGATATCATGCAAAGCTTAGCACCTGAACATAAGAATATATGATTAAACAAGTTACGAAACCATCATATTATCAAAAAATTGGATATAAATGAAGAACTGGAGTATAATCCAAATTCGTTTTTTTTTAAAACTACTTAGAGATTCCAAACTAAAAGAAGTTTACCTCTGTTTCTTGAATATGCTACTCTCCTTTCTCAAGGAGACACACATGTTGCAAAATTATTTTCAACTAAAAACTAGTCCAGTAATACTGTTTAGATGCCTCCCAAACAGTCCAAGCAATTATGCCCTTTAAGATTTAGTGATTTCATGCTAATTGACTCCTCTCAATATCCATCCTAAACCTACTTTACGCTTCTAGCTTAAAGCACCATGATATCTTCACTCAAGCAGGACAATCCCAAATCAACCCAAGTATTATTTTTTTTTTTCTGGTAGAAAAACCAAGCATGCCCATAAAAACAAAGAAAGCCCCATTTAGCACTTGTGCAAGATTCTATATCAGATCAAGGTTTTCAAATTTATGCAAAGCAGGATATTCACTTCCAGCTACAGTTTGGATCAGTGTACTACCTTTTGCACCCATATTAATACACCAGAAAAGTAACCAAACATTACTCACCAGGAGCACAACATAGGTCTAGAACATGATCTCCCACTGAAATATCCAAAGCCAAAACAGCAGCCCCAGAAGCAGCATCAATCCCGTATATCTAAAATCACCCCAAAACCAAAAAAAGAAAAAAAAAATCAACCATCGCCAAAACAAACACAAGAAACCCGCAATCAAGATTATAAAAAGCAGCCCAAAAACACAGCCAACAAAGCCAATACTTCAGAAAAAAGAAGTGACCAAAAACCTAAATCTTTAGAACATTACCTTGCCTTCTTTATATGGCTTAGAGTTAGCAATTTGAATATGAGGAGGAAGTGAATAAAACCCAGGTAGCCAATTCAATTTCTGAAGCCTACACTTAATTTCAGCTTCTATCTCTTCCAAATAAGCTTCACTTCCAGGCTTCAACCTTCAAAAACAAAGAGAAATAAAGAAAAGAGACTATCTTTGAAACAAAACATGTTAAAACTGAAGTAAAGCTTGAGTCTTTAATGTAGAAAAGTTACCTTATATAACGTGGGGTGGATTCAATGGCTGTATAAATTAATGGGTCAATCCCATTTGTTTGTAGAAAGTCAAGGAAAGCGTCTGGTAACGGTAGCTTTGATGTTTCTTCTTCCATTGACGAGAGAAGCTTTTCCTTGCTTTGCTGCGGTTCGTCAGTGTTGAGGATGGTTTGTGGTTTTTATAATGTGCTCTCTTAAATTTAAACGACAAGGTAAAAATGAAGTCGTTTGGATATAAGAAATGATAGGTTTTCAAGTGAATGACACGTCGTCGAGAAAAGGAATCGCTATTCAGGAAATGTTTCTTCTCTTTTGGAAAATAAACTAATTTACTGGGTGGCGTTACGCTGCATATCAGAACAAATTTTATTGAAAGTAAAAATAACAGGTAGTAAAGAATTTCGGTTAATTTAAAAAAAAATTATTTCATTCTTTATTTATTTTAAATTTTAAATTAAATCTTGTAAGAGTTGTTTTAATATAACATAATTAATTTGATGGATCCAAAAACAATACAAAAGATAAGTAAAAATATAGTTTGTCTTTAAAAAAAAATTCAAGATGCTATTATTTTTTAATACTGAGATAAAAACATATTAAATCGACTCGGGTTTTGCATCTTAACTTAACAAACTTACAACTCGGGTCATGAACTCCTCTGAATTTAATAATTATTTTTAAAAACTATTTTTTGTTTTGAAGTGACCTATCCGACTTGATCGATCCAAAAACTGTCCGGTTTGGTTTTAAAAAAAAATTCAAAATAATATCTTTTTTTTTAATATTAAAACGATGACATATTGAATCTACCAAAAATTCATGGCTTAACCCACCAAACTTATAACTTGGATCACATACTCCAATGAATTTAATAACTCTGTTTTTTTTATAAAAAAAATACTTAATTATATAATAATAAAAATAAGCTTTCATAAAATTAAGTATTAACTAAATATCGAAATGTTTGTTTGAGACTATAATAAACTAATAAAAAATAAATTGAAATAAATTATAAAAGTCAATTCAAAATCAATCAAATATTAAAAATTAATAAATTTTTTTAAAAAAAATTACTAGCATGTAATTTCCTCCCAAATCTTTTAGTTTTGTTAGTAATTATTCTCTAGATGTGCCATGAGTGTAGGCTCGATCATATTAAACACTTTGCCCATCCCCTTTTCCAATTTTTATTTTTATTTGATTTTATAGTAATTAAAATAAATATTTACAAGAAAAATAATGATTTAATTTCTCAGGAAAAAATATTTTTAGCCATAATTCCCTTTTAGTATTCATGTTTCTTTAATAAATACATGTATTTTTTTTATTAGCTACAAGTTATTTGAGTAAAAACTAAAGGAAATTAAAAAAGTATTTATAAAAACTTTTAATGATTTTAATTAAGGACAAAACATATATTTTTTAATCAAAACTCTCTTTTCTTGTTCGTGCTTCTCTTTTTGGTTTTGACAAAATTGTTTTTTTATTAGAAGTTGCATAACTCATTTTTACCCTTTTTTCTAACATATTTTCTACAAAACTTATTTAAAAAATATATATTAGTGAGTGAAATCAAAAGGACAAAAAAGGGACTAAAATAGAGTTTGGTGGATTAGGAGAGCTATTAAAAATTTAAAATTTAAACCTAAAAATAAAATTAAAATTCAAAAATAGAGTAATTTAAAACTTAAATCTAAATTAAAGAAATTTTAAAATATTTTAAAATTTAAAGTTTTAAACAAAATTAACACTGTAATTAGGAGCACGCAAAGAAGGAAAAAAAGGGAGGAAAGAAAAAACATAGAAAAAAAAAATATAGTTGTACAATGATAAAAAGGAGAGGAAAAATCAAGGGAGAAAAGAAAAAGAAAAAAAAAACAGAGACATACATAAAGAAAGAAAAGGAGAAAAAAGAAAACCTTAACTCCAAATGTCACTCCTCTTTCTCCGAATAAAAAAACAGCAGCCCCTTTTTCTATTTTTCATAGTTTTTAGACCTGATTTGATGGTTGACTCAGTTCAAGACTTGAGTTTTGGATTTTGACCGGGTTGTTTGGGTCAAATTTTTTTTAAAAAAATCAAAACGACATCGTTTTAGTAAAAAAAAAAAAGAGTCAACGGATTGCAACAGGGTTTTTGACCGAATCTTGCCGGGTCAACCCATCGGGTCAGCTGGGTCACATCAGGTTTTTCCTTCCCCTGTTTTTTTTTCAACCCGGCCCTATTCTAGTCCTGGGTCAACCCACTAAGCCAAGCTGGGTTTTAAAACTATGTTATTTTCCTTGTTAGAATTCAACAATGAACCATATAGCCCACAACACCACCAAACCACCGTGATCTATCTCGGCTTATTATAACACCATGAAATTTTTATTACTTTTTATATATATTATAATTCAGTTTCCTACATAATATTTAAATGATTATCTTTTTATTTTAATAAAAAAATTGATAAAATTTCTTTTGTTTGAGACTTTATTCAAAATTTTATCCTGCGAAGCAACAAAACTCAATCTATATTTTATATTTATACCAACAATATTAACATATAGCCTCAAACATACCACCATTTGATTTTATTATTTCAATCCCTTTATTATTAGTTATTTTGGGTAAACCAATCAACTTAATTCCAAGGATATATACATAAATAATATTATGATTAATAATCACTATCCATAGTATTATCCTTACTTGCCTTGAATTTACATAACATATACATAAATAGATGCATCAAATAATTTTACATATCACAAAATGTTAATTACATGTCCCCACCTAACAAAACTATAGAAATGCTATATGTACAGTGTCACAACTGTTGCTGACAGTGCATTGGACTTGTAACACATGATAATTTAATGAATAATTAATATAAAACAGTATATTCATCACAATTACAACTTTAGTATTCTGAGATCTAATGGAATATTTTTGTTTTTTCACTTTCACAGTCATTATGAATAGACTATTATTATTAGGGGTGTTTATTTTCGGTTCAGTTCAGTTTTTATCAAAAAAAATAACCAAACCGAATTTTAATCGGTTTAATCAGTTTTTTCACAGTTCAGTTTTTTCGGTTATTTTTTTTCTGGTTTTCTCGGTTTAATTGGTTTTTTGATTTTTTTTAACACCCCTAATTATCATAGTGTAAACTCTTGTTATCATGGCCACCCTTTTTTAAAAAATAGAACTTTCTATTATCCATTCATGAATCCTTTTCCTTTATATGTTTTAATTGTCTCTTGGCTTAATCTTGTATTAATCATGTCCAAAGATATCATCTTTAATTTATTTCATTTCCATCTGAAGGGTGTAACTATTTTGTTAATATCATTATCATGCCTTGTAGGCACATATATATTTTTTTTATATCATTTATCCTGCTTTGTAGGCATGCATATTTTCTAATAAAAAAAAGGCTCTTTATGAGAAAACTCATCAAAAAGAGATTGAATTGATATAAAGTGAGATAACTAAGCTCACCAGTTTGTTTGGATATAGTTTTTAGAACAAGCTATCTAGTGATGGGACCTCCAACTGAGAAAACACTACAGCAATACGCACCTTGCAATGCATCCTCTTCACTCTTGAATCTCTGAATGTAGCCTTAGGTTTTTATTTGCATCTAACATAGGTTCCCAACAAGAAGATATAGTCCACACTAGACCACTTAACCATGAATTCCTAGGATTGACACTTGATTCTTAATTCCCAAGAGCTCCTCATTCTATTTTAGTGTTGCCACCTTATCAACAAACAAGATTTGCCTCCACTCTAGAGTCTACTGCAAAAGAAGTCTTGAATGAAGAGCCTACATAAGATTCAGATGATGAAAAGGTTTCAAAAATTAAAGAACACTTAAGGACAATTAAGGGCATAGATTTATATGTTTCCATGAAGGCATCTGAAATGTACCTAGTACCAGATGTATTCATTCTGTGGAAATTCAAGATGTACTAATTCACTAAGTACATAAGTATTGAGTACCTCAAGACCTATTTGAGGATTTAGTGCAGTAAAATGATAAAGGTGGTTAAAAATAACAAGCTTCTCATCCATTTCTTTAATGGAAGTCTGAGCTGTGCAGTCTTGACTTGATATATAAGCTTGAATGCAAGTAAGGTTAAGAAATAAAGAGATCTGATTGAACCATTCATATAGTTGTATAAGTTCAACATGAAAACAACTCTAAGTAAACTTGACCTTCAAAATATAGAGAAAATAAATAACAAGTCAATTAAGGAATTCGCCTTTAGGTGGTGTGAAATGGTGGTGCAAATTCACCCTTCTTTATTATAGAATGAATTTATCTTTATTTTTATCAATACCTTTAAATTTTTGTACTTTGAGTACTTGATTGATAATTCATTAACTCATTTCATATATGTGGTGACCATAACATAAAGGATTGAGAAAAGCCTAAAATTAGAAAGGATTGGAAATTCAACAATGAAATTCAGCACTATACCAAATAACATACTAGAAAATGCCCTTTAAATTAAGATTCTTGACTATAATTTATCCCCTTAAATTTTTATATGATCACCTTAAATATCATGGAGTTCTGTGGATATCCAATTTCTTAAGTTTCATTATCCAAGATCGATAAATCTTTTCCCCTTAGCATTATTTACCAACACCTTTCGAATACTTGACACATCACCCTAGTCTCAACAAATCTCATACAACCACCATACCCAAGGTGGTATGATTCAAATGTTAAATATGAATATTATAATAGGATTCTGGGTCATTCAATTAATAACTTCAAGAATTTCAGGTATCAAGTTTGAAATTTGAAAACTAGGGGTTATGTGGCATTTGAGAAGAATAATGGTACATATCCTATTATCACCAATACATACATCATCGACATAGTAAGTGATTGGTAAGGATGATGTAAGAGGCATTTGATAAGTATTACTAAGTCACAAATTTTGACAAAGAAAGTGGATATAAAAATGGAATAAGTTTTGCGTTGTTGACCCATTTTTTTATTGATCCTGGTAAACAAGATCATTAAAGTTTTACTTTTCTAGGATTTATTTTTCATATGTTTTGGAACTATATTTTATTTTTAATGAAGCATGTTTTTCTTTGTCTCATTGTTATCTTAAAATCAAGAGATGTTTAATTAAAAATAACTTATGTCATTTTATTCTCATCCATGATTGGATAAATATAATGTCAAGTTCATTTAAAGATTTTTTAAATTTTGATCAAATCTCAAGACATGTCATGCGAATGTTAAAGGACAATATATCTATTTGAAAGCTAAAATGTCATTTTCTACAATAAAACTTAAGAGGTAAAACCTTAATAATTTCTCTTTTTATCAATATATATATATAAAAAAAACAGCTAGAACTCAAAGGCATGACAATCAAACCCTTTTAAAAGGGTTTAAGAGGTTTCTCACTAGTAGTTCGTGTGAATTATCATTAGTGGTCGGATACTTGAAGGACTTGTGATTTTACAACAACCAAGCCTTAAAGCAATTATTCAAAGCCAAAAAGAACATTTGATCTTCAGATAATCTCTGTGTAAACCTTAAACAACTTTAGATTTATCGAATGATATCCTAAGGACTCCCAAAAAAATTTTAAATTTATTATTTTTATTGTGTAATTGTGTTTAGGAAACTCAATAGTAGTATTAGAATCATTGTTAGATAATTATGGTTTGTTATTACATGTTTTAATTACTATTGATGTTAATTACGAATTAAATTTGTCTACAAAATTATTTCCTAAAAACAATCCAACTATAGTTCCGGCCAAATTTGGCTAGAATATGAAACTAAAAAAAGGTTTGGATGATTGCACAACCACCAATAACTATGTTAATGTTGTTTTTATGCCTGGTTATGCTCATGCATAGCCATCGCACGCCCTAATAACAGAGACAACAACCATGGCCTGCTGCCTCGCACTAGTAGCACTAGGTTCTCCTGGCACCGCTGACATCCTAACATGAAATTGGATTTATATTAAGTAAAATTTATTATATTTGAAAAATTATCAAACTGGATTTGATTTAATATTTTCAAGTGTTAGAAATATTACTTTAAAATTGCATATAAAACCAATAATTAGAACCAAAGCATACAATATTTATTTATTTATTTATTTATTTATGCATGTTAAT
>Ga0307517_10013710_pt1 | contig 10979 bp, 9 predicted proteins | sample 23_EM_MG_FD_194515 | JGI IMG/M metagenome (GOLD analysis project Ga0307517, IMG submission 194515) | Populus trichocarpa ectomycorrhiza microbial communities from riparian zone in the Pacific Northwest, United States - 23_EM | ecosystem: Host-associated > Plants > Roots > Unclassified | place... | reverse complement strand
CAGTCTGATTGATAATCCTTGCAATCCTTGCGACCTGGCCCAACGTCGGAAACTATACGAGGGGCATGTACACAAGTGGTCCAATGCGGCGGCTTTTGTACAGAGCACCCACAAATTGCCTCCCAACCAACCTTCACGCTGGCATCGTGCCAGGCATCTCGGAGGGAATATGCTGGTCTCACATCCTACGCCGGTTAGCGGCTTTGATTTCCTATACATCCCACTGGCCGCGAGCAGAAAGCCGATCGACGTGTGGAGCATCCCACCACCCACTTTCAAGGTGTTTGATTTTACCGTATATCATCATGAAAATGTGCTCGCTGCCTGTGAATGTACCGAGCGGTGAGCAGCGTCCTCTTCTCGAATGGGTGACACTCAGTGGCTGATTGTATGCAGCTTGCTTCGCATCTACCTTCTCAACCTTCGGGACGGTTCTCCTTATTGCCCGCCCCCCTCCAACGCCATCACGCGGGCCATCCCGCAGGGTACGGCCCCGATAGCAGACGGAGCGTTTGCCATCACGGGCTCCAGAGTCATGGCGTATCTTTCCCACTACGGCGACGCAATGCGGACGTTGCTTGTGTGGGACCGGAAATCTGGAGACCTGGTGAGGATACCGTGACCAGAGAGTGGTCATATTTTCTTGACTCCGTCTCCTCAGGTACTCGACTTTCTCACCGTGTCTTGGCGGGGATTTATCACTTCCGGTCCGATCTTCCTCGACGAGTTTCGAATCATGATCACGACCCGCGACACCGGTACCGATACTCCCGTGTTTACCGTGTTCGACACGCTTATCCCACAGGATCATCCAACGAGTTCACGGCGGTTCAGCCTCCCGCCACAATACCGGGACAGAGAACCTTTCGTGTTTGTCGACCGGGATAGGCCGTTGGGAACACTAAACAGTGATGGACCCCTCACTACCGATCCAACCCAAGCGATCCTGGTCGTAAAACTTTCAAAACTTGGTCGCCGAAATGTTTTGCTGGTTGTGCGGATGACTGCTTTGATCGAACATGTGTGCTCAACGCGCTCAAATGCACTTTTACCCTGGGATGAGTGGGGGAGGAATGCTGTGATTATGGAGGACTGCCGACCGTCCGGTTTTGTGTTACCAATTTATGTCCACGGCACCCATCTGGTCATGGTGTCGATAATACCGTGTCAGAATGGCCTGATCAACTGTAACAGCGTTCGCACCTTTGATTTTGGCCGGCGTCGACGCGGCGCACTGTCGTTTTGGGATGAGGAGGGCGGTGGAGCTGAGAGGAAGGCCTTGTTTTTCGATGGGAGTGAATTCGCATTTGAGGCGGCTAGGGTCAGGGATACGGCGATGTCGGGTGACGTGGGATCACTGGGCAACGGCAACTTCTTCCAGGTGAATTATCTCTCCATTCTGCAATGGTGTCATAGACTAAGGCTTTGGAAAGATTTTGCATGGTGATGGTCCCAGTTCGGACGTCACTTTACACGTTTGGGAATTGATTTGAGAATATTCTTCGTTTAGATCACTTCTTGTTCTGCGTTTACTGGTGGTGGTAATGACGACATTATAAAACCGAAAGACCGATTGGAACACTGGGTGACTTTTCTCATCCAATTTATTGACAAGGTGTTGGTTGAGTTGGCTTTGAGCCTCGGTGCCGATCTCTGCCATGTTGTAAGAGGGGCCGGGTTCCGTCGCCAGAGATTCTGCAATGAATTTCAGGATGTCGGTGTCACTCTTGTTTGTATCATCGAAGCCGGGTGTATCGACAGGGATCACCGTGGATTTGTCCGGGGGTTGGACCTCTGTAGTGCACGATACCAAGTCCATTGGTCAGTTTGCGGACAAACCAGTATTCGTCACCCCTACCGAAGTCTTGCCACTTCCCGTCGCCCATGACACTGTGTTGACACTCAGTCCTGGGCCCAGTGGATATGGATACTCATCACGCACGCGATGATAATGAGCAGGGCAGGTTGCTTCGACTCGGCAGGAGCCCCATCGGTCTTACGTGAGGGATAAAAAAGGATGAATGAACCTTTTCGGGAGATTTCACCCTACCCAGAGGGATGAGGTGAGCTTGTCGATCTCGGTGAGTATCAGAATGAGATCCATCGCAAAGAGATACATACGAAGCCGGGATGTCGGAGGGCATTCCGGATGATGAGATGACGGGGAAGTATGGGAGCTCAAAGTCGAGGAGGAAATTGTGGCTGTACCCCCCCCTCCCTCTAAATTCTGATCGCCTGTGACGTCAGCAAACCGACCCCCCGGCCACTCAGCAAAAGCGTGGTCGACTGAGTCCCGGAGAGTATGTTTGACTCTAAACGTTGGAATATCCCCTCAAAATTCACTACACGGTGCGGTTGCTCAGCAGGTGGGTTGCTGGTGCTGTCAGAACAGTCGGCTGTTTCCTCGTCCCCCCATATTTCTGCTTTGAAGTCGCCAGAAATCACCAACGGGATGAAATACCGAATTCATTTCGGGTACCTACGCTGACTTCAGACGCTCGAACGTAAGAGGGTGGGGTTTTTCGTCGGTTGACGGATGCATGCACGTCGGATTGAAGACTGCACGTGATCGATTGATCTCTGGGACCTCGGCGATTTCGCTATTGGCTGGAAATTGCCTCGAGCCCCCTCAGGGCCGCCAACGATCCGGAGTTGTTCCCTCCCATCTCCCTCTCTCTTAAATACCGTTCAGCTTCTAGACGCAAGTCCTTACGGCAGTCACGCCACGAAAGCTCCTCGCTTACTGGTGTGAGGTTTACAACTTCATTAGCTGCACAGGCGATCACCTCAAGCTCATGTAAAAATACCCTCGGTGTGGTGAATCTGTTTCTGCTGCCCCTTCCCGTGTAACGCGTCTGCTCCTCCACCTCCGCGATCCGGTGTGCTCGTTCCTCTAGCCTATTTGAAGTCTCCTCTCAGCATTATCACCTACAACCGCCCAAACCGATGAACCACGATTACCCGGGCCCCGCCGACGTGCATCCCTCCCCACCCTCATATACCTCAGCTCCAGGTGTACCGCCGTGTGTCCCTGCCTGATTGCGTGGTAGCGCATTCTCCGCTTCTTGGCTATGACCGACTCCGGCTTATCAACTGTGTGGAGCATCTTCCCAATGGTCACCAAGGTTATGCTTTGTTGAGCGACTAGGCGTCGCGTTTTGAGACCACGTCCGCGAGGGTACTCCTTACCGTTCTTACTCACGCCCAAAGGGTGACTTATGTTTGACGTTGTTTGGCTCCCCCGCCAGGCGCCGCCCCCAATATTGCCCTCGACATCCGCCTCGGTCCCCATCTGGCGGGGTCCCTGTTACCTACCAAGATATCCCACCTCTGACCATGTCTACGCACGAAACCCACGGAAGGACATCTCACCTTCACGTTTCCGGAGGGGATTACCTCCTCCTCGAGTCCTGGAAGCCGGTCTCTGCTGGCGAGATGTTTGGGTCTTGCATCGTACTCCTGATAGTGTCCATATTGGACAGATTGATTAGTGGACTGAGGGGTGGACTTGAATCATATTGGGCGTCGAGGTATGGTTCCATTCAGCTCTCTTGGACACAGGTACTCAACGAGCACCAGAGGGCATTATGAGATTGTCCCGGACGCCCTTCCTGAGGATCGAGACTTCTTCTACATAGAACTTGAACCGGTTGATGCGGTGGAAATGCCTTCGCGAAAGCGCATCGTCGCCACGTCGTTTCTTCTAACTCACGATCTTTTCCGCGGCCTTCTTCAAACCACCCACGCGCTGTTCAGTTATACGTTGATGTTGGCTATGATGTCAGTTTCTGATCGCTCTCATCTCCATCGCGAGTTCCGTACTGACGAATCCCAGGACTTTCAATGGCTTTTATATCATATCCATCGTTGTTGGATTCGGTTTGGGTGAGATGTTGTTTGGATAATAGGGAGTTATGACCGACGTTAAATGTTACCGCGCGAGTTTTCATTTGGACACTTGACGACAGTATACGCACGTTCGTGGGGGCGATGTTATTCCACACCTCATACAGATATTGATGTCACCGCGCGCCTCCCGTGTTATGTCTGATCTATGTATACTTATCTCTCGTATCCAGATCGTACCCTCCCCATAGTTGGCTGGTTCTGGGATGAGCCATACCCGTGCCCGGGTCTCCAGTGAGATAACATACTTCGTACGTTTGGCCCTCCTTAAGCTTGGTCGACGATCACAAGGAAAATCAATGATAAACGCTAGAGAGGTGGGCTGGCGCCGGGATGGCAATTGCCGTTTCCAGGGGCCAAGAACAAGAGGCACCTCCGGATCACGTGCCAATTTAGGAAACCCGAATCGCCGCTAGCCGAAAGGTCTGTTACTCAACTCTCTCAACCCCACCCCCACCTCCCCCGAATGCGGATTCTTCTCGCCCCCCTCCTCTTATCGTGCATCCGGAGCGTGCTGGGAGTTCCGTTTGTCAAGGATGCCATTAGAGCCGTAGTCTCCTCAACCACGCGGAAAGATGACGATGCACCGGAGCCAGGCTCCGCTGAATTTTGGTACCATTTGGTGATTAGTATCTTCCTCGTGCTTGCTGGTGGCGTGTTCGCTGGGTGAGTGACTGCTTCATTTTGCTGTTCCGGATCACTTGTGACGCCTGGCTGGGACCAAGGTTGACACTCGGTTTGATGGGCCTGGATGAACTTCACCTTCGCGTTCTTGCTACGTCTTCCGAAAGCCCCGTCGAAAGGTCAAACGCGAAAAAGGGTTTGTGCATCCTCTCGCTACAGTAAATTGCAAGTTTGATCATATGACCACTGTTCAGTCTTGAAACTTCTCATGAAGGGCCGTCACTGGGTTCTGGTGGTAGGTTCCCGTACTTTTCGATAATGGTGATCCGCATGTGACGTTCATTAGGTCCTGTTACTTGGGAATGTCGTAAGTTGGGCGTCCCAGCGTCGGTGGTGACCTAATTCACAGCCTCTGGACCATAGGTCATCAACGAAAGTTTGCCCATTTTCCTTGATAACGCCGTATGTTTCATTGCGTTCTTCGTAATTACTACTCACGCGCGACTCAGCTCGGTGGAGGAGTGGCTGCCATTGTCATTTCCACTGTGATGATTGGTGAGAATTTCGCATTTACGTGGTAACTTGCGCTTATACATCACCATGTGTGCAGTCATTTTCGGGTGAGCTAATTCCATTTGTCTGGTTGTGAGCCTTTGCTGACCGCGTGTATCTAGAGAGTACGTGTGATACGAGTACAGCCACATTACCTCACTTATCGGGAGTTTAGGATCATTCCCCAGGCGGTTAGCGTACGGTACGGTCTCGCAATCGGTGCCCAATGCGTGCCCCTTGTTTTGGCCATGATGTATATCCTTGGTTCGCCATTTTTTGTTCCCATCCGCCGAACCCCGCTAAAGGGTACTCCCAAATCAGCCCCCATCGCGTGGCCCATTGCTAAACTGCTCGATTATATCCTCGGCGCAAATGAAACTCACACTTACAAGAAGGCAGAACTCAAATCTTTCTTGCAGTTCCACAGGCAAGGAGAGGAACCTTTGCGGGACGACGAGATCTCCATCTTGAACGGTGTCTTGGAATTGAACAACAAGCGAGCCGAGACAATCATGACACCGATGAAGGTATATTGTCAATGAGATGTCTGCTCCTTGTCCCCTCTTCGTTGATTAGGCTTCCGCTTTAGGACGTCGTCACCATCAGTGCCGATGATATCCTCGACTACCAGAAAATGGAGACCTTGTTTGTCTGACCTCCTCGCTTCCGTACGCAGTAGCTAAACTTTGAATAGGCTGATGAGCGGCTTCTCACGGTTCCCGGTACACGAGCCTGGTCGTCCACTGGCATTTGTTGGGCTTTTGCTTGTTAAGAAGGTGCGTCTGGTGGCTGACTACATCGATTGTGACACTTACTACCATCCCAGCTTTTGACCTACGATTTCACCCAAGCCGTGAAGGTTTCCGACATTCCGCTTTCGATTTTGCCTGAAGCTGGGCCGTCAATCAACTGTTTCCAAGCCTTGGACTACTTGTGAGGTCTACCGTAACTTGCGTGGGTGATTTACCGAACCTTTTGTGCTAGCCAAACCGGCCGCGCGCACTTGCTTCTTTTAAGTAAGACACCTGGTGGGGCTGGAGGTGCCATTGGCGTAATTACTCTCGAAGGCGAGAACTTATCTATCCATGTCTGAGCCCCCTTAACTAACGTTCGATTCGTTTCAGACATTATCGAGGTTGGCCACGTCTTTCATGGACACCTATGTTACACTGACGCTGGTTGTAGGAAATTATCTCTGAGGAAATTGTCGATGAGACAGATCGTTACGAAGACAACCGGCACAAAAAACGCGCGAAGAGGATGACCACTGCTGCAGTAATGAGAGGGTCAGCGCTCTATTTCCCCCCGTCTACATGAGTGCTGACGTTTCTGTGTACTGGTTTAGGATTGTCGAAAGGTCTGTGCGCGAGCGAAGGACAGGGTCGATGTCCATTCTCGGGTCGCCGACTCCCTTCGAGGCCACACCATTGATCCCCGGCACCTCTCCCGACCCTGGAAGGATCGGACACTACGGATCCTTTGTCAGCGAATCGCCGAAAGCTTAATCTGGTACACCATTATCTTCTCTCTCTCGTCCTCTCCCAGCCATGTTGAGAGATATCTTTTAACATTAGCCTCAGGAATCTGCACGTGTAGATACGCATACATATATTTACTGTCGTTCTCTACCCCCTTCCCATTTTTACTGCTCTGCACGTATATTGCAGAACATTAAGTACTGTCAGCCATTATCTAGTACCGAAGTTATCCCCACACCTAGGAATTGTACCTTTCCTTTACACAGTGATAAAGAGATCTTTTTCCGGGTATGTGATGGATACAAGCGTCAGGTTTCGGAAATGCGGGTTGTATGGCGCTGAAGAGAAAGCAAGGTGTCTACGGTTGAAAGCACCGCATCCCGTCCGATCTGCGAAGTTAACCAGGGTGCCACCCAGTTAGTACCACGGTGGGGGACCACATGGGAATCCTGGGTGCTGTGGTTTTTCATTTTTTAAATTCTTCCTTCAGTTTGCTTCCACCTCTGCCCCTACCTGTCTTCATCTGTGCGTGGATGATCCTGATCACACCCATTGTCTGGCGTATCTAATTGTTATCCTATCCCAGACCTGCAAACGGTTGCAGCAGGTGACGGATGAACATTAGGTCTGGTTACACCAGGCAAGACACCTCCAAATTCCCATCCTGCCCGCAGCGACCCCATCGAAAGCGGAACTCAAGGATTGGGTCATATCTCACGCCAGGGTCGACGTCCTTTGGATCAAGCGTCCCCCGGCGGATCTGACGCTGTGCTCGTTCGAAATGGATATCGATTTCGTGGACGCCCACTTGATTCCCGGTGGAGAATTCGTCGTCCTTAGAGTCTCTACGATAATGGGGACATCGGTTTGAATAGGATCGAGAGATCAGTACTTCAGCGCGTATACTTATAGTTACGATTGCAAGTAAGCCTGAAGTTTGAAACTACGGCCCGGCAAGTGGTTGAGGTTGCGGGACCTCTCACGTGCGTGAGGTGGGCGCCTCCCGGACCAGGATCATTCAATTCGCTTGACCAACCCCACCAACGTCGTGGCCTCGAAATCGCCGCCAGTCCGGCATGTATCGTGGTTCCCAGTCTGCACGCATTCCACGCCCCACACATGAGGCGGATTGGGGCGGGGGGTGATCATCCGGGATGGGAAGGTGTGGCTGGTCCTCCCTGACAGAATTTAAGACGAGACGCTCCTCTCCCAGGTCGTGCTCGCTTTTCATACTCGCTTGTCATACGGACACCCAGGATTCACCCACCGAGACACAGCACTGAAGCATACCAGCCATATCGGCTCTCATCTCTATCGGTAGACCTTTCGGATCGCACGGAGCTCGAAGACAAACGTTGATGGTTATCATTTTCCCTAGGATCTCCCTCCTTTGGTCACACGGAAACCTTCAGTCGATAGCCATCAAGAGGGTCCTCCGCGCCGCCTCCACGCGAACCGGGCATACTCATCAACGTCGCCTACGATGACACAGAATCTACAGGAGCCCAGGGCCACGCTCAAGGGTTCTGATCCCCCGACGAGCATGCCAAGACCCCACTGCCGAAAATGGTTGGAGGGCGATTGTCCTAGAGGATCAAACTGTCCTTTCACTCATGATCCCAAGGTATGCTTTCCCCTATAAAATGCTGTACGATGCCGTGTTAACATCCGAGTTTCCAGGCGCGAGCAGTGGAAGAGCTTCGCTTGAAGAAGATCGCCGAAGAGCAGGCTGCGAAGGCCGCCCAGGAGGCTGCCGTCACTATCGACGAAACGGTCCTTCCTTCAACCAAAGTCACCTTCGGTGCTGGAGTGACCGTGAACAGGGTCCTCACCGGATGCGAGACCTGTAAGGTCTTGGTGAAGAACCTACCTCTCACTGCGACCAAGACAGAAGTCGTTACACTCTTCACCCAACCCGGATTTGACCCCACCAAATTCACTGCCCACCCGCCACGTCCATCGCCGATCGACCCGTCTCACCTGGAGGCTGTTGTCGAGTTCGAATACCTGGAGGATGGGATGATCGCGGTTGCGGGGTTGGACGATATCGAATTCGGATCGGAGAATGTCAAGCTGGTACTTATTTCCAAGCAGGGAGACATGGGTAAATTCAAGGATCTGGACCCTTGCGTCCTCACGGTAATGTGGCCGGCTCCCTCCTCCGAGGAGCTTCCGAACTTGCCCACTGTCAACCGCACGAATACCACCGTCGGGGGTCTGGATCCAGACACACCGTGGCCTTCTGTCCAAGAACTCCATGGAACGACGAGGACCGCGCCTAGCTACGACCTCGATGACGCCATCCCTACTCTGCAGTCCCTGGTCATCAGAGTGCACCCCCAAGGTCATCATTCAGTCACCTACGAGCCCAACTTCACCCCCAACGAACTCGGTGTGATCTCGGTCAAGATCCACCTCTCTACATGGGACCATGCCAGGGCCGTTCGTGATTTCCTGGATGAAATGCCTCTACCGTTCTATGCGGAGGCGAAATACTCGACCTTCCTTCCAGATCCAGTTCATTACACGATGGATGTCCCATACCCCCAATACAAAGCCCAGGAGAAACTCTTTCGATCGCTCGTACCCACCCCAACCGACGACTCAGCCACCACTCGCCTTCGTATTCTTGCAGATCAGCCAGGCCGGCCAGCACGTTTCGAACTTTCGGGATCGGACAAGAAGGCGGTCGGGAGGCTGAAAGTGAGGATTGAACAGTTGACCGCCGGAGAGAGGTTATCACAATGGGATCAAGTCTTTTCCGGTGCCGAAGGCGAAAGGTTTTTGGCGAAGGTCAACGACGAGTCACGGGCATACATTCGCGTCTACAAGCACCAGTGCACGTTGAAAGCCTTCGGCGAACCGGTCGCGGTCGAGCTGGCCAAGGCTATGATCCAGGAAGAGGTGGACAGGTTGGCATCTCTTCAGTTCGAGGTGTCCCTCAATCGAGATTCCGTCGGGTTCTTCGTGGATGGTGCCTGTGGGTCGGTGCTGTTGAAGCAGGAGGTCGGTGAAGAGAACATTGTGTTGAATGTGTCACCTGCCCTTTGTAAGATCGTCGTTCGGGGAGGGGAACCGGCGCGCCACCTGTTGGAGAAGCTCATCGGCGAGTCGTTATCGGACACTGTTCGGTCCCAACACCGGCTCAAGGGCGCCGGAGAAACCTGCCCGGTCTGTCACGACACCATCGACCAGCCGTACCGTCTGGCTTGTGGTCACGCTTACTGTCACGGCTGCCTCCGCCACTTCCTGGTCACCGCTTCCGACACCAAACGGTTCCCGTTGTCGTGTATGGGCGATGAGGGGAAGTGTGGTGTTCCAATCCCCCTTCCAGTCATACAACGGTTCCTAGTTCCTGCACAAGTCAAACACCTGTTGGAAGTCTCACTCCTCGACCACCTCGACCGCCATCCAGACAAGTTCAAGTATTGCACCACTCCTGACTGCCCCGAAATTTACTCCCTCGAATCCATTTCTGGCGATGGGATTTTCCGGTGCCGATCGTGTTTCGTGTCGGCTTGCATGTCCTGTGGGGAGGACCACGAGGGGTTCAGCTGCGATGAGTGGAAGGCACATCGGGACTCGGAGGCTCGGGAGAGGTTGCTGGAGGAGTGGGCTGAGGGTAAGGACGTCAAGAAGTGCCCAGAGTGCGGGATCTGGATCGAGAAGAACGGGGGTTGCAACAATATGACTTGCGGAAAGTGCGGTGTGCATATTTGTTGGGGGTGTATGGGGGTGTTCACTGCGGATAACATTTATGGCCACATAAACGCTGGTCACTGATGATTTCTCTTCTTTGGAAATTGTAACTCTGCTCTGTAACCTTCATTCTGATTTCCCCAGTGTATTTTCACCCCGTGTAGGTGGGGTTGTATAGTCCTCTTGTCCCCGAATGTTGTACTCATATTGTGTATGTCCAAACCTGCAGTTCTCGACCACCCATGCCACTTTTTTTTTTAAATTCAAATTTCTATCCCGCTAACTATGTACATGGGTACAGGAGCGGCTGTTTTACCTAACACAGAGTTGGGCCATAGGGAATGACTTGTAACATAGCTGGAGTTCGGTGAGAAGCAGGGGAAATGAAATGGGGCATCGGGATGTACAGGGGAATATGCACAGAATCAGATGAGCCACAAAGAAAGGGCGCTGTGTAACAGAAGCGGGGGGGGGGGCACTTAATGACCTTTGTCAGTGAGGGATGAAGCCGTGCGGCCTGAAAAGAAATCCGTGTTGAACACTGAGACAACGTCTAGTGGGAAAGGAATCCTCAGATGAAAAGAAACAAGCTGTATTAAGTACCTGAGACAACGTCTAGTGAGAAAGGAACTAGTAGTCATGAGCTTAGGAACTATGAGAATAGGATAAGACAAGATACTCACTCCTCAGATGAAAAGAAACAAGCTGAGGAGCAGCGAG
>Ga0307517_10013709_pt1 | contig 10979 bp, 14 predicted proteins | sample 23_EM_MG_FD_194515 | JGI IMG/M metagenome (GOLD analysis project Ga0307517, IMG submission 194515) | Populus trichocarpa ectomycorrhiza microbial communities from riparian zone in the Pacific Northwest, United States - 23_EM | ecosystem: Host-associated > Plants > Roots > Unclassified | place... | reverse complement strand
GATGGGTAAACCAGCTTGTTCCTGCGCCTACCGCTCGTCGGAAGGTCGTAGAAATAAACGGACATATCGGCGATATCGTTCATGAGGGTGCCCAGATAGAGCTGAAAAACAGCGGTGAGTCTATGAATTGAGCGGGTCATCCAGGACATACCTGTTCTTGGAGGTACTGAATCTGCGATCCAATTTCGACTTGAAGATGCTGTAAGAATTGCTATGGCATGGTGTTAAGCGGAATGCTTGTGTTCTGAAGGAACGCAACCTACCCCGCTCATCCGAACCGGTTTACCGTTGACGAAGACTTCGCCATCGGGGGTAGAGTCAAGACTGACGCCCAATCTCTTGATATATTGTTGAATTTTCTCTAATGGGATGTCCGTGCCTTTGGTCGTGATGGAGTCAAAGTCAGCCTCCGTCTTAGCCTTCAACGGTTTTTCTTCCATGAGAAGCTTCGCGAATTCCCGCTTGAGGATATCCCAATCAAGGGTGGTTTGCTGGGCATTCGCGTAGAACACCTGAAACCACAACTTAGCTGTCCGGTCACCGACAAGACCGATGCTCTGGAACTTACACTTCTGAGGAACGTCATGGCCTTTTGTGTTCCATAAGTATCGTTGAGCCAATATAGCAACCTTGCCATCTTCAGGGAGCCCTCCGTCTCAACGATCGGCACGAGACCAAATCTGAATGGATACCCCCGGTTGATGAGGGTCATGACAGATGCCGAGACGAATCCAAGGGAGTTTGTATTCGTGAGGTCAAGAACGGTGATGATGTTGAAAATGTTCCTTTTGATGCTATGGAATTCTCGGGGGTGCATAGGACGAAGTAGCTACGGGAGTTGGCATAAGTTCATGATGGATAAGTCAGTTCTTCCTGCATGCTTACAGTTTGCATGTTTTCGCTCCAAGATGCGTACATCTGATCCTTTTCGATGTCATTCCACCATATGATAATATCGCCCCCTTCCTCGCGGTCGCTGGCATCGAAGATACCTTCGACGGTTCCTCCCTCTCGCTGAGTCGCAAAGATTGATTCGTGCGAAACGAGCTCAACGGCTTGCTCTGGAGTCAGTCCGAGCGAAGTCAAACTGGACACGATATCTCGCTCTTGTCTGAGAGCCTTCAGTAGTCTTCCGCTAGTGTGAGACATCGGGTGGTTGAAGAGAATGCGAATGGCTTACGATAGTGGGTTGATCTGGGTGTCTTGTAACTGGAGTCCATTCAACCAAATGGCGTTGAGGCCTGGTTGGGCCATCCGTGCATTCTTTTCGATCTCTTCCTTGAGCTCTTGGTTAGGGGTGACGCGTCTGGCGACAGACGAGGCATATTTTGGGAAGTTCTGAGACAGTTGCTCTAGTGCTGTCAACGCACTTCGCGACTCTGAGAGTAACTGTGCTGCCTGTATTCCAATCCCTGTGCCGTCCTTCAGTCAAGTAATCCGGAATTGGAACAATATACACAAACCTGAAAGCTCATCCGAGGTCAATGGTTTCGAGTAATCCGCGGGTTCCTTTGCCGGATGGGCTTGAAGCAAGTCTAAAATAGAGTCTTCCGGTGAAGGGAGTCCTTCGACGGAGGAGTCGACGTCCTCCTTGCGAGAAGAGGTACCTGTATGTGGTTAACATCCACAAAGGCATCTCTACAGACGCCTTCTTACCCAGGTGGCGATCGTCCAGGGCGAGGTAATCGGTCTTCTTCAGGTCCAGCGCAACACCGTAACCGGAAAGAGTTGCATTCTTCTCCGAATCCCTCTCCTTCGGGGTCACATACCGCAGAACGTATTCTATCCGAGGTGACTTTAAAGTGGCGAGCTTGTAAAGGTGTGAATGAAGGCTTCGGAAATTCTTAGAGTCGACCGAGGTGTAGAAGATCGCTGTGCGGGGTGGTCGCTTGAGAGCCTTGCCTGAGGGGTACACATGATCGAACGGCAGTATATGGGGTTTAGGGAATGCACTGAAAAAACAGAAATGTTTAGACTGTTGAAAAGCAGTACGCGGGCGTGTGACGTACGGGTGAGAGGATGCTTCATCGATGGTGTCCACATCCGCAAGCTTCTCTAATGTCTCCAAATCGCAGATGACCTGACCATACCAGTCAACCCAAGATTCGCAGCCTTCCCCTTGCTCCTTGTCGCCATGATGATCGGTGTAATATTGATAGAAGGCTTCGATCTTGGGGGTGGCGGCGTGGAGTGCCAAGTTGATGTCTGCGAACGCGAGGGAACCGGTTTTCTGGAGCAGACCCAATCTCGAGGTGGTCTCTACCGCAAGCCCGTGCATTGCCTCAGTGCTGAGAGTGTGGACTGACGGAGGAGTGTTTGGATCGGTTAAAGAATCCAAGAGAGGGAAGAAAGCATGCTCGTTTTCGATGGAAATAGACTCTCTAGGTATCGTGAGTCATGAATCAACTAGCCGAGGGCGCAATACATACAAAATTTCGAGGAGCGGGGGAGATGCAGGCCAGGAGGTCTCAACCGTGACCTTGACAGGTGGAGACAGTGCCGCTGCACCAGCAAGGTATACGGGTACTGTATGCAGGAGAACTCGTAGGAGCCTCATGTTGCACCCAGTCATGCGTAGCTGGGAAGGTCAAAGTGCTTCCCAGAGATGAAGGGCACTGAGGGTTTGAAAGCACAGGCGAGTTGTGGTGGACGCGCCGTGTAACTGATGTCGATCTGCCACGTACAACTGACTCCCGATCACCGTCAGGCACCAGGAACCACAAATCCGCAGGAAGCTGGTTACACCTGCAACGTAGATGGGTTCTAGCATACGGAATATACGGAAAAAACAATCCACGATGTATGTAAATCAAAGGAGCGAACAGTTGCGTTTCATCCGGCTTTTGGGATTGGGACTCTGCTCTTACTGTTTACCGGACGGCGTTTAGTCATCCCTCGGGATTCAAAATACCCGCCCGGTCTCCGAAAGGAAAGGCACAACGGGCGCGACCGCTCGTGTAGATGGGCTCGAAATTGTGGGAGGGATGCAAGAGGATACCTATGAGCACGCACAAGTCCTGGGTAACGAGTGAAGATGGGGAAGGAACGTGCGATTTTGAACCCTGTCCACTGGTAGGCAGACGCGACTCGATGCGGAGGTACGGATATCTGGCTCAGCAAGGTTTGGGTATTGAATGGTGAATGGCCGGAGAAATGGCTGGGCATCCACATGCGACGCAAAGCATTGTAGGTGAGAGAACGGATTACTATCGGAACGTAGGTGAAAGAACAAAGGGTAAGGTTATGTCTACATGGTGTAGTGTGAGTGCACGGGTGCCACGAGTGTAGGTTGACCCATGGGCGATTCTCGGGGTGCAGGCACGCGTATGAACCTGACGGGTTGACAATTAGCGGAGCACAACCGGTCCCCACGCGAGCGCACGAAGGTTTACCGATTTATGAGAACTGGGAACTCGGTAACTCACCACGCCGCAGCCAGGAACGTTCTAAACCAACCGGGTGCCCAACGAGGGAGAAGTGCCTCGAAAATAACCACAAGATGCCATGAAACTTACGCACACCGTCTGACTGACCAAAGTCACATGCGGAGCAGATGCCCCAGTTAGTAAAGTGCGTAAAACTGGACCTTCCCGGTCACTCGTTTGGCAATTTGCTTGGGAGTGGTGTCACAAATGTGGTCGGTGTGCGCCGTCTGATTGTAACGGGCAAGTTTGTCCACGATCTGAACGGCGTCAACGGAAAGAATGCATGCCACGATGACCACGGGGATGGACCGGAAGCCAGTCACTACAAGAGGAACTGATGGATAGAAGATTTGGAGGTGAATACGTGAACTAGCACGAATGGGGTACACGAAATCTGTGATTATTTATACCCAACAGGCTATGGGACCTAGACCTCGAAGTGCATCAGATACGCCTGGACAACGTGGCCTAGCAAATGGGCCCAGTCAGAAGGGTGGAACACCATACAAAAGTACCCTATGTCCATGTCCCTGAGCAACGAAACTTTGAGGGGTCCCATTTATCGACTCATCCGTGCTTCGAAAACAAGGAATTTGGCCCATCTTTGGTGGTAGAAATGATATGGTCCTCTGGCCAGGAAGCACGGGAGCACTGGACTCGGGCAGTCCAGATAATGTATGAATAAGAGTCCCACCGCATGGTAGGTGACGCCGTAACCCAGGGACATCGTCGTGCTCGGCGCATTGGGCCACATCACCTGTGAACCGCTGCTGGCGATGTGATCCATGCTTACCGTAGAGAAGGAGAGACTGTAGTCAGGCGAAAAATCTTCGAGCTCACCGACACCGTCACCCAGACTTCCGCAGGGCACGCGCTTGTCCAATAGTCAGAGTGCACTAAAACGAATTCATGTTGTCTCACAACCTCGTGGGTATGAAGAGCGTTCTACATCTACCCGTTCACGTGTAAAACTTCCTGTTCTCGTTATTCCCGTATAAATCATTCCTGATCTCGGGCAACATCTGCGATGAAAGATAAGAGGCCGTCGGGTGTGGACAGAACGGGAAGCGTACCCTATCCTCCAACAATCGCAGCCGTTCGTCAAGAGTGTTGTCCAGCGTGATTCGCTCGTTCCCGTTCACAAGCTTTATGCCGCCAGCACTACGGAAAAAACATGAGCGCGGAGATGGAATAGACAGTCGGTTCGACGTACAGATCAGGGCTCAATGAAGTGACGATCTTGTACTTCACTTGACGACCGCTAATCTCGGTGTATTGCTTCGAAGCCGCATCCGCGGCTTGTTCGGCGGCAGCCGCGTCTGCTTCCCGGACGTGGATGCTAATCTCCATGTCGAGAACTTGGAGGAATCCTTGAATGATAACACCCTGCAGGAATTGTACGTATTGCGAAGACGAGGCAAGCGTCGCGAGTTGTTCACGGGCTGCCTGGAAGAGATCTTGCAAGTTTTGCTCGCGCAGGTGCAGGAGCCTCAGCCGGGATTTGTTGGTCAAGGTGGAATGAGCGCTGGAAATGACTTCGACTTCAGCTGCATCGGAGTTGACATGGTGAACACATACATCTTCTGTGCGACCTCAGCCCCTTTGCGCTTCTTTTCGTACTGAGTATCGATGGCTAGTTGCTCTTGCTTAACGAGCTTCGCCTATGAACCAGAACGACCATCAGTCAATCCTATGTCCCGTGAAACCTCAACGATAACCTTTTCGATGGCAAACTCTTCATCGGCTTTGACCCTGATCTCTCGGGCCTTCTCGAGTGCCTCCTGCTTGATGAACGTGACCTGATTGTTTGACGAAAAGGGAGGGGTGAGATTGATGGAAATGTGCAAGTCAACGGGGTCAAACGGACCATCTTGTTCATCTCACTGAGGACCTCCTCATCGTTCATCGGTCGTGATGCCATGGTAGCGTTGTGGTAGCAGATGTTTTGGACAAGATATGTGGAGAGAGCCAACCGGATGTGGTGCAGGCGCCTAGTTCCATATCTGGTCGTCTCAGCCGAAGCGCGACTTGTATGAGCAGACAACCAAACCAAAAATACGTCCTACTGTAAATCTAGAAATCCTCTATATCATCGCCTTCAAGCCAGCCACCATCTACGACCTCGTCGTCAATCTCAGCTTCTCGCTTGACGTATTCATCTTCGTTGGGGTCGCGCTGAGAAGTGGAGTCGTCCTCTTCCAGATGAGAGAGGAGATATTCCCCTTCATCAAAGGCTAGTCTTGAGAATAATCTGTGCGATTGAGGCAGTTTCAGGTGTGCTGCTCATTTGATTCGTAAGAGGGATTCAGCGTGTAGAAAGAGACTGGCCACGCACAGGAAGATGGACTGTTCAATATTGTCCCGGTTTCGCATACTAGATCATCCTTATTCCATCTTCCGCACACCTTCGTCGTCTCCTAACCTGGACGTCAATCATCTCGCCGGAGCAGACACGGTTCCAACGCATACCCTACTTAACCAATCTGAGACGTCCCACGCCGCGTCGGACGCTTCACGGGTTCTCTTCAGCTGCTCGAAGAACTCTGGTTTAAACATCTTTTGCGAGCGCCGTGGTACGGGAACAGGTAACGAGTGCAGTGTCCCAAGCGTCAGAAGATGGAACCTGTGTGGGTTGGTTTGAAACCACTGAAATTGTTCGTTTGCGCTCGCCCACCATAGGAAACCAAGGATGTACGAACCTCCTCCGGCCCACTGTAGTCAATCCAACTCATCCACTCCGCAATGTTGCCGCACTCTTCGAGCTTGTCGCAAAACTGGGTGTAGTTCTGGTGCAAGTATAGGGAAAATAGAGATGAGTCAATCGGCGAGTCTGCATAGAGCGTCTGCCGAAAACTATCAGTCTGGTATGCGCCGTCGAAACGATTTGCAAACCATACATTGACGTCAACCAGAGATGCCTTGCGGTCATGGAACTTCAGGTGAGACGGAAGTTTCTCTGGATTCGGTATGTTTCGTTCGAGCAATCGCAGTTGTTCTCTCTCCCGCTTCGTTGTTGAGGAACTCGGAGGATCGCCCTTCCCTATAGATACACATTTAAGTATCGAAGTTCCAAACCGGAAGTGGGACATACGTTTGTTGTACATGACTTTTCCGATCAAGTGAAATAGTACCAGACTCTGTTCCCTCTGGCTCACCAACTTGAGGAGCGCAACAGAACCGCCCTTCTTGCCCTTCTTGGCAGGCTTCTTGTCGACAAGAGTGGATAATTGCAGCTCCATGACTGCGCCCCTGATATCACCCTGTGAGCATGTTATGATCATGTCGAGCATATTCTTGGTCGGGCGGAGTGATGGGCTGTCTTGAAAATGTTGGTTAACTATAGCCTGCAGTGCTTTTATCATTAACGTTGGTGCAACTGGGTTGAAGCTTCGCGAGTTCAGCTATCCCACTCGCTAGGCTATTTGTTTGGTTATTCACCTGATCTGGGTAACACAAGGGGCTGAAAGAAGGTCGGCGGGCAGAGCACTCCTGATTTCAAGGACTTCCTTCCGCTCTCGGAATGAATTGGACCCCCCAGCATCTTCCAGTTCCCCTCTTGTGCCAACGTCGCTCATGATAACCACGAGCGGGATAGATTCTCCATTCAGTGATGTCTGCCGTTGCACAAACAGTCGGAGGCTGTCGTGGAATTTTTCTCGAGTGTCGGCGTGCAGAATATTCGGCAGATCCTCGAGGAGGATTACCTGTCTTGCGGCCGGCCGGGATGACGATCCTCCAAATACGGACCGTGACGTGGAAGCGCGGGTCAAGAAAGCCTGAAACTTGTCAAGCTGTGGGACCGCGTCTAGATCTAATGGGGTGTTATGGTAGAAATCGGTGAAGCCTGGATCAAGAAATGAGAACACACCTCCGTATGGATCTGTCATGGAATTCCTCCACTCGATGAGTTCGAAACCTAACTCTCTTGCAAGTACCTTGACGGTGGCTGTCTTACCGGACCCGGCTGGTCCAGTGAGAGCAAGGATACGCTATACCACCATCAGTCACAAAGACTGTCTGGAGTGTGCTGCGAGACTCACACGGTACTTACGGAGCTTCCCCCCATCCAACGCCTCCATAAGCCAGTGGCGGACATCGTCAACCTTCTTGCCGTGGACTACTAACTCTCCCTATGGAACGTGAAGACAGGCAGGGAACCGCGGCGTGGGGGATACACACCGTCGTAGCCGGTTCGTATCTGTCGACCCACAGCTTCCCCGCTGAGGAGACGTCAGGAGGTCGTTACCCGATCCACACGGTGCACCATACCATCAAGCGGCGAGTCCGGGGCGTCTCTCTGTTTCCCCTTGGATTTATTGTTGACTGGCGACGAAGTGGGCTGTGAGAGTGGCTGAGGCGATGGAACATCGATGCCTTGCGATGATTTTGTGAGCGCGAACCTGGGCGGGACTGCGAACTACAGCCTGAAGCACATTAATTAAACACGTCGACGCGACGGTGATGGGGGTACGCAACGGACAACGACTTGAGTTTCTTCGTCGGAGGCTGGCAATCTGATGTCAGGGTGCTTGTGCGCGAGACCTTCTTAGTTCCTACAGACAAGGAGGATTTCGACGCGCTCTTGGGCATGGCCGTAGGGCGTTATGAACGGGAGACTCGGATTCTCACGATCGCAACGCCTTCAAGTTCAACCGAACCACCCTACGCGTAATGGCGGAACACAAACAGTTCTGTGATTTGGCAACACAGCTGGTCACCGAATCGCGTCGATCTACGGCTTCAGATACGCTTTTCAAGTACAATGATCCGCTTGTACGACAGATCATCCGCGAACAACGCCAACTCGAGGCTTTCATCCAGTCCGTGGTGGCAGACGGCCCAGAGACGTTCACCGGCGAGTCGCCGGCTCTTCTAATCTATCAAACCACCATCCTGCGAAACAAACGGTGCCTATTGGCCTATCACAACCATCGGATCGAGAGGCTGAAAGACATGTATTGGGCAGTTGGCGGAGCCCTCCCCCACCTTCTCTCGTCGGCAGACATACGCAGCAAACTTTCGCCCCTCGAAGTCGATTTTTTGAAGAAATACAATTCCCAAGTCATGGATTTTCGATCTGAATTCTCAGACGAGTTGGACATCATGGCAGGGGTCACGGAACCGCCTAAAGACTTGAACGTTTTGGTGAAGGTTATCAGGGATTGTGGGGTCATTCAGACAGAATTAGGCAGCATCGACTTTCGCAAGGGTCAGAGGTTCATGGTTAGGCGGGCAGATATCGAGCATCTCATCGTACAGGGTTATTTGGAGGAGGTCCAGTGACATTTTTGTCGAACGGGTGAGTTTGCAAGCTGTCGAGGATGACCCGTATCCTTATCTCAATAAAGCCATCCAGATCAGGGTCCTGGGCGGCCAATCCACGAGACCCTCGCTGGGTGGCTGTTGCAACAGCATGGCACAAACGCCCTGCCCACATGACCGGGAGGACCCAAGCACTTCTATGCAGAGAAGGTTATTGAGAACCATGTGCACCCCGTCCGCGTATCGTGCGCTTTGGACCCGCACTTGTATTTTTTTCAGCAACTGTAGCAATATTCCTAGCAGAGGGGGGAATAAGTTGTCCCTTTTCCAGGACGAGGTGGTGAAAGTGTGGGAAGATTTCGCTTGGCGACTTGGGTGATGTCAACCATATTGAGACGGGGGTTTCACGTCTTCCCCGGCCTCCGACATGAGAATCCTCTGGTGAGCAACGCCGGGCAATAATGGTCAGCAGACGGCACGAACTTAGTGGACTCTTCGCGGCCCATAGGGTTTACCCCACACGCGTACAAAGCCGCCGGAAATGCCCAGACGTGGCGGGCTCCCACAGAAACGTCCCATCCCAAATGTGAAAAAGACCGTCGTCGTCGCGAGCGGAAAAGGAGGAGTTGGAAAGAGCACGATTGCAGGTTAGTTCCACCCCGAAAGGATGATAGCGCCGTCTCGAGTGTTTGCCCAGTCAACCTTGCGTTGGCGATGGCAAAGGACAGTCGCAAGAAGGTCGGGATACTCGACTTGGATATATTTGGACCCTCAGTCCCTACTCTAATGGGCTTGAACAATGGGGAAGAGCCCGGATTAACAAATGGTGAGCTGCCTGTGACTGCCTGCCCTACGAAACTAAGAAATGGTAGACGGCGCTCTGCTCCCCTTGACGAATCACGGAATCCCTTGCATGTCTATGGGCTTCCTTCTGCCCCGAAAAGAGGGCCCGGAAGGAGGCGATGTAGCTATCGTGTGGCGTGGTCTTATGGTACAAAAGGCAACTCAACAGCTGCTCTTTGATGTCGACTGGCGTGATTCCGGTGGATCAGAACTTGATGCACTCGTGATTGATATGCCCCCTGGAACCGGCGATGTCCCATTGACTCTTGGACAGCTGGTGAGCGTGGACGGTAGGTGCTTCGATCTGCACTTAGCCATCATTCACCGCTGATGACGGAGTAGGAGTCATCATCGTATCTACGCCCCAAGACGTGGCGTTGGCTGATGTCCAAAAGGGCATCGCCATGTTCCGCAAGATCTCAGTGCCAGTAATGACCAGCTCTGCAAAGAAGGGCGTTCAGGGCCAGGGCTGATACAACTTTCCCCCCTTTGCTTGCTACAGATCACCGGAATGGTCCTGAACCAAGGGTACTTCATCCCTCCTGGATCGACGACCCCATTCCAGCTCTTCGGAAAAGCCGACAGTTTTCAGCGTGTAGCGGATCGCACAGGGATTCCCACCCTTGCGGAGTTGCCGCTCGTTCCCGGTGTGAGTACCAGTGGAGACCAAGGCGTGCCCTATGCGCTGTGGAACAAACAAGGTGACGGTATCGCGGGTGAGAAGTGGGTAAAATCCATGGAGAATGTTGCCAACCGGGTGTGGCGGGCACTGGACTGAACCCGAATTTCACATCCGCGAGACCGCCAGGCACAGCCACTCAAGCTCAAGCCCGACATTACACCTTACCCTCCTGCGATGAGCGCAACAACTTTCGTAGATTACCGTCTCACGGGGACAGGCCCAGACTTTCCGTAGCTTATTTACAGTGATAATCGAGACGTTTTTTGCATCCAAGCCTGGGAACGAATTTGGTTAGGTCGCACACTTCCTGCTGGGTCCTTCCAGATCAAGAAACCACTTCCGCCTCTCTCTCGATTACCCGCCCTCCTCATAACCTTCCCCCCTCTCTTTCCGACCTATCTTTCGCCTTCCCCTCCCTCCATTCCGTCCCGGGTACTTTTCTTTGATCCTCCGTTCCGAGGCCCATCCAGGTTCCACGGGGGTCCGGCTTTCACTAGACTCATTCAGCCAAACCTCCGGTTCCCTGAACCTGATCGCGGGTTTACAGTTCTGCATCCCGGCACACTCTGTTCATATATCTATCGGTTTATTCTCGCTTGATTCCCAGCCTGTTGAAGAGCAGATACGACCGTTTGCATAACACTTGGACAACCTGCACGTCGGGAAAAGGAGTGGCCGAAACTCTGCTGGTCGTCCGTTTTTCCAGCTCAACCTCTCCCGTGAGATGTCAGCCCACAACCATGCTTCGACGAACGACTCCAGTTTTT
>Ga0307517_10013708_pt1 | contig 10980 bp, 19 predicted proteins | sample 23_EM_MG_FD_194515 | JGI IMG/M metagenome (GOLD analysis project Ga0307517, IMG submission 194515) | Populus trichocarpa ectomycorrhiza microbial communities from riparian zone in the Pacific Northwest, United States - 23_EM | ecosystem: Host-associated > Plants > Roots > Unclassified | place... | reverse complement strand
CCAAGTGTTCTGTGAAGCTCCTTATGGTCCCTTCTGTACTCATGTCTTCCCAGTTTCCTCTTTTCTTACATATTCTCCTTATCTATTCTTTTGATACTTCTTCCTCTCATCCTCTATGATATTACAGCTATGTTCTTTCTGTATTAATTTTATGATTCTGATACAATAAACCTCATATCTCAAACACATGTGCAACACCGATGTTGAATATGTTGATGTTCCCATCTTCCTCGCTACTGACGAATCTTCTTCGTCGAAGACCATTATTCCTCGTCCCCCTTCTCCTTCCATGTCCTCATCTTCTTCTGAATTGGATGTGATCACACCAGTCAAACCAAAAACGGAACCCACTTCCAAATCGGCTACCCCACATGACACACCCTTCCCTACCAACATTCCTCTCTTCCCCTCTTCCACCACTCCAGAACCGCCCACATCACCACTGGCCTCTTCGTCGGAACTACCTAAGGATCCTCCCAGACACCCCAAATGTCAGGTGAAGCGACCCAAATGGTATGGTGCTGCTCTGGCAACCACAGAGTTAGAGGGAGTTTCCCAAGAGGAACGGGACCTGGTGTACCTCAGCCAAATCCAACATTTTGCTTCCTCCGCACCTTCTGGCGAATCAACCACCTACAAGGAAGCTCTTGCCTCTTCTGATCAGGAGTTGTGGATTAAAGCGATAACTGAGGAGTTAGAGAGTCTCCAAACCTTGGGGACTTGGGTCGTATGTCCGAAACCCAAAAACTGCAAAGTGATTGGTTGCAAGTGGGTCTATCGGATCAAAACAGATGCTAACAGTAAAATCACCTGCTACAAAGCTCGTCTTGTTGTGAAGGGCTACTCTCAGCAGCCAGGCCTAGACTTTGGCAACACTTTTGCTCCGATCACCCGACTGGAATCGATCTGTCTCCTTCTGGGTATTGCAGCTGTCAATGACTGGGAAGTACGTCAGGTTGACGTAAAGACCACCTATCTCTATGGTGATCTTGATGAGGAGATCTATATGGCACCCCCTCCAGGACTCACAGTTCCTGATGGCCATGTCCTCTGCTTAGTCAAGGCACTTTATGGCCTTAAACAAGCTGGATGACAATGGCACGTCAAACTCAAGTCGACACTCTCGATGTTTGACTTGAAACAGATTGTCTCCGACCCTAACACCTATGTTGCCCACAAGGTAGTCACACTGGGGGTGAGGTGCCCTGGAAACCAGTGGGAACATCTTGGGTAAATTGCAGGCTCTGGATCACTTTCCCCCCAATGTATCCACCAATCACATTTGGGGTACATCTAGAATATAATCTCAACATGTATCTAACATGTGATCATCAATAACATTCAAAATGTGCCCATAAATGTTTCTAAAAATATTCCTGGCATGTGTCCAGTGGGTATATTGTGGAAACATGCACCTCATTTTGGGTATATCCAAGGTACATGGCAAACGAGTGAACAATATGCTGGGCACATTAGAATATCATTTCTTGGCATATAGCAGGAGTATTTTGGGGACATTTGTGGGAACATTTTGAATGTTATTTGGTGGGTACATCTAGGTCACATGCTGAGGTTACATCTGGGTTATATGTTGAGGTTACATTCCAAATGTACCCCAAATGTGATTGGTGGATACATTGGGGGGAAAGTGATCCAGAGCCTGCAATTTACCTAAGATGTTCCCACTGGTTTCCAGGGCACCTTGCCCCCAGTGTCAATGGGAAGCATTGCATTTTGGTGCTTCCCGTTTATGTCAACGACCTTTTGCCTATGGGTGACAAGGAGCTCACTGACGACTTTGAGACCCATATTGGGGACTCCTTCGAAGTCACACTCATGGGTGACACATCTTATTTCCTTGGCTTACGAATTAGTCAAGACAGAGAACTTGGAGCCATTTCTCTAGACCAAAGAAGTTTGCAACGAAAATCTTGGAGTCCTTCACCAAAGTGGAAACCCTCAAAATCTTCTCATCTCCCCTCCCCTCAGATGTTAGTCTAGTCCCTAACACAGACTCGCCCCTTGACCAGCAACAGATCAAGTTTTGCCAGACAGTGATCGGATCACTTATGTATCTGATGCTTGGTACCAGGCCCAATCTTGCTTTCACCGTTGGGGCACTCACCCGCTTTTCCTTGAACCCATCCGAGGATCACTTCACCCTTCTGGTCCGTCTCCTTGGTTTCCTCAAGTTTTCCCGCTGAAGATATCTCTTGTTCAAGTCTGGCAACAAAACTGTCGACGGTTACACCGATGCCAATTTTGCTGGTAATGTAGATGGACAAAAGTCCACTTCTGGTTACACATTTTATATCGGGAACACCGTCTTCTCCTGGAGAAGCCGTCTACAAGATACCGTGGCCAACTCGACCATGGAAGCCAAATACATTGCCTTGTATCACACTTCTCTCAACGCTGCCTGGATCAAGAACTTCTTCGAGCAGATCGGGATGGCGTTCGCCCATCTGATTCCTATCTGGTGCGACAACCAGCCAGCCATCAATGTTGCCAAGGGTGAGGCCCCCCACAAAAAGGCCAAGCATTTCAATGTCAAGACTCACGTCGTCAGGGATCATATTGAATGTCGAATTACGGATGTTGACTACGTTCCTACAGTGGAAAACCAAGTGGATACACTGGGTGCAAAGTACACTTTTTTGATAGGTTATTGGTAAGGGGAAGTGTAAAAAAGTGTACTTTGCACCCAGTGATATCTTCACCAAGTCTCTCACCCACACTATTTTCTCCAACTCCGTTATCAGCCTTGGTTTGGTCGATTCCCCTGCTTCTCCTGAAAGTGATATCGCTGAAGGACCCTCTATTGACGACTATGTCGATGCCCCAGACTCGTAAATTAGAGGGAGTGTTGAATATTGTGGAATTTCCGAGATTGTTCTTTGTTGTTTCCCTTAACTCGTTTCCTTGTCGCTTCCCAATTTGGTATACTTGATTCCCACGGTTCACCCTGCTCCTTAAATACCTGTTCTACTTCATCTCACTGCTCCTCAGCTTGTTTCTTTCATCTGAGGATTATTCTCACTAGACATTGTCCTAGTGTTCAACATAAATAGTTGACCCCTTGGGCAGAGTGGAAAATCAATCAATCACCCAGGAGAAGAAATTCTCCTCTTTCTGCAAGGTACCAGTCCTTCTGAAAGTTGATTCCTTGTGATCCTCAGTGGAGAGTCCCCTTCTAGCAGGTTAATTAGCCCTGCAGGAGAGTACTCTCTAGAAGTTTCCAGGTATTATCAATCAAAGTCTAGGACATACCCAGTAGTCCAACACTGCTGCTTGAGTAGGGTCTGGAAGTAATCAGATTACTATTCTCACTCTTATATGCTGTTCATCAAGACCAAGATCATCCAGATCCTTTTGTTACTAAGAAAGTGTCCTCAGGACATCTTCAAGATGACCACCTCATCCTTTCTACATCATCAACACCACCCTCCCTATCTGGCACACATGCTATTCAAGGAGACTTGTGGCAGGACCTGTTGAGGCTGAAGATACCCTATGAGGATCTGATCAGCTCAGCTAATCCTCAGGACTTGCACTGAGCATAAGTTTGCTAACTAAGAGTAAATTTAAACTTGGAGTGAGTGCACAGTTACAACATATTTGATTGTTGAACTGGTCTAGTCATCTAGGGGATTTATTCCTATAGATCCCAAGTGCTAGTACTAAGCACCCAATTCTACCCTCAACAATGTTTTTATTATTCTACAGATAGCTCCATTTCTGATCATCAAAATAGATCAGCCACCCATCACAGATTACCCAAGACATCTCTTCCCCTTTCCCCCATAGGAGTTAGGAAGAGTAGACAGTGGAATATGAAGTGTATTGTCTTGTTGATTGAACCCTAAACAAACATACTGAAAGGTCACCCACCAGTACCCTTCAGTGAACTCATCAGGATCAAGAAGCCAGACAATGTCAACCCTGCTGTTGTATGTGAAGTTTGGTAGGGGGTTGTGGTGGGAGACTTTGAGGTTAAGTGGTGAGGGTAGTGAGGAAACACATGTGCTCAAGATTGGGACTGATTTATGGAGCACAGGTAGGTCCTGATTGGCTCAGCCCTACAGGCTAATGTCTGTGTAAGTTTGTAAGGTATTTACTGTGTGAAACAATCCCTTAGGGAAAGATACACAGGGGTACCCAATGTCAGGGCAATCTCACCTCCTGCACACAGTGACTAAACAGTCTACTCAGCTGGGAAAAGCCTTTGCAAAGAGTTCTGTTGGTGGTCTGCTAACCCTAGATTCTGTGTAACAGCAAGGGGGTAAGGGGAGGGGAGTAGGAGAAGTAACTCCAATGATGTGAGGAGTAGTCTTGAATCCTAAGTGCAACTAGTGATGATAGACTAGAGGGGAGTAGAGGTAGTTCAAGATGAATGAACAATAAGATGATACTTGTCTTAGCACAAGGGGAAGAAGCCTTAGTAATCTCTGGTGCAGAGGACAGAACTGCCTTGAAGACAAGATTGATAGATTTAGGGAGCTACTACAGGATGTAGGGACAGGTATATATACTGTAGCTCCCTGTGCACAGACCAGGTGTACACAGACCATGTTGACAAACAGTTGGAACAAGGGAAGAAAAAGGGTGAGAAAGAAACAAATCAAAAGAGGAAAACATTAGCCAAAAAGGAAAGGAGTGTGAGTTAGTGATCAGAGCTTATTCCCGGGACTGTAAGTCCTGGATCTTTGTAGTTTTTGCATTTACCTCCATCCTGCAAAAATCGACAAGTTTATTGCAGGCACGTGAGAGGTTCCCACGACTGATGTGCATCATACTCATTGGCGTCACCCCTGCCACTGAATCGGGAAAAGGCGCCTCTCCCAGTGACCATCCTCCAAGTTCCCCCCCCCCATTGACGATGTGGTGGGGTTCCCCTATCTATGGTTTCCATGTATTTTGTTTAGTTGTTACATATTTTGAATATTACGCGACCATGTTTCTCACACCCATTCTGCTGATGGGCCATCCGACAGCCTCAGTCCCAGGCTCTGCCACTTGTCGGCCCTATGCCTTATGTAGGTTGTGGGAAGGAATGGAACAGAGGTAGTCTGGCTAAGAATAGAAACAATAGAGTCCATGACCAAGCAGGTGACATCATGTGGGGCTGGTCTGTGCACCTGACTGATGCTGAGTCAGAGTGGGGCTAGTCTGTGCATAATGATCAGTGAATAGGAAGACAATAAAAGGAGGAGGGATTCAGGGTCTATCCCTCATAACTTCCCAGTTGCTTTTCTGCCCATTCATTAACATGCCTTTCTCTGTTCATAAACCATCCAATCCCACTTGCCACTGTATCTGTGGCTCGTCCTTTGAGTCCTTCTCTAATTGATTCAACCATCAGGATTGGCCCATCGCTTGTGTCAGGGCCACTCCAACCCTAAGCTCCCAGTGCCTGAAGAAGGTACTGAACTCAACTCCAATGGATGAACGCACACAACTGGACGTCCAACTAATACAGCTTGATTAGGGCTGCTCCGGTAGGTTTCCCTTGTCCACACACCAATGTCGAGCACACTGTGGGGGCGATGACTGGACAACTTCTAGACTGCCTAAGAGAGCAACAGTGGGGACCTCTGCTGTGGTTGCCGATGCGGTCGATTCGAAGGTAGGTCTGAGATGGAGGAGAGCAGATCGGGTGCAAAAGGTTTTCTTCCAAGAAAAGATCCGACTTGTCCGTAACAGCACTGTGGGGCTGAGAAGGGTGGAGGATTTCTGAAGATACAAAAGCTAAGGAGATACTGTAACCAAAACTACCAGTAGTTATACTAGAGTGGCCATGATAGATCACTCATAACTTCTGTATCTTAAATTTCCTAAAGAAGAAAGGTTTTCTAAAAAGGAAATAACACAAGAGAGTGTGGGAATGATTGATGAACAATCAGGGCAACAGTGGGTTGTGAGAAAGAATGAATCAGCACAACAATAAGCAATGACGTCGTGTGTGAATGATGAATAAGAAAGAACAAAGGGGAATTGATGTCATGGGAAAAGAGAACAATCATTAAGGGGTCGTACATCACCTGACCATCGTTGGGGAGGGGTCTTATGATAAGACAATTCATAAACCTTCCAACGTGTCCTGCCTGTTGGGTATTGGGTGTCCGCGCTTAAGAGCTTCTCAGAGAACGGTGATTCCGTACTACTCTTTGCAAGCGCGCCATGGCTATTGGACCGGATCCAATTGCACAGTAAGATGGTGGTGATTGTGTGGAATCATGAATGAGTCATGGGAACACATGACAAGGGGGTATAGTGAATAATGGCGATGGGCAATGACAAACAAATTGGAGATGAAGTGGAGGAATGAGTAAGCAGCGTAATCTTGATGACAAGATGGGCGGCCTCGGAGGAATCACATCCCGGACCAATGGGAATGATGGAGAGGACGCTGGGATCCTAGGAACTATATAAGCTCAGCTCGTTTGAGGGACGAACCTCATTGGATCCCATCCGTCTTCTTTCATCTACACCACAACTATCCCTTCCACTATGTCTCAAGTTACCAATTCTGCCAACAACAACAAACTCATCTCCACCAAGAAGTTCCAGACTGCCAGGGGAACGTTTATCACTAGGATGGACACCAGAGGTCACTCAACCGATCAAGCGGGGTTTATCTATCCCACCAACCAACAGGTTGGTGACAATAACGAAAGTTCCTTTTGGTTGAACTAACATTATTGTCATCATAGACTGTTGATCAGGTCTTCCGCACTGGCTTGAGCGTGAGGGGTGAATGGTTGTCAGGGCTGTCCTTGGATGATCAACTCTGGCATCAATCCCTTGCAACCTATTGTCGTCACCAGGAGGTTGAGCGAGCTACTGGAGCTCGTGTTTCACCTGATTGGGCAGGTGTCCAGCGGACTGATGATGATCAAGTGCTCCTCAAGCTCTTGGAGAGGGGTGTCACCGACCAATCTGCCTTTGATAGGCCCTTTGATGCGTTGACGCATTCCATGTGTTTCGCGGCTGTGATAGGGGATCACCTTTGGTCGTTACTAGAAAGGGAGAGACTCCGGGTGAGGAATCACTTGACATTTGTTTGCTCAATGTCAGATGATTAATCCTCTTTCTAGGGCGATCGTCTTGAACACGAAGCTCATGATCTTCGCAAGTTTGTTGATGAACTTGTGAACTCGAACTTGGAACGTGACAAGTATTGTCATCACGGTTGTAGTCTGGGACTACTTTATCACGCGACGGTGTTATTTCTTTCTTTTACTTTCTTATCTCTTTTACTTTTCTTTTCTCATTTTCTTATTTTCATCACATGACCAAGGAGAAGACATCTATTCGCAGAGCTCATCAGGAACACTGGTATCTATGACCCTCTCCGCCGGCTGATAGGACCTCCAGTATGTAGGAGGACCTTCATAGTCCGGGGGGTCGGGGATAGTGACTAAGGTCTCTGGATCCATCGTCCTCGAGTAAGGATCCGGGATCTCCCCCGATGCTACCATCTTGTCCACTTCCTGATTCATCTCCACGTACCCCTCCTCCCTCGCCTCCAACCTCTGCAACTCCACTTCCGCCTGGAAGTCCTGGATCACCAGGGGTTCTGTAGACGGCATATGCTCCCCGTCCCCAACGCTGTCCGAGGTATGGACCAGTGTCTCTATCGGGACGAGCTGGGTCAATATGTTAGGACATATACGATAGACCACTTCGTTTGCCCTACCATCCTCCTCATCATCCATGGATAGTTCCTCCTCCCAATCCCAGATGGGACTCTCCGGGACCTCCTCCTCCTCTGGTTCCTCCCTGATCTCCACCGTCAGGTCAACCACATCGGCAGGCAAGGTGGCAAGCCTTGTCGTGGTCAACCGCTGTGACATCTCCAGCTCTCGCACCCTCCCTACTAACGAAGCCAAGGCTGCGTTGGAGCGAGCAGCAGAAAGCTCCGCGTCCTGAGCACGCTCTTGCAGAGTGATGATCTAAAGGTAATCAGGTCATACACCAAAAGGTACGATCAAGAGTACCAACCTGATCCTCTGCGTTGGCCAACTCCTCAGCCAACATCGTCCCTACAATGGAGGTATACCCCAAGGCAGTATCCACCGAGGCATCTGACCTCTCATGTTCCCTCAGTCGGAGGAGTCCTCATTCAAGGACTGAAGTCTGACCCCAAAGCATGGTCAAACGGTCTAGTCTTCTAGGGGCCGTATGACGACCCGCCAATACAAAATCTTGGATCCGAAGATCCTCAAAGTCCTCTTCCATTTGGAAGGTGTTCTCGATCCGATCCCAAACATCACGATATTCGGGATACAGCCAACTGTCTAGAGAACAGGTCAATATCAAGAAAGGATCACAAGATTAAGAAGACTTACGATGATCACGAGAGATCGGCCATCCCCGGGTGTTGAATCAATCCCGGAAGGTATCAAGAGCAGAACCGCGGATGTGGCAACGAGAAGGGTTGTGAACGGAGTGTGCGGACATGGGCATGATGGAGTATTGATGGGTGGAAGAGCAACGGTGAAGTTGTGAAGGATAGACCCTGAATCCTCCCCTCCTTTTATCATCTTCCTATTCGCTGATCAACGTGCACGGACCAGCCCCACTCTGACTCATCATTAGTCAGTGTGCACGGACCAGCCCCACATGACGTCACCTGCTTGGTCATGAACTATATTGTTTCTATTCTTAGCCGGACTACCTTTATTCCTTTCTTTCCCACAACCCACATCAGCTCCGATCACTGACTCACTCTCCTTTCCTTTTTGGCTAATGTTTTCCTCTTTTGGTTCTTTTCTTTCCCACACATTGGTTTATTTTGTTCCAAATGTTTGTCAACATGGTCTGTGCGCAGGGAGCTACAGTATATATACCTGTCCCTACTTCCTGTAGTAGCTCCCTATCTTTATCAATCTCGTCTTCAAGGCAGTTCCGTCCTCTGTACCAGAGGTTACTAAGGCTTCTTTCCCTTGTGCCAAGACAAGTATCGTCTACTTGTTCATTCATCTTGAGCTACCTCCACTCCCCTCTAGACCACCATCTCTAGTTGACTCAGGTGTCAAGACTACTCCACACATCATTGGAGTTACTTCATCTATTCCCCTCCATCTTGCCCCCTTGCTGTTACACAGAATCTAGGGCTAGCAGACCCCGGACAGAACTCGTCGCAGAGGCCATCTTCCTGGTCGAGTAGACTCTTTAGTCATTGTGTGCAGGAGGCGAGATTGCCCTGACAAGTATCTTGATAAGGCTATCAAGGACATTCATAAGCGGATTGACAAACGGGCCAGGGAGATGAAGGATCTTAAGAGGGAGATGAGGGCATCTGTTCTTGGGTGCAACCAGGGGATAGAGATGTTGGAAGGTCGGATTGATGTGTTGGACGAGGATGTGGCTACCTTCCAGATCCAGATGGATTCTTTGGCGGAGAAGGCGTGCCACTGTGTCAACAGGATTGTTCCGGTTCAGAAGCGCGAACCGGATGTTGTCTTCTTCAATCCTCGTTTGGATCTCCTTTTGTCGGAAGGGACCAACCATTCTAGTTGGGCTCCATCAGAGTTGGAGTACGTTACTCCTCCTCTTGGGGCGATCAGGACGATTCATCTGATCACCAATGATGAGGTGGAAGATGCCTCTTCTCCTTCCAGGCCTTGCGCCTGCTCTACTTCTCGGTCGTCTGATGAGGAGGGTGTACATCCTGCTAGTCCTCTGGTTGAGGTTCCTTCTGTTCCCTTAGATCCAATTGACTCGACCCTCGTCATGCGTCAAGATTAAGTGGTACGTCGGGTTGAAGCTTTCACTGGGGGTGAGGTGCCCTGGAAACCAGTGAGAACATCTTGGGTACATTGCAGGCTCTGGATCACTTTCCCCCCAATGTATCCACCAATCACATTTGGGGTACATCTGGAATGTAACCTCAACATGTAACCCAGATGTATCCACCAATCACATTTGGGGTATATCTAGAATATAATCTCAACATGTATCCAACATGTGATCACCAATAACATTCAAAATGGGCCCATAAATGTTTCCAAAAATATTCCTGACATGTGTCCAGTAAATATATTGTGGGAACATGCACCTCGTTTTGGGTATATTGAAGGTACATGGCAAACGAATGAACAATATGCTGGGCACATCAGAATATCATTTCTATGCATATGGCAGGAGTATTTTGGGGGCATTTGAGGGAACATTTTGAATGTTATTTGGTGGGTACATCTAGGTCACATGCTGAGGTTACATCTTGGATGTTCTCTAAATGTGATTGGTGGATACATCTGGGTTACATGTTGAGGTTACATTCCAAATGTACCCCAAATGTGATTGGTGGATACATTGGGGGGAAAGTGATCCAGAGCCTGCAATTTACCCAAGATGTTCCCACTGGTTTCCAGGGCACCTCGCCCCCAGTGTGTCCCATTGGGTGATGCTACCGTGGGTAGCCTGGTAGACTTCCCTGGATCCCATGTTGCCGAGCGAATGATCAAACGGTGGATCATTGACAATACCGCGACCGTGGCTCTCACGAGACGGACCGCCGAGGAAATTAGAGAAAGAGGACATTTGGAGTATAGAGTGGAAGTGTTGGGGTTGGTAAGAAGTGACATTGTAGTTGGATGGGATCCAATGGGGTACGTCCCTTCAAGACGGTTTAGCTTATATCCCCTGGACCCTAGCGCCCTTCGGCATGATCCCTATTGGACCGGGATCAAGTTCCTCCGAAGACCGCACAACTGTCATCAAGATTATGTCGCTGACTCATCAGCTTATGCGTCCTTCTCTCACGACCCCACCGCCACACCGAGTATTCGTCAGCACATCAAAACATGTGATTCATCGTCTGACTAACGACTCTCACGATACGTCATTGTCAGGGCCACTCCACCCTACTCTCAGTAACCTGTCAGCGCCGTCCGACGGCCTGCTAGTTCCGAACTAGAGGTCGTTTTACCGGTAGGTTGTTCCTTATCCACGTAGGACAAGTCGAACGGGTGT
>Ga0307517_10013707_pt1 | contig 10981 bp, 13 predicted proteins | sample 23_EM_MG_FD_194515 | JGI IMG/M metagenome (GOLD analysis project Ga0307517, IMG submission 194515) | Populus trichocarpa ectomycorrhiza microbial communities from riparian zone in the Pacific Northwest, United States - 23_EM | ecosystem: Host-associated > Plants > Roots > Unclassified | place... | reverse complement strand
TGGTTGGTGACACCCATGACCGTCATGATCGCAAGGACCAGCCCCAGCGCGGACACGTGGATGGGAATGATCAGGACCAATAGCGGGATAACCACGGCGCCCGTCAGGGCTTCGAGCGGGTGAAACGCCATCGCCGCCCAGGCGGTCGGCGGCCGGCTGGCGTGGTGCACGGCATGCGCAAGGCGGAACGGCCTGGGCTGGTGCATCCAGCGATGCGTCCAGTAGAACCACGTGTCGTGCGCGAACAGGTAGAGCAGCACCGACAGTGGGAGATACCAAAGCGGAAAGGCGTGGAGGTCGGTGTAGATTTGCGTCCAGCCGCGATTTCGCCACCCCCAGGCGACGGTCCCCGCGGGCACGCCGTAGATCGCGGCCGAGGCGAGGCTCCAGCCGATCTCGCGCCGGATCTGCGCGTCGAGCCCGGCATAGAGCCCCGGCCGCACCGCGCGCGTCGCGAGCGCGAACGCGCCCGAGCTGACGAGGTAGCGCACGCCCACGATCAGCGTCATCGCAGCGGCGGAGAGAAGGATGGCGGCGGTCGCTGTCACGCCGCCATCCTACGGACCCGTCTCCGCCAAAGCGACTCCCCGCATTTGCGCCGATGTGTCACCATCCGCCGGTGGCCGCGAGTCGGCGAACAGGGGGAGATCGGGGATGTCCAAGGCGCGGCTGGCTATCGTAGCGGTATCGATGTTGTCGGTCGGGGCGGCCGCCGCCGACATGCTGCCGTTGAAGCAGGGCATCTTCGTTCCGGTCGGTCGCGCGTGCCGCGGCGCGACGAACGCGGAGATGGTCAATTATTGGGGCGGCAACAGCTCGATCGGCGTCGCGCAAGCCGAGTGCACGATCAAGACGGTGACCCACAAGGGTATGACCTACACCGTCACCGACGTGTGCAAGGACATTCAGAGCGGCGATGCGATCGAAGGCGGCAAGACCGTGCTGACCATCGCCAGCCCGACCCAGTTCAGCATGTTCGGCAAGAGCTATCGATATTGCGGGCTCAAGCCGCAATGGTGAACCGCGCGCTGTAAAAGGGTGGCGGTCAGGCGCTCTCGCCCGCGGCCAGGCGCTTGATCTTTTCCTCGAACCGGGCGTCCGACAGCGCCTTGGCCTTGCGCAGCGCGAAGCCGACCGCGCCGAAGCCCAGCAGCAGCATCCCCCAGGTCGCCGCTTCGGGAAGGCGCGACGGCACTGCCGCGAGCAGCACCGCCGAACCGGCTTTGCGGTTGAGCGTGATCCGGTCGAGGTCCGACGCCGCGATCTTGTAGATCGTCATCGATCCTGGGCCGCCCTTGGCGTCGTCATACTGGACGCCGACATAGACCGTGCCGTTGAAGACGCCCGGGAAATTGAGCGTATGCGACCCATTGAGCGAGCCCAAGATCGAACTGCCGGGCAGCCCGCGATAGGTGACGGCGGGTCCGTCATAGCCGAGCCTGGCCAGTGCCGCGTTAAGTTCGGGATCCTTCACCGTGTCGAGCACGTCGCTGTCGTAACGGTTGGCGCAGCCGGCCAGCGACGACCCGGCGGTCAGCGTCAGGTCGCTGGTGCAGGCGCCGTCGACCGACACAGCGGCATAGGCCGGTGCGCCGACGAGCATCGCGGCGAATAGGGCCGCCCCCAAAAGTTTCCGCTTCACCGACATTCCCCTCGCCCGAAGGCGACTCAACTCCTGTTAATGCCGCATTAGCACTGACTGGTCGCCTTGTCAGGTCCGGACGCGGCCCTGTCCCGATCCGGCACGCTAACCTTAAGGCCCTACCCTCCGGCTTGCCATACCCGGATCGCGTCGATCGGCCAGGTCAGCATCAGCACGTTGAGCGTGAGGTTGTCGCGGATCACCGCGAGCGCGAGCAGTTCGAAGAACAATGCGATCGCCACCGTCCACCACACCGGCAGCCGCCGCGCGAGCGCGAAGCCGATCACCATCATGCCGATATCGGCCATCGAATTGAGGATCGAATCGCCCGAATAACCCACCGCCGCGGTCCCCGCGCGATAGCGGTCGATGATGATCGGCGAGTTTTCGAGCAGCTCCCAGCTGCCTTCGATCAGCACCGCGAGCGGCAACGCCCATAACCGCGCGCGGCCGGGCAGGATCGCCCAGGCGGCGCCGTAGAACAGGAAGCCGTGGATGATGTGGCTGAGCGAATACCAGTCCGAGATCTGCTGGCTGTTCTCCGCTGACCACACCGCGCCGGTCCATAACTTGACGGTACCGCACGTGCAGATCGGCGGGCGGCGCCAGGAAAACTCGATCGCGCAATAGACAGCCACGATAAGGATCGCGGCGATCGTCGCGCGGCGATCGACAGTGATGGGCCCCCGGGTCACGCGATCAGGGTTATGCACGCCTGCGCGATTGCGTCCAGTTCTTCGCGCGTGGCGCCAGCGCGGGCGCGGACGCTGAGGCTATGGATGACGGCCGTCACGAGGTGCGCGTGGGCGCGTGCCTGCGCATCCCCCCGCGCGGCGAGCAGCGCCTCGACCCGCTCGTCCTCGATCGCCAGGAACGCGGCCAATCGCTCGCGGACCGCGTCATCATCGACCGCGCTCGCCGCCGAGGTGGAGATCATGATGCAGCCCGACGGTCCCTCCTCTCCAGTCAGATAGCCGTCGATGACGAAGCGGAACATCGCGGTCAGGCTTTCTCGAAGCGGCAGGTCGCTGGCGAGCAGCGTGTCGAAACTCCGCCCGACACGTTCGATCGTGCGGTCAAGCGCGGCGAGATACAGCGCGCGCTTGTCGCCGAACGCGGCGTAGAGGCTGGGGCGCGCCAGCCCGGTCGCCTCGACGAGATCGTCGAGCGAGGTCCCGGCATAGCCGCGCGTGCGGAACCGCTCCGACGCCGCCTTGAGCGCATCGGCGGGATCGAACCCGCGCGGGCGACCGCGTGGTTTGGGCGGGTTATTCTGTACCAATTTGCAAAGAATCCTTGACTCGCACCCAATCTATGCGAAACGGTATAAAAATCAACCACGCTCCCCTGGAGGATATCATGAAGCTCTATTTCATCCCCTTCGCCTGCAGCCTGGCGACGCGGATCGCGATCAACGAGGCCGAGCTCGACGCCGACTTCATCCAGGTATCGCCGGGCGAGAAGCTCCCCGACGGACGCGACTTCGCGAGCATCAGCCCGATGGGTTACGTGCCCGCGATGGAGGCGGGCGCGGTGACGCTGACCGAGGGGCCGGCGGTGCTGACCTATATCGCCGATCTCGCCGCGGAGGGCGTGCTCGCGCCGGCGCCGTACACCGCCGAGCGCTATGAGCTGACCAAATGGCTCAACTTCATCTCGACCGAAATCCACAAGGGCGTGTTCGCCCCGCTGATGACCAATGCCTCGACCGACGGCGCGCGTGAGTGGGCGAAGAGCCTCGCCGAGAAGAGGTTCGGCGTGCTGTCGGCGCATCTCGACGGGCGGAAATTCCTGCTCGACGATTTCTCGGTCGCCGACGCCTATCTGCTGGCGGTGCTCAACTGGACCGAGTTTGCGGGTATGAGCCTCGACGGCTGGCCAGTGCTGAAGGCGTGGCGCGCCGCGACCCGCGCGCGACCCTCGGTCGCGGCGGCGATGGCGACCGAAATGCCGTTGCGCCAAGCGGCGTAGTCTTAAAAACCGTATTCCTGCGAGAGCAGGAATCCAGGGTCATAAGCGGTTCGGCCCGTAACCCTAGGTTCCTGCTTTCGCAGGAGCACGGGCTTGCGCGGGGTTTGCCCGACGCACGCTTTCGCGTAGCGCAACCCCATGCCCGCGATCATCCAGTGCGACGTGGCGATCGCCGGTGGCGGGCTCGCCGGCGGGCTGATCGCGCTCGCGCTGAGGACCAGGCGGCCCGACGCCGACATCCGGCTGATCGAGCCCGGCGCGATCGGTGGCGAGCATGTCTGGTCGTTCTTTTCGAGCGATGTGGCCGAGGCCGACCGCTGGCTCGCAGCATCGCTCGTCTCCTATCGCTGGCCCGGTTACGACGTCGCGTTCCCGGGGCACCGGCGCACGCTCGCGGAAAGCTATTATTCGATCGAATCCGATCGCTTCGCGAGCGTCGTCGCTAACGCGCTCGCGCCCGGCCAATTGATCGCCGCAAAGGCCATCGCGGTCGGCGCAGGCGCGGTGGTGCTGGCCAATGGCGACCGCGTCGAGGCCGGCGGCGTGATCGACGCACGGGGCGCCGCCGATATGGCGATGCTCGATCTCGGCTGGCAGAAATTCGTCGGGCGCGAGTTGGTGCTGACCGAATCGCACGGGGTGGAGCGGCCGACGGTGATGGACGCCACGGTCGAGCAGATCGACGGCTACCGCTTCGTCTATTGCCTACCGTTCGGCGAGCAGCGGATGTTCGTCGAGGACACCTATTACAGCGATACGCCCGACATCGACCGTGCCGCGCTGACCGAGCGGATCGACGCGTATGCCGCGGCTAAAAGGTGGCAAGTCGAGAGCATTGCGCGCGAGGAGGCGGGCGCGTTACCGGTCGCGATCGGTGGCGATTTCGAGGTGTTCTGGCGAACGGGCGGCGTCCAGATCGGCAAAGCGGGGCTGCGCGCCGGGCTGTTCCACCCGACCACCGGCTATTCGCTGCCCGACGCGATCCGCCTCGCGGTCGCGATCGCCAGGGCGAGCGACCTGTCGGGCAACGCGCTCCACGACCTGACCTACGGCATGGCCAAGCGCGCCTGGGAGCAACGCGGCTTTTACCGCATGCTCGACGCGATGCTGTTCCGCGCCGCCGAACCGGAAGAGCGTTACCGCATTCTCGAACGCTTTTATCGGCTCGACCCCGGCCTTATAGGCCGCTTCTATGCCGGGCGATCGACGATGAGGGACAAGGCGCGGATCCTGATGGGCAAGCCGCCGGTCCCGGTCGGCCGCGCGCTGGCCGCGATCCGGGGTGCGCGATGAAGTCCGCGATCGTCGTCGGCGCCGGATTCGGCGGGCTCGCGCTGGCGATCCGGCTGCAATCGGCCGGGGTCGCGACCGCGATCGTCGAGGGCCGCGACAAGCCAGGCGGGCGGGCGTATTTCTGGCAGAAGGACGGCTTCACTTTCGACGCGGGGCCGACCGTGATCACCGATCCGGCTTCGCTCAACGAATTGTGGAAGCTGTCGGGCCGCGACATTGCGGAAGACGTCGAATTGATGCCGGTGATGCCGTTCTACCGGCTCAACTGGCGCGACGGGACGAACTTCGATTATTCGAACGACGAGGCGCAATTGCGCGCCGAGATCGCGCGGCTCAACACCGACGATGTCGCGGGATACCAGCGCTTTCTGGAATATTCGGCGGGCGTCTATCACGAGGGATACGAGAAGCTCGGCGCCACCGCCTTCCTCGATTTCGGCCAGATGGTGAAGGCCGCGCCTGCACTGATGCGCTATCAGGCGTGGCGGTCGGTCTATTCGATCGTGTCGAGTTACGTGAAGAACGAGAAACTGCGCCAGGCGCTCAGCTTCCACACGCTGCTGGTCGGCGGCAATCCGTTCACGACGAGCGCGATCTACGCGCTGATCCACAAGCTCGAGAAGGACGGCGGCGTGTGGTTCGCCAAGGGCGGCACCAACCGGCTGGTCGCGGGGATGGTCGCGTTGTTCGAACGGCTCGGCGGGACGCTGCGGCTTGGCGATCCGGTGACGAGCATCGAGACGCTCGGCGACCGCGCGACGGGCGTCGTCACGCAAAGCGGCTGGCGCGGCGAGGCCGATGCGGTCGCGTCGAACGGCGACGTGATGCACACCTATCGCGACTTGCTGAGCGGATCGCGCAGCGCGCAGCGCACCGTGCGGAGCCTCGAGAAGAAAAGCTGGTCGCCATCGCTGTTCGTCGTCCATTTCGGGGTCAAGGGGACGTGGCCGGGCATCCCGCACCACATGATCCTGTTCGGCCCGCGCTATAGGGAATTGCTCGCCGACATCTACGATCACGGCGTGCTGGCGGAGGATTTCTCGCTCTATCTCCACCACCCGACGGTGACCGACCCGAGCCTGGCGCCGGAGGGCCATTCAACCTTCTACGCGCTCGCGCCGGTGCCGCACATGGGCAAGTTCCCGGTCGATTGGGACGAGGTCGCCCCAGTGCTCGAACGCCGCATCCTCGACGAAATCGGGCGGCGGCTGATCCCCGACATCCACGACCGCATCGTGACCAAGTTCAGCTACGCCCCCAATGATTTCGCGCACGATTTGAACGCGCATCTGGGGAGCGCGTTCAGCCTCGAGCCGACCTTGATGCAGAGCGCCTATTTCCGCGTCCACAATTGCGATCCGCACATCTCCAACCTCTATTTCGTCGGCGCAGGCACGCATCCCGGCGCGGGGATCCCAGGGGTGGTGGGGAGCGCCAAGGCGACCGCGCGGTTGATGCTGGAGAAGAAGTGATGAGTGTGACAGGACTCCCCTCCCTGGAAGGGAGGGGCTGGGGGTGGGTTGATGACCGCGATACGGCAACCACCCGCTACCGGTTTCAGTATCGTCAGGCCGCCACCCACCCCCAACCCCTCCCTTCGAGGGAGGGGAGCAAGTAATGAAACGCCTCGCCGTCTATTGCGGATCGGCCAGCCCGAGCGACCCGCGCTATATCGACAATGCCCGCCACGTCGGCCGCACGCTCGCCGAGCGCGGCATCGGAATCGTCTATGGCGGCGGACGGCTGGGGCTGATGGGGGCGATCGCCGATTCGGCCCTCGCCGCTGGGGGCGAGGTGATCGGGATCATTCCCGAGGCGCTGGTCGCGGCCGAAGTCGCGCACAAGGGACTGACCGAGTTGCAAGTCGTCGGCACGATGCACCAGCGCAAGCAAGCCTTCACCGACCTGTCGGACGGCTTCGTCACCTTGCCCGGCGGAACGGGGACGATGGACGAATTGTGGGAAGCGCTGAGCTGGGCGCAGATCGGCTATCACGCCAAGCCGGTCGGGTTGCTCAACCTCGACGGTTACTATGATGGCCTGATCGAATTCTGGGACAAGATGGCCGAAGTCGGCTTCGTGCGGGCGCAGCATGTCGGGTTGCTGATCGTTGCGGAGACGCTGGAGGATTTGCTCGACAAGATGGCGGCGTTCGCGCCCGCCACCACGATCGGCCAGATCGGCGCGAAGGATCTCTAACGGTGCCCCATCAACCGTTCGTGCTGAGCCTGTCGAAGCACGTGTGCCTGGCACGCCCTTCGACAAGCTCAGGGCGAACGGTATGAGTGGCGCGATCGACCTCCCCTCCCGCACCGCAATCGTCGCGACCGCGCAGGAATCGATCGCCAAGGGGTCGAAAAGCTTCTCCGCCGCCTCACGCCTGTTCGACCGTAGAACACGGGAATGCGCGTGGCTGCTCTATGCCTGGTGCCGGCGCTGCGACGATCTCGCCGACGGACAGGACTATGGCCATGCGTTGAATGCCGTGCCCGATCCGGCCGAGCGGCTTGCGCGGATGCGGGCGATGACCGACGCGGCTTTGGCGGGCGAGGTGGTCGGTGACCCGGCATTCGATGCGCTCCGCATCGTCGCCGCGGAAACCAACCTGCCTCACAAGTTCGCGCACGACATGGTCGAGGGGTTCCGGCTCGACCTCGAGGACTGGCGGCCGCGATCCGAAAATGACCTCTACCGTTACTGCTACCATGTCGCCGGGGTCGTCGGGTGCATGATGGCGGTGGTGATGGGGGTGTCGCCCGGCGATCAGGACACGCTCGACCGCGCGTGCGACCTCGGCATCGCGTTCCAGCTCGCCAATATTGCGCGCGACATCGAGGAGGATGACCGCGGCGGGCGCTGTTATCTGCCCGAGCAATGGCTGGTCGAGATGGACTTCCCGCCGGGCCAGCACATGAAGCCGCCGTTCCGCCATCGCCTCGCGGTGCTGGCGAAGCGGCTGGTCGACCGCGCCGCGGCGTTCGAGGCGAGCGCGCGGCTCGGGACGCCCGTTTTGCCGTTTCGCGCCGCCTGGGCGGTGCTCGCAGCGGCGGGTATCTATGGCGACATCGGCCGCGCCGTGGCGGCCGGCGGCGAGCATGCCTGGGACCATCGCGTCACGACGTCCGCCGCCGCCAAGCTCGGCTGGATCGCTCGCGCGGGTGGACAGGCGATGCGACGCAAGCGCCTCTATCCACCGGCACCGCGCGACCCCGACCTGTGGACGCGACCGCGTGGTTAACGCGGCCTAAGCCTTCTTCCATCAGGAACCCGCAAGGTCGCGGGCGCATTACCGCTCCTATGACCATGCTTTCCCTGAAATTATCGCGCGCGCTTTCCGGTGGCCGGGCCGAACCCGCCCCGCCGCCCGACCGCGCGTCGTTGCTGGTCACGTTGCTGAGAAAGCGCGCCGCCGCGCACAATGTCGGCGCCGACGACCTGGAAGCGATGCTGCGCGACCAGATCCGCTGGGCGTTGCCGATGGCGAAGCCCGAGGAACCCGAGCTAGTTGAGTAACGGATCGCCGGGCCGCGCCCGGTGGAAATGCCGTTCGGCCAGCCAACAGCCGATCAGCGGCGCGGCGAAGCTCATCGCCTGCATCCACAACGGTTGCGCGAGCTGGGTCAGGTTCCAGATGCCAAGCGCCACGATAAGCACGCCGACGATCCAGCCGGCAGGCCGCCATTGCGAGATACGTAGCGCGGCGAACGCGGCGGCTAAACCGGCAACGAACCAGCCGGCGGCAACGAGCAGCTGACCGCTCAGCGGCATGCGGGTGACATAGGTTGCGAGCATGGCGGCATCCGACCCGGGGTCGATCGGTGACGGGAACCAGCGCGCCGTCAGCCCCCAGGCAAGGTCGATCAACGCGATCGCGATGACCAGCCCGACGATGATACCAATTACCTTGCGCATCGCGGAGGCTTAGTCCGCCGATCGCTCGGACGCCAGATCAGCTACGGCGATCCTTGCCGGAGCGATCCGCGATCGACATGCCGATCTGGCGGCACGCGGCGGTGATCGTCGGGAAATCGAGATCGGTGTTGCGCATCAACGCGGCGGGCATCGCTGCCCGGCATTGCGCCGCGCTGGCATAATGGGCGGTCTCGATCCGCTGTTGCACGCATTGCGTCTGGCCGTCGCCGCAGCCCATGATCGCGATGACGTAGAATACCGAACCCATGGCTCTCTCCCGTCGGTGTCAAAACCGATGGGGAGCGATGACGGTTCCCTGAACGCGTCGGCGCACCTACATGGTATGGCAATGCCGCCCATTGCCCTCCCGCCGACCAAGGATCGCCCGCTGATCCCGACGCTTCGGCGGTTCCTCCCCTATCTGTGGCCTGCCGATGCGCCCGCGCTCAAGGTGCGGATCGTCGGCGCGATGACGTTCGTGCTGGCGTCGAAACTCGTCCAGGTATTCGGCGCCGCCTACACGCTCAAATATGCGGTCGATCGCATGTCGGCGGGCGACCGCGGCGCGGTGTGGATCGTGGTCGCGCTGGTGCTCGGTTATGCCGGCGCGCGGCTGTCGAGCACACTCTTCGACAATTTGCGCAACGTCGTGTTCGAGCGCGTCGGGCAGGAAGCGACGCGGCGGCTGGCGGCGACGGTGTTCCGCCACCTCCACCGCCTGTCGCTGCGCTTCCACCTCGAACGCCGCACGGGGGCTGTTACCAAGGTCGTCGAGCGCGGCACCAAGAGCATCGACACGATGCTCTATTTCATGCTGTTCAACATCGCCCCGACCGTGCTCGAGCTCGGCCTGGTGCTGAGCATCTTCTGGATCAATTTCGGGGTCTGGCTGGTCGCAGCGACGGTGGCGATGGTCGTGCTCTACATCGTCTTTACGCGCGCGGTGACCGATTGGCGCAATGCTCTCCGCACGCGGATGAACGACCTCGACACCGGCGCGGTCGCGCATGCGGTCGATTCACTGCTCAATTTCGAGACAGTCAAATATTTCGGCGCCGAGGAGCGCGAGGGGCGGCGCTACGATTCGGCGATACACGCCTATGCCAATGCCGCGGTGAAGAGCGAGAACAGCCTTGCGCTGCTCAATATCGGCCAGGCGGCGATCACCAATCTGATGCTCGGCGGCGGGATGGCGTTCGTCGTGTGGGGCTGGAGCCAGGGGCGCTTTTCGCCGGGCGACGCGGTGTTCGTGTCGACGTTGCTCAGCCAGCTGTTCCGCCCGCTCGACCTGCTCGGCATGGTCTATCGCACGATCCGCCAGGGCGTGATCGACATGGGCGCGATGTTCGACTTGCTCGATACCGGCGCGGAAGTGGTCGATGCGCCCGGCGCGCAACCGCTCCAGGTCGGCACGGGGCGCGTCCGGTTCGAGGATGTGCGGTTCGGCTACGACCCCGGCATGCCGATCCTGAAAGGCATCGATCTCGACATAGCGCCCGGGACGACGCTGGCGGTGGTCGGGTCGTCGGGCGCGGGCAAGTCGACGCTCGCGCGGCTGATGTATCGCTTCTACGATCTGACCGGCGGGCGGATCACGATCGACGGGCAGGACATCGCGCACGTCACCCAAGCGTCGTTGCGCGCCGCGATCGGCATCGTCCCGCAGGACACCGTGCTGTTCAACGACACGATCGGCTACAACATCGCCTATGGCCGCGAAGGCGCGAGCGAGGCGGAGATCGTCCGCGCGGCGCGGGGTGCTGCGATCGCCGGGTTCATCGAGCGCCAGCCCGGCCAATACGAGACGCGCGTCGGCGAGCGCGGGCTCAAGCTGTCGGGCGGCGAAAAGCAGCGCGTGGCGATCGCGCGGACGCTGCTCAAAGACCCGCCGATCCTGATCCTCGACGAAGCGACCAGCGCGCTCGACAGCCGCACCGAGAGCGAGATCATGGAGACGCTCGAAGCGATCGAGCGCGGGCGCACCACGATCGTCATCGCGCATCGCCTGTCGACCGTGGTCCATGCCGACCAGATCGTCGTGCTCGACGCAGGCCAAGTCGCCGAGCGCGGCACCCACGCCGAACTGTTGCGCAAACGCGGATTATATGCCGACATGTGGGCGAGGCAGGCGCGCGAACGCGAGGAGGCGCTGGCGGCGGACTA
>Ga0307517_10013706_pt1 | contig 10981 bp, 8 predicted proteins | sample 23_EM_MG_FD_194515 | JGI IMG/M metagenome (GOLD analysis project Ga0307517, IMG submission 194515) | Populus trichocarpa ectomycorrhiza microbial communities from riparian zone in the Pacific Northwest, United States - 23_EM | ecosystem: Host-associated > Plants > Roots > Unclassified | place... | reverse complement strand
AAAAAAAAACACTTTAAAAAACAACTTTTACACATTTCTAAATACCCCTAAGTATATTTGTTCTTGGTTCAAAATGTGTTTTTAAGAATTTTTTTTAAATTGTTTTAGATTGTTTTGATATCTAATATTAAAAAAATTAAAAAATATATTATTTTAATATATTTTTAAATAAAAAATATTTTATAAAATAACTTTATAACAATCTCAAACACTACTTATATATATTTACTAGCTTTAAAATCAGCTCTACATTAAGGATAAAATTTTAGGCTAAATTTTAACATGGTAGAAGAATGTGTTAATATTATAATAGACATGTTTTATTATATTATAATTTTTTAAAGCAAAAAATACAAATAAGCTGGTTACACTTGATGAAATAAATTAAAATATATAAATCAATAAATTGTAAAAGACCTCTTACTGTTAAATAAAAATGCAAGAGCTTGATTATCTTAATCCTTTACTTTTTTTATTTATTTTTTTATAATTTAAAATAAAATATTCTTTATATAAAATAATTACAATAATATTTTAAAATTATTCAATGTGTTTTTCAAATAAGATTACATCATGATAATATTAATGATTATTTTATAAATAAATAAATACAAACCAAATATGCAATGTCTTTTTAAAATAAATTACTCAATAATATTCAATGGGAATAAAATATATTTTTTATTTTTTATCATAAATTTTTATATAATCTTCTCAAATTAGTTATTCTTTGATTGTTTTTGTATGGTTGCATAAAACTTATCAAGATATTATTTTTTATTAAAACTTACTTTTAAAATTATGATAAATTTTTATTTAAGAAACCAAATTGTTAATAAAAAAAAGATATGTTTGTGTAAAAATAAAAATAAATACATAAATAAAAAAAGAGAAAAGAGAGTTTTGGCCAAATAAATCTTTTTCACATGAATTAAAATTGTTTGAATTCTTATAAATATTTATTTTAATTAAGGTTGAAAAAATATTTTTTTTAAATGTAAATTATTTACTTTTTTACAAATGTTTATTTTATTTGTCACAAAATTAAATAAAAATAAATTTTAAACATACCCTCTCGATATAAGATGAGCACTAGTTAGTTGACTCGCGTTTCACCATGGATCATATCAAAAAACAAATTGTAACATAAATAAATGTGCAAACGTTGATAATGTGTTTTCATGCATCTAAAAAAATTTTATTTATAAATTGAAAGCTTGATGCGTGTGTTTAATAAAATTAATCGAAAATTATATGCATCAATAAATATCAAAAAAAAGTTGATAATGTTAACCAAATATCAAGTAAAAAAAATAAGAGATGGATGTAAATTAAAATATTTCTTCTTGTGTCAGGAGGAGCACTTCAAATTATTTGTTCAAACTATACATCAAAACTTTTTTTTTTTTTTGCAAGAATAGCACTAATATAAATCCATCAAAACAAAATTATTTTATATTATAATTCCTCCATTCCTTATCATAATTTTTTAAAAAAAAAACTTTTCAAGACATGTTTATTCGATAAAAACGGAAAGTAATTAGAATAAATATCAAAATAAGATCTAATGATCTAAAATAATGATAAGAAATGCATCTCCTTAATTAAAATCCTCTTTATCTTATTAATTTGAACCCTTTTACAACATCTTTTTATCACAATTGTTAAAATTCAATTTTTGACCCCTCTCAAAAAAAAAATATTTCAACCAAAAAGACAAACAAAAATATTTCAATCAAAAAGAGATATTTCAAAAAAAAATTAATTAGAAAAATACAATTATGGATGAAGATTATTAAGAAATTTAGAGAAAATGGTTGAAACTAGCTAAAAAATAAAAATTGAAAAACTAAAGACTGATTTGAAAAATATACCAATATTGAGGGACTATTTTAACGCATTTGGAGATGAAAATGAAAGAAATATTGAGAAAGAGATTGAAATTGGCTGAAAATAAAAGAATTGGACCACCAAGAACTAGAATTAAAAATGGCAAACTTGGAGGACTTATTTAAAAACAAAGAACTCTCTTTTTTAGAAAAAATAACGTATTAAGAAAGACGAAAACAAAATCTTAAGTGAAATAGTGCGTTTCACTTAGAAAAGCCTAAAATGACGTCATTTTGTGAATGGACACAAAATAGTCCCTTCTTCTCTAACGAACATGTATGTAACTTTTGCTTTATTTCTTTATTTTTCCCATTGTTTTTGCCTCGCTTTGGCTACACTTTCTCTTTCCCTGCTTCCTATAAATACTAAACAACATGTCATTCTCCTCCATTGCATGTATACTCCATTTTCAATTAAAAAATTACATGCTCTGACCCTCTAAAACCACTGAATTGTTGCATAAAGACCATCAAAAGCATGTTTGGCCAAAGGGGTATAACCATGGTGGATGATTAAGATTAACTCAAGAAACTAATGGTCATAATCATTCAGAAAAAGTTCTAGGAGCTTCATACTTGCCTATAAATATAGGGGGAAAGAAAAAAAATAATGAGAGCCAAACTAAAGAGAAAATGCCAAGTTTAAGAGGGAGAAAGAAGAAAAAAAGAGTTTGAGTTGAGAGAAGTGAGGGTAGATTGAGCTAGAATGTAGGAGAGGTGAAAGAATAAGAGTTAACCAAGAAAACCCAAGAAAAAAAAAAGAGAGAGAGAGAGTTTTGAGCTAGAAATAGAGGTGTTTTGAACCAAAAGGTACTAGAGGGGAAAAGAGGGGGAAATGAGAAGAAAAAAAGGAGAGAAAATGAGGGAAAAAAAACAAAGATAAAAAGGAACCCAAAGTAGATCGAAAACCACACCACTAACATGCTACCATCTCTGCCACCACAAAAGCTCTTCCATCATCTATAAACAACCCTAAGGTGAATCAAGTCCTTCTTTCTCTTTTCTTCTTTTTCAGTAGGTTTATGCATGTTTTACTATTCAAAACAGAAAATAATGCACATATTACTATTCATGCATGATTATTATTCACTCATGCATTTTTATTTTATTTTGGTTTTATATTTAATTTTATTCACTTCATGTTAACATTATCTTTATTTTAAAAAAATTGCGTTTTTGTCTTTTTTTCATATGTATATATGTGTCAATATTTGTTTTTTAAAAGGTTCCAAAACAATCTTGACGAGTTTTCATCGAGTTAGAGTGAATGTTTTAATTAAACTTGGACTTTAATAGGTAGGTTGATGTTTCTCCTAGCTTTAACGGACCAGCATAGGCCTGACGTGATATTTTTAACCTTAAAACAAGTTTAATAATGAGTTGACACATTTTTCATCAAGTGAGTGTCATGTTTTGAAAACTTAAATTTTTACTACTAGGTCGACATGTCTCTTGGTTTTAGGTATTGGCGTAGACCTAGAGCAATGTTTTAAAAATAAAAAACAAGGTCAATAATAAATCCACGAGTCTCTTCCGAATTAGGATTGACATGGAACGGACGTCATATTCTTTTCAACTTTTTTGCTTTGTAAATAATAATGATAATAAAAAAAAGTCAAGAAATATAAACAAATAAAATTTAAAACTAAAAAAATCATCAAGTTACAAGACTCTTTATTCAAAGCCCAACACTAACTAAATGAAAATCCACAATAATAAATGACTCACAAATAAGCTAGAAAAATAATTTAGATAGTAAATGATGTAAAATAAATTTAGGAGAAAACACAAAGAAAATGCAACATTTTATTTAAAAGGATGCGATAAGATTGATTTCTATATTTTTTTAAGCATAATCAGTCATTTACACAAATCTCTATAAACAATGCATGTTTTATGATTCTTAGTCTCTTTAAAGGAACTAGGTAGTAACTCCATTTTTCATTTTCCCTTTTTAATATCGGAAGTTCTATTTTTCATTTTTCCTTTTTAATATCGGAATTTCTATTTTTCATTTTCGTGTGTGACAAGAATAATTGTTTTTTAAATAACAATTTATCATAACAATAAAAGAAAGGTTAAGTAAAAAACAAAAAACTTATGTTTTGATATTTTTGACACAAATATTAGAACAAAAAAGAATAATATACTACTCGCGCACTGCCGCGAAAACAATTGTGGACTATATTTTTTTAACTAATCATATAATTATTAAAAGGGCATACATGTCCAAGATAACAAATAAAATTATGGAACCAAAATGTATTTTTCATCAAAACCTGCTTTGTGATTAATGTAATGTTTTTATAATGTAAATTAAAATTAATATCCTATGAATAATTTTACTTATTTTAATTAAATAATTTAAAATTAAAATTAAAAAAAAAAACTCATAGCTAGTTTCTAGCCCAAACAAAGTATGCTAAGCATACGTGACAATGCTATGAATACATATTATGAATTTTTTAATTGAAAAACACAAAGATAATATTTATACTTAATAAAATAAATTTAAAAAATATATGAAGTGATAGACCAAGAAATAGTTGTTAATTCAAATTAAAAACAAAAATATCATTGTCCTAAAATCGTAATAGATATGAGTATGCAAATATTTGACTATACCTTTTCTTTCTAATTTATATATTTTATCTTATATATCATTTTTTCTTACTAAGAACAAATGGTTTTTATTTATATATACATAATGAAAATATAGTTTATTTCAATCGAATATGAAAGGAAAAAAAGATAAATTACAATAATCTTTTTAAAACATTATAAAAATACAAAACAATTATAGAAAAACAAAAAAATATATTTAAAAAGGGTGGACCAAACTGATGTGATCATAGCTTTAATACCAAGAGATCCATTGGAAGTTTCATTGGGTCCAGTTATCTTATATATTGTTTACTTGTTTCTCTTTATGTGGTTGAGTAATTCTCATACTAAGTTCTTGGTTGAACTTACAAACTCTTTGAATGATTGATCAATTTCGTTGTGATTTATACTTCTCGTTCATGTCTTGTTATGGTCGTAAGGTGTGAGTGATCGATTGTATATAACTTTGGTTCTCCAAGTCAAGGTTCTTTTTGGGTCAAGTTGCAAACTTTTCTTTAAACCTCGAATTAGCAATCTAAAGGATAATTCTGCATCAATTTGGTATTAGAGCATGACTATTTTTTGGTTATATCTCTTTAATTTTCATTGTTACAAGTAATTCTAGGGTTATCTTTAGGTCTTGCCATATCTAAGGTTTTCTTTAGATTTTTTCATATCTAGGGTTTATTTCTTGTTTTTCTTGGTTTCTTTCTCTCTGGGTTTTAGTTAATATATAAAAAAGAAAGAAAAAAGTCGGTATTGATAGGGAAAGACTTAAAATTGCCAAAACATTGCATACAAAATAACAAATTGTGTTTATCTTTGTGACTTGAGAAATTTAGCACATATATAAAAAGAAATAAAAAAAGAAAGAAGAATCAAAATTGCAATCTTGAAAGGATTCTTGGAGAAGAAATTCAAAAATCTTGGATCTTGCATGAACTAGGGTTTAATTGAAACTTGTCTTGGGAACTCTTGGTGATCTTGATTGATTTCTTGTAAATTTGGGTAGAATAGAATTATCTTGCATTAATTTCTTTAGTTTCTTGATTTCTTGCATTGTTTTCTTTATTTTCTTTAATTTCATAGTTTTTGTTGTTTCATAAAATAATTCTTGCTTTTATTTCGTGTCTTCGTTTTCATCATTATATTTGCAAAAAATTATATTGCTACTCGTAATTTTATCCTTAAGTTTCATTTTAAAAAGTTTGAATAATTGTTGATTCTTTAGTTTTTAAACATAAAATAAATCATTTCATAGTTTGGTTAATTGTTCAATAAGTTGATGAGTTATTTTTATAAACCAAAAGTATAAGAATATAATGGTAAAAGACGTAGTGAGACTATTAGAGTGAAAAGCCTAATAAATTATGTGAAACATAAGAGGAGTGAATTTTATTATGAGTGTAAGCACGTGAAGTTTGTGTAACAAAAAATTTCCTTGCTACTAACTTTTATTTCGGGTGTAAACAATAATTTCAAAAAACATTGAAAAAAAAAGTGAGAACTATAGAGGAAAGACATGATAGAATGAAAGTTATTATAGAGGTATTAATGAGTAAGTTTGATGAGATGATTAGTAGATAAAGAATTCCTAGTCATAAGAAAAAAGGAAGTTAAAATACCTACCATTAGATCTACAATGAATGATGAGAGTATGGGCGATAATTCTAAAAATAAAAAGGAGAATGATAATGTAGTTTATTATAGTAGAAAATTTTAAATGCAACAAAGTCTTGTGTATGAGTCATAACCAAGAAAGAAAATGGGAGGTAGGTCACGACTAACTAATATATTTAGCTAGGGTAGGATTTCTAAGTAGCATGATGATTTATATAATAATTTAGGTGGTATTAAACTTAAAATCCTAGTGTTTCAGGGAAAGAGTGATTTGGAGGCTCACTTGGATTGAGAAAAGAAAATGGTGTTTGTGTTTAATTGTCATAGAAAAAAGAGAGGTTAAATTAGCTATGGTCGAATTCACTAATTATGCAATTAGTTGGTGAGATCAAATTGTTATAAGTAGAAGACGTAATGGAAAAAAACCATTATAAACTTGGAAGGAGATGAAGACAATTATAAGAAAAAGGTTTGTACCTACTCACTATTATATGGATAACTGTAATAAACTACAAACCATATCTCATGGTTCGAGGAGTGTGGATTAGTACTTTAAGAATATGGAAATAGATATGATTAAAGTTAATATTTCTAAGGATATAGAAGCTACATGGCTAGGTTTTTGAATGGATTAAATAAAGATATTGCTAATGTGGTGGAATTGTAGTATTATATGAGGATTGAGGATATGATACCATGGCTGTAAAAATAGAGAAACGGTTGAAGAGAAAGGGCAGTGCAAAACCTAATGGATATTTAGGTTTCTTTTTGGGTTGGAAGTCAAATTTTTGGAGAGAAGGTAATGCATATGTGAAACCAATAACTACACCTAAAGTAACCAAACCTTTCTTTGTTAGGAAGCAAGTTGTGGCTTTAGAGGAAAAAAGAGAATGCATTGCTTAAACAAAGCACAAACGAAAGATCAAATGTTTTTCATATCAAGGGCTTGGACATTATACACATGAATGTCCAAATAAGATAGTTATGGTTATAAAAGATGATAAGAGGTGGAATCGGTTAGCGAGGATGATTTAGAGGGGATGTCAAAGCTTGATGATTGTAATGATGTGGAGTATGTTATGTAAGGAGAATCCTTAGTTATAAGGAGATCTTTGAGTGTTCAGGTTTGTAAAGAGGATATAGAGCAACAAAGGAAGAATATCTTTTATACTAGGTGATACATTGATAATAAGATATGTAGTATGATAATTGATAATGGTAGTTGTACAAATGTTGTCATCTCAACTTTGGTTAGAAAATTAAACCTGAATACATCAAAGTATGCTAAGCCATATAAGCTTTAATGGTTAAATGAATGTGAATAAGTTGGGGTGACTAAGTAGGTTTTGGTTTCATTTATAGTAGGAAAAATTTAAAAATGATGTTAGATATGATGTTGTTTCTATACATGCTACACGTTTATTGTTGAGAAGACCTTGACAGTTTGATAAGAAGGCCAATAATGATGGGTTCAGAAATATTTATATTATGGAGAAAGATATAAAGATCTACACACTTGCTCCATTATCACTAAGACAAGGGTATGAGGATTAATTGAAGCTTCGAGGAAACTAAACTAGAATTTATGAAAAATAATAGTGAAGATGTGAGGCCGAGTGAAAATAAGGTGAGTTGTAAGTGTGAAACAATTAGGGGAAAGTTTTATATTAGAAATAGGTTCGAAGATTTCAACAAAAAAAACACAGGGAAGGCCAAGAGTGGAGATAAAATGAGTTGAGAGAAGAAAGTAAGGATGAGAAAAGAACAATGTGTAGAAAAATTAGGGAAACACCTTAATTTTTATACAAAACAAAGTGACCTTACTCATGCTTATCATTTCAATATGCCTATGATTTTACTCTTGTATAAGAAGATGTATTTTAATTGTGATGATTTAAATTCTTGTGTCCTAATGTTGCTAAAGTTCTTTTGTGGGAATTTTAGGGTATCTTTCCTAAAGAGATCCTTAATGGTTTGCCACCAATTCAAGAGATTAAACACAAATTGGTTTTATGTAGGGAGCATCAATTCCAAATTGGCCAGCCTATAGAAGTAATCTCGACGAGACTAAAGAGCTTGTAGAAGAGTTGATGTTGGAAGGGTGCATTTCCAATGTTACTTATGCCTAAAAAAGACAATACTTGGCTTATATACGCTAATTGCATAGCCATTAACAACATTATAGTAAAGTATAGATATCATATCCCTAGATTAAATGATATGCTTGATGAGTTGCATGGTTTTTTAGTGTTTTCTAAAATTAATTTGAAAAGTGGTTATCATCAAATTAGAATGAAAAAAGAGGATAAATGGAAGAAAACATTCAAAACTAGATATGGATTATATGAATGGTTAATAATGCCTTTAAGATATTTTATTGAAAAAGTTGTTGTTGTTTATTTTGATGATATCTTAATTTATATCAAAGGATTGAATTAATATATTAATCAATTAAGACAAGTTCTTGAAATACATATTATATGTTAATATAAAGAAGTATGATTTTTGCATGGAAATAATTGTGTTCTTAGGTTATGTTGTTAGTGAAAAAGGATCGAGATAGATGAGGCAAAGATCAAAGATATTCAAGAATGGTCTACACCTAAAATAGTAAGTGAGGTAAGAAGTTTTTTTATAGAAGATTTGTCAAAAAATTTAGTACTCTAACTGCACCATTGACCAAAATTGTAAAGAAAATGGTAGGATTTAAATGAGATGATGATCAAGAAAAAGCTTTTAACTTATTAAAAGAAAGGTTGGTTTCGATCTTATTGCTTGCTTTACTTAACATTATAAAAACTCTTGAGATTAAGTGTGATGTCTCAGGTATAGATATTAGAACAATTTTAATATAGGAAAAACAACTCATGGCCTATTTTAGTGAAACGTTTAATGGAACAACTCTTAATTATCCAACATATGATAAATAGTTGTATGTATTGGTGGAAGACCTTTGAGACTTGGCAACATTATGTTTGGCTTAAGAAGTTTGTGATACATACAAACCATCAATATTTAAACATTTAAAGAGCCAAGGGAAGTTGAATAGGCGACATGCCAAATGGATTTAGTTCATTAAGATGTTCCTGTGTGTCATCAAGTAGGGGAGAGCAAAAAAAATCAAAAAATCAATTAAACTGAGAAAACAAAAAAAAATAACCTAAAACAGAGAACCATGAAAAAAACTGATTAAACCAATTAGAATATTTAAAAAAATATTCAATTCGGTTCAATCTCGATTTCATAAGCCTGAAACCAAAAAACGAACCAAACCGAACAGAAAAAATAAAAAAACTGAACCGAAAAAACCAAACCGAAACCAAGCTCATTAGAAAGTCCAAAAAAACCCTAAAAAACAATATAGTTTTTTTGTTTTTAATATAAAATAACCGAATTGAAACCAAACCGAACCAAAATCGGTCGGTTGAGTTTTGATTTTTAATATAAAATAACCGAATTGAAACTGGTCGGTTTGAATTGGTTTCGATTTTAGTTTTTGTATTTTACAAAATTTTAGTTTGGTTGGTTTAATAGGTAAAAACTGAACCGAACCGAAAATGATCACCCCTTTCATCAAGTACAAGCAAGATAAAGGAAACATGATTGCAAATGCATTGTCTCGAATGCATGTTCTTTTTAATACATTGAACATTAGGCTTTTAGGATTTGAACATGTGAAAGAATTATATATGGATAATGATGATTTTGGTCGAGTGTATGGACAATGTGAGCACTCGGCCTTTGATACGTATTTTAGGTATGGAAATTTTTGTTTAAAGATAAGAGATCGTGTGTGTCTAAATGTTCATTACGTGGATTGCTTATGAGGGAAGTTCATGACAATTTAATGAGATATTTTGAGGTAACTAGGACTTTTGATATGTTACATAAGTATTTTTACTAGCCTAACATAAAAATGAATGTTCAAAGGATATATGATGGTTGTATAACATATAAACAAGTCAAGTTTAAAGTCATGCCTCATGATTTGTATATACCTTTACTAGTACCTAAGGAAACTTAGGTTGATATATCAATGGATTTTGTTTTAGGGTTACCTAGGTCTAAAAAGGGTAGAGATTCAATATTTCTTATTGTAAATAGGTTTTCTAAGATGGTGCATTTCATACCATGTCATAAAATCGATGATGCAACAAATATAATAGATCTTTTCTTTAGGGAAATAGTTCGGTTACATGGTGTTCTAATGAGCATTATGTTTGATAGAAATGTTAAGTTTCTAAGTTACATTTAAAAAGTTTTGTGGGGTAAATTAGGAATTAAATTATTAATTTTTTACTACTTGTCATGCATAGACAGATAGCCAAACATATTATCTTTACTTGTTGATGAAAGAGTCAGTTTTGATAGGAACATAAAAGTACAAATTGTCAAAAATTTGCATACCAAGTTACGAAAACATATTGAAAAGATGAATGGGTAATATGTATTTAAAGCCAATAAAAGTAGGGAAAAATGGTATTTGAATCGAGAAATTGAGTTTGAGTGCATATGAGAAAAGAAAGATTTCCAGCTTAATGAAGATTTAAACTGATGCCGACAAGAGACAAATCATTCCAAATCATTGAGAAGATCAATGATAGTGTCTACAAAGTGGAATTACCAAGTAGATATGGTGTTAGTTCTATATTTAATGTAGGGGTATTTATGGTTCGGTTCGGTTTGAACTAAAAAAAACCCGCTGAACCAAATTAGATTAATTTTGAAAAATAGAGACTGAATGACACGACCAAAAGATTGATGTCTTCTCCCAAGTGCAGGAGTGTCGAAGTAATAAATAACCCGGCAAGACCGGGGTCGAACCACAGAGAGGTTAATTGTATAAATTATAATTAATAAAACAACAA
>Ga0307517_10013704_pt1 | contig 10981 bp, 10 predicted proteins | sample 23_EM_MG_FD_194515 | JGI IMG/M metagenome (GOLD analysis project Ga0307517, IMG submission 194515) | Populus trichocarpa ectomycorrhiza microbial communities from riparian zone in the Pacific Northwest, United States - 23_EM | ecosystem: Host-associated > Plants > Roots > Unclassified | place... | reverse complement strand
ATAATAAAAATAATAATATTTATAACACAAATAATTATATTAAGAATTTCAAGAATATTTATAACACAAATAATAATATTTTTTATATTAAAAATTTGAATTATAAGAAAAATAATAATATTTATAAAATAAATAATAATATTTTGATATGAATATTTTGAATTATAAAAATAAAAAAGTATTTATCACACAAATAATTATATTTTTTATATGAATACTTCGAATTATAATATAAATAATACTATTTTTAAAATGAATACTTTTCATTATAATAAACATAATAATATTGATAAAATAAATAATTATATTTAGAAACTCAAGAACCAAGAATATTAGTCCTGCCTTTGGACCCAATGTGCTTAATGGGTCCTGACACAGGACCCAAAAGCATTAGGTCCTGACATAGCCCCAAGCTAATTGGGTCCAGACCAAGGACCCAAGAGACATGGGTCCTGAGGCAGGACTCAAGCGAAATGGGTCCTAACGCATGACCCAAGAGTATTGAGTCCCGACACTGGACCCAACAGAATTGGATTCTGACACAAGACCTAAGACCATTTGGTTCAACACCCAACAAGCTTATAATAAAAATAATAATATTTTTTCTATTAATACTTTGAATTATAATAAAAGTAATAATATTTATAACACAAATAATAATATTTTTTATATGAATACTTTGAATTATAATAAAAATAATAATATTTATAAAACAAAATAATTATATTAAGAAACCTAAGAATATTTATAACACAAATTATAATATTTTTATATTAATAATTAGAATTATAATAAAAATAATAATATTTACAACACAATTAATATTATTTTTTATATTAATGCATTTAATTATAATAAAAAAATAATATTTATAATACAAATAATAATATTTATAATATTATTAATAATAAAATTTAAAATATTTATAATACAAATAATAATGTCCTTGGTCTTGCTGCCTAGCCAAACCCAAGATCAATGGGTCTGGCTGGGCATCCAGACCCAACCCCATTTTGAAGTATTTGAGTCAGACCTAACACTATTGGGTGCTGCTGGGCAGCAGGACCCAACTCTACTGGCTCCTTTTGGAAGTGTTTTGGGCCCGTGTTGGGTCTGGCTGCCAAGCTGGACCCAGACCCAATAGCTTTTGGCAAAGGATGCAATGTCTCTAACCGCAATTGTTGACTTAAAACACAGCAAAGCAACCCCCACCCCTCATAATTGGCTGGCTCTAGCACCAGGTGTTCATTTCTTGGGCTGCTGCCAGGCGCGTAGGTCTGGCTTTAGAGTCCTGGCTTGAAGCCGAGAGCCAGGTGTCTGTTTCAAGGGCCGTGCAGCCCCACCAAATTCTCAATTGACCATTTTCTCCTCATCCAAAAAGACAACCCCCCTGTAGTATTTGCAACTCTTTATGGCAAGGGCAACCCTGTCATTACGTCTCCCCAACCCACCGTGCTTTTGGCAAAGAGCAAACCTAAATAGTGCAATCCACAGTGAAAGCATTCAGAGTCTATAGTAATTATCGTCTACAGTGTCAAATAGTGCAATCCACAATGAAAACACTCATAACTCATAGTAACTTCTGCTACAGTAAAATACTGATTTTTTTTATTTATAATTAATTTTTTTATTTTTTTAATTCCAAAACCAGTCTTGTTTTACCTAGATGAGGAGCGCTATATCGTGAAAAATCAGTTGCAGTACTCTTACGAGGGGGTCAGGCCCAATAATTAAGGCCCGTTTCAGCCTTTCTATTTGGGCGGGAAAGTCAGCCGTTGATAAAAAAGACAATCAGTCCCTTAAACATTATTGAAAAAAAAAAAAAAAATTCATGAGGACGACCTCTCCTACGTCACCAGAAATAATGGAACTCTTCTCTAAACTAGCATTCGAACTCCAAACCCTAACTCACAATTCGCCAATCAATCAAGAACAACAACAACAAGAGTTCAATGATTCTTCAATTGATCCCTCAATCTCAAAGCTAACTCTGTCTCTCACTCACAATCCTGGGGTTAGGGTTTTGGACACTGCTTTATCTCTCATGTGCTTTAAAGCGCCACAGGTCTGTCACTTCTCTTCTCTACTCAAAAGAAATTGTTAGGTAATGCCAGAAGTTGTACTCTTCTTTCTCACAAAATTATGGACCCACCATAAAAAAATATTCACGGGCTCCACTGAGGGATGAGAGTATAATTCCGGGAATATTGAATAGTTCCTCTCTCTAGACTTAGGTGTTATGGCTGTCTACATTGCTTAATTTGAGTAATGGGTTTTACTTTTAGGTTCTTGACTCAGTGGTTGAGTATTCTGTGAAGACAATTGTTAGTGTCTTGTCTTCATCAATATGTTGTGAGGTGTTCCGGTTTCATAATGAAGAGGTTCTGCAGATCGGTAGCTTCATTTCTCGCGGCCATTGCATGGAACTAATTGAATGTGTTTTTGATGTTATTTCAAAATTGAAGGAGCATGGTGGGTTTTCTTCTCCCTTTCTTTAATCTCCATTGCGTTTTGATGTTTATTGAATTGTGATGGTACTGTTCAAGGACCATTGATTGTGGTTTGTTTCTATGTCATTGTTTTAGTTTGATTTCCAATGAGCTTCGAGGATTAATTTTATTGGATATTTTCTTGACCAGATCCATATATGAATGTCTGAACCTCTTTCTTAATAATAATAATAAAAAAAAAAATTGTTGTAGGGATGCCTATTGATTTGCTGTTATCTGCTGTGGTTAGAGTTGCGGCTTCAGCTTCTTGCTATAAATATCTATCCCCATCAATGCATGTTCTTGATATTAAATCCATTGATGGAAGTATCACTGCTATCTCAAAGCTGCTGTGTCACTTGCCCATGGATTTCTCCCTTAGCAACCATGAAATACCAACGAGGTTTGCTGCAACTACCTCTCTCACTACTCAGTGTAGAAATTGTCTTCTTTCATTTTGTTTTAGAGACATGGCAATTAATATCGGTGCATGTTAAACCTATCTCAAGGTTTATTAGTCAATCTCTTCAACAAGAATATGACAATAATCAAATAGAAAATATAAGAAATTGACTTGGGTGCTTCACAAACCTTTTTTTTTTGTAAATTCACCCTATGTTTTCACTGTTCCACTTATACTTATGTGTGCAGGTTGTTAATTTGGTACCTTGATCCATTAGCTCTAAAGCATGATATTTCAAAAATCTTGCAAGAAACCATAAAAAGACCTTTCCTTTGTTTGAGCATGGAATTTTATGAGAGGATGGATTGGCGCTCGATTCTTGTATGCCTGGTACTTTCTCCAATTATGTTCATTGATACCAGAGCTCTATTACATGACTGGTTTCTGCAGACGTGAGTTCTATTTCTTGATTTTATGGATGCTCCAACTTTTTTTTTTAGCATTTCTTAATATTTCTTAAAGAATCATTTTCTAATAAACTTCAATTGAATTTTTTGCTGGAAATTCACTTGTGTTATCTGCATGGAGCTTCTGATAATATTTACTGCTAAAAACTTGTCTTATCAGAGCAACAGTTATATCACATCATTTTGTTATTTTTTTTTATGCAACAGGGGTCTTAGTTCTGTTGTAGAGCTTCTGATGGAATTAGTTTCACTCATACTAGATGTAATTTCTAGACCAACATGGTGGGGTCTATCATTAGAGCTGGGATTGAAGCTTCCATTTTCTAATGCATATTTTCCATATAAAAGTGATTTCTTGAGGACTTTGACTGGACCCTTCTCGTATGAAAGTTTCCTACAATTAGTTCACATGACAAGAAAATCAGCTTATCTGCATAGAGAACTATGTGATCCAACTATCAAGCCATCAGCAGTGAGGGTTGCATCAATAGATCACAAATCTATCTGGTATATTCTTACTCCATGTCAAAGAAAATAGCAAAGGCAATTACTACATTTCAATCCACTTTCTAGAACTTATTTGAAATGTTTCATAGCAGGGCCCTGGCAATAAGCTTTCCAGATTGGTTCTATTTTGCTTCAGTTTTACTCTTTTCTGATGATAAAAATTCCCAACAAAATATTCAAGTAAAATGCCCATTAGGGGTACCGGAATTTGGGCAACTACCTGCTTCTGCTGCTGCTGCAACTTTTATTGCTTGGATTCTGAGCCCCGTTAACAAATCTAATCAGGATGCACTGTTTGAAAATCTGACTAAACTATCAAAGTGTTGGAATCTGAAAGAAATCAGCTCGGATAATAGTCAGAATGGGATGGCTGGCTACAAGAAGAAACTTAAGAAACCCAGATTTTGCGACAGCAACGAGGATTCTACTCTTGGAAACAAGTATGATTGTCAAGTCATTATCCTCTGGCTCAAACAATTCCAGAATATCATGAAGCATAATGAAACCATTGATGAGTTGGCATTCTGTGAGGCAAAGTCTTATGCTCTTCTCCCGCAGCATGATAAGCTGTTCAGAAGAATACCACTAGGCATCTTGACTGGGTCCTCCGGTTATATAAACGAAAATGGATGTGAGCTGCTGCTTCATTATGCTGCCACTGGTAGGATACTCGACTCACTTGGAACTGAGAATACTAGCTTGAAACATGTAAACTATAATTCTTCAGGGCCAGAAGATTTGTTTGGAGGGATTAACAAAGAGGAGGCTGTATTAGGAGCCTGTCTTGTCTTCAGTTTAACTGATGTTGTTGACAGGATGTCTGTCTCACTATTTGAAACTGAAAAGACTGGAGAGGACTTTCTATGCCTGGTGAAATTAAGGGCTGGCAGGTACTTGCTCAAGTGTATCAAGAGGCTAACCCAGTTTAATGTTGATGAGGATGGAGTACCTATGCTTTTGGATCTCCAAGGTAGATTGGAGAGGTGGAGGCATCTAGGGAAAGAAGTACCAGAGTTTCACAAAGATCTAGATGATGCCCTTAAATGTTTAAGCACTGAGTCATCATGAGATTCTTAAAGCTACGGAGCCCTTTGCTTATGCACAGCATCCTAGAGAAGTTTTACAATTCAGCATAGGAGATTGAGTCTATAGGAAGCTTATGAGTAATGGATCCTTGTGTTTTAATAGCGTGTGGGATCGTATTAGATCTTCAAAGCAAGAGTTAGCTGGTTTAAATTGGTTTGGGTCCTTCCTGATTTCCGGTTAATGTTATCATCCATTCATAATAGGCGACCAATGAATGGAAGAAACAGTGGAATAGTTATTAATCCTCACTATCTCATTTGTCATCAAGATACAAAAACCAGAACTGTCAACTTCATAAATCCAGGGGAATCCAGGTAATCAGGGCTGAGAACTCTCTCTATAATATTGAAAAACCACTTGATGGATCACATCAAGAGTTGTGATGGAATAAGGCTAAGGCTCCTCTGTAAACAGGGTTTTTCTTGTATGTTCTTTGAAGAATAGCTTGGTAGTTGGTCCTCGCATGTTGGGTGAAAGCAACAACGATTGCACCAGCAGGCTTGTATGGAATTCAGCAGTATTTTCCACTCAATTTGCTCGGATGTCAAGATGAAGATTTCTATGGTCAGCTATCAATCCCCTTTGATTACTTTTTTTTTTCTTGCTTTATTCTTTACCTTCTGTGAGAAGCTTTTGTTTTCTGGTTGTTAAGTGTTTGGTAGTTTCATTTTCATTTTTAATAGTTTGATAGATGAAATTGACTCTCGATTACCAAAAAATCAAAACACTGGAATATTTGGTGGGAGTCCGTTTTATGGGATTAATGGGAGTCCGTTTTACCTTATCATGATAGAAGGAGAAAACACATCTTGATGTGCCAGTTGCCTGTATATTATGGGATTAATGTGGGGATGCGATATCTGTTCTGTAATTCTTAGAAATTTTTAATTAAGTCCTTCTATCCATGTTTAAGGTATTCTAATATAATGTCCTAATTGAGAAATCAAAATTTGTTTTAAGGGAAAAAGTCATACAAAATTTTGTTTAGGGGCAAAATTGATACTAAGCTAATAGTTTGGAGGGGTATTTTTGAGGTTCGATAAGAAAGAGAGTATGAAGCTTTAATATAGAAATTCACAATTCAAATTCCATTGGAATGCTATTAGTGATATTCCTTTGCATTTTATTTTGCAAGGGACAAACTTACAAATACTCAACCGACCGCTGCACGCTAAAGACTTGCCTGTATGAATTTGCAAGACTAAAAGCTTTCAGACTATATGTAGCCTGTTTATGATGTATGACAGATAATACCTTGCCTATGTACCTAAAGCATCTTTCAACCACTTCACAATCTTCATCTGGCTTTGCCAAATTCTGTATTTTTTTTTTAATTTTTTTTTATGATTTCGCCGGTGGCAAGTGATTCCATGGACCTTGGAAATCTGCAATCTACAAGCCTGAAAATCTTAAAGGATGTAATGTAGTGTCTATGTACTGAAATGGAGTAATCTGGGATTTCAATTCTTTGCGTAGAGCTTTTGGAATTTCAGGACTTCAGCTGCAGACAGCCTCAACTGATAGCTTCTTTGCACTATCTGGACATGGATCTCCTCCGAAAACTTCAGGAGCTACAGTCACTGAGCACGACTGCTTTCCCACACAATTCTGCAGAAGGTTCCTCATGTCAGTCACATAAAGTTTATGAAAAACCAGCTAGAATTTGAGCAAACTAAAGCTTAATCTCATATTTTTGATAAATCAGCATCATGGGCAAACCAGTTCACGTCCTAAGGCATAGCAAGATTTTTCAGCCGAAAGATGATTTGAAAAGGAAAAATGATTGAACCAAAATAAACCTATTATAGTATCACTCACTTCTTCAATGATGATGTAACTAAAAAATCCTCCCAATATATTCCTCCTAGGTTTTTAATGACCCAGAGAGTCGGATGCCGGGAATTGCATAAAATTGTAAATCCTATTATGTCTTCGCACTCAAAAAAGAAGCTGCTAATATGCATATGCAACATTTTCAAGTCAGACTGAGCGTTAAATTTGTGTTCTATGCAGAGTGGCCTTAGCAGCAATTGTTTTACTACTGTCAAGAGTTGTCATGTAGCTTAAAAAATAGGTCTCATAGGTTAAAGTACTCTTTCAAAGGCATCGTATGACTTGTGGGCATGGCAGCTCCCCTCCCGAAAGCTTCCGCATGTGCCCTGAGGCATTCCGAAGCTAGCAAACTTTATCTGAGATATCTTCTGTCCCGTAGGACACCACAGGTGGGCTTTGGGTTGCGGGCTGATGACTTTGCCTGAGGCTATCGCCTGCCAGTTCTTCAACGCCGGCTGCCCTTCAAAGATATCAGCACAGACACTTGCAGTGGTTCTTTTGACAAAAGAAATTCCAGTTGGATCACCACCCCATTCTTCAAACACAGCTAAGAGATTCCCACTCGGCTTAAGCCATGAGCGAGGAACATGGTACCTGAGATTAATAGCATCGTCAAGGCTACATAAATTGGACAAGCAAAGCAAGCTAGACAGTCCTAAGGCTTCCTTACCATCTCTGTGAGGGCTCCCCACAATTAGTCCGACATTTTTTGTCATCAAAAGTTCCAGCATAATTGCAGTCACCACAACTGCCATGAGCTATATATCCCGGCCAATGCCGTCCTATATTTTGTCCATTTATCCACATCTGACCTTTCCCCATGCTACTCATATCTAAAGCCAGGGGATCATTGCCTTGTGGTGCATCAAAAGCTGTCTGGATTTATCGAGACACGGCGGATTTCTTAGTAAAACTTGGTAACCTTTGGTCAAAATAAAAGAACATGGAAATGCAGAAGTACTCATGAAACTAGCTCTTACCTTGTACCAGGTCAGTGCTTGTTTTTGAGCCAATAGTGATCCTTCCACCCATTCAACAGATTCACTCCCACTAGCAGTATGAAGGCTCAGTGATTCACCTTTCAGACCAATCTGCTCAGAAACATGGCAGATGATTTATTTGATTCTCTAGCCTCTTCTGACTGTCTAATTTTGCAGTACAGCCATATATACCAGCTCTATGATTTTTCAATGTGGTCAGAAATGTTTTAGCAGAGAAAAAAAGTAATCAGAAAACAAAACAAACCTTGTATGACCATTTCTGCCCTGACAGGTCTCTCGTCCCCTCATTCAGACCCTTCAGGGTGATTGGACCTAGAACCCCGGCATTCCATGTCTCAAAATGCAGGCCAACGTTCTGAGATCAATCAAGATGACAATATATTGAGTTCAAATGACTAATTATCTGCCAAATTCATGTCACGGAGAACAAAGACAGAACAAAAAAAGCGAGAGAACTAACCGGGAGACCAACAGCAACACTCAACAAAGAGATCTTGTTAATCCCTTCTGTCAATTTGATGTTCTGGCTAAACGTCAACTTGGGATTTGATAATCCCCCATACGCGGTTCCTGCCACAAGATTAAACTGAAACTTTAATACAAGATGGAGGTGAAAAATGAAGTCCATTAGGAGTAACAGGTTAATCTGAGCAATGATATTCTATTCCACCCACCTGCTAGTTGACCATTGATAAATACATGCAAAGCATGACCAGCGGAGAAAATTGTGAGAAGAGGATTCTGTCCACTCTTCAGAAATCCTTCATCGGCGTCTATTTTGACACTGAATAAGCAAGAAATGTTCAAGAATGGTAAGCTGTAGGCAAGAAAACATGCAACAACAACCCGAAAACTTGCCCCCGAGAATCAGCTTGTCCTGAGAACTAGGACTTGTACTCACTCTGTCAGGTACCACAAGTAGTCTGTGGCATCCCTTGTCACATTTATTTGCTCCCACAACCCATTCATTGTAGTTGTATCATCATCATCAGCTGATGCAGTTTCTTCATTGTATGATTGCCAGGAAAATGAGCTACTCGCTGGAACCATTTTCATTTGTGAGCTTTGGGAACCGAGCTGCACAAAAATTACCATCAGACATCAAAGTCACTGTTGCAGGTTTTTCCAGTATTTGGCGGGGCCAAACCTGAGCTTGTTTATTATCTACCAGAACTCCTATGAGAGATCCTTAAAGACGACTAAGGTCAAACCTTTATTGTCATTTACTAAGAGATCAGGGGAAACTGACATGGAGAACCACAAAAAGGTGAATAAACTAAGATTCCTGTTGTAAGCAGCAGACTATTCCTTACCCTTGCCGTGTTATAAACCGCAGTCTTGCAATCAGGGAGAATGCTGACGGACCAAGGCGGCAATTCATATTGTCCATTACCAAAGGTCACCTTCACAGAGTATTTTGTATCATAGTTGGCAAGAAATGCAGCACATACCGACTTTGACTTGAATACATGAGCCTATAAACAATGACAGTGATGATGAGCAAGCCAGACCAGAAGATTGCAGGTACATAATGTACATAACCACAAAACTTGAACCTTACCTCTTGATTACTCCCAAGTGATGTTACAGTGGGATCAACAGAAACTAAAGCAGGTTCACATAGCTTGATGGCTTTGTGCAAATCTCTCAAATGCCCCCACTTTGGTTCCCTTGGTAATCCTGGTTCAAAAGATAGGCATCCTCCATGGATCACAGTGGCTTTGGAAATGTATCTTTTTTGCATATTTAAGTGCATCCTAAAACATTAATTTATAAATACATATATTGCAACGTGTTCTTCTTCACGATCCACTTTAGGGTACATACCGAATTCATCAAGAGGGGCATCATAATCGTAGCTAGTGGCAATGAAGGGACCGCCAGCGGTTCTTCCGAAGTTAGTTCCTCCATGGTACTGAAGACATGAAAGACAGAAAAAAGGAAAGCCCCCGAGAAATGAGTGATCATTAACCATCTTATGGGCGAATTAAATTTGGAAGGTTGCTTACCATATAGTAGTTAATGTATGAACCACCATTTTGTATGAACCTTGCGACTGAAAATGCCATGTCTTCTGCTGGCCTATGAGGAACAGCACCACCAAATTCAGTATACCTGAGGGCAAGATGAAGCAAGGAAAAAATATTCAAGGATCATTAGTCACGTTTCAGCACCAAATATGAAAAATAAAATACCTATAACCAATTTTTTTTTTTTTTTTTTTGATACTCATCATCCGTGTGTGACTTACCAGCCAGTCCAGGCTTCTGTCCATATTTTGGGTTTATAGTCCTTGTTTGGTTTGAAGTTTTCACAGTAGAATCCATTGCAGGTGTCTATCTGCAAACCGTATAAAACAAAGATAGGTGCTTGAATAAATGATAACAAGCAGTATGATTGGCCTATTCAATCCAAATGAATGCCATCCTGACATATTTATTCTTTACGAAAAAGTTTCAGTGAATACTTTTAGCAGAATCTTCACCATGGAGCTTAAAACAAGATCAACCATCGAGCAACAAATAGAACACGCTCATCCAATATATTATTATAACACCAAAAATAAAAACTTTTGTTTGTTGATTAGTAGACATAAGAATAAAAAGAGAGGGACTGGTAGGGCCCCAAAAGAATTAAATTGAACAGGGAAAGCAAGGCAAAAGTGCATAAGAGAGTAAATAAATAAATATATACCATTCAAGGTACACGACAAACTACAAGAAATCGACCCCATGAAAGCGAATAAAAGGCGTGCGAAAAAAAAAATGGTAGAATTGATTATTACCATGGGATCTGGGGCATCTTCTTGCTTGCACATAATCCATGGGACTCCTGTACCAAGCTTCACTGCCATGTCAGCTGCCCATTTTGTATAGGCTTTACCAGGTGCACCAATTTCCCATTCCACTGGTCCATATTCATTTTCTATCTGTTATTGTTCAACGAAAAGAAAAGAAAAGTGTTTAAACATGCCAAAATCAACAAAATATTTAAAGCACGTTTCTAGAATGATGATAAGGACATGAACAGGGTTATTACTCTATCCAATAAAAAAAACTTCATGACAAATTTTTTTTAGGGACTTGTGTTGAGCAATGGACCAATTGAAGACAAAATAGGATTAAATGCAATAAAACAAATATAACCCATTTTTCTAGAACGAGATTCAAGAGGTAAATTTCCTACCTGGGAAAG
>Ga0307517_10013703_pt1 | contig 10982 bp, 5 predicted proteins | sample 23_EM_MG_FD_194515 | JGI IMG/M metagenome (GOLD analysis project Ga0307517, IMG submission 194515) | Populus trichocarpa ectomycorrhiza microbial communities from riparian zone in the Pacific Northwest, United States - 23_EM | ecosystem: Host-associated > Plants > Roots > Unclassified | place... | reverse complement strand
ATTCCACATATTCATATCTCGAATTAAAATATAAAAAATAGCGAAATAAAGTTTCTTTTAAAAGTACAAAAGATTAAAAAAAAAACAGAAAAAAAAAAAACAATTTAACATTGGGATTCATAAAAATCACTAGAAGACAAACTTCAATTCGAGTGGAGTAGGAGCACAATGATCTCAAGATTTATTTTATTTTATTTCCACTAACGACACAAAGATTATATAATAATTAGAAGTGTTTGTCTTTGATGTAAAGTTTTAATTATTTTTTTCATTGCATATCTTTTACACGTGACAAGCCATATCTTGGCATGTGCAAATCTTAGGGTCCAGAAAATATAAATAGCGAAAAACTAAAAACTAAAAATCAGTGCCAGTATGATGCGAACAAGGTCGCCTTCTATACGTGTTCTGCTGCAATAGCATTGGACCACCCTCCATCATTTTGGGAGAGCTTTTTGTCAACGTTTCGTCCATACAGTAAATTTGAAAGCTTCCACTTTTATTGTAAAAAATGATCATTTTTTTACTTGCACCTGAATGATGGAGAGATTGTACAATTAGGATATTAATAGGAAAACAATGATGGAATGACATCGTTTGAAATTTTTTTAATGAAATAATATATTTTTATTTTATTGTATTTTTAAAACACGACAAGATAAAAATATATTATCATCTAACTCAACCAGTCAACCGATTTGTAATGGTCAGTGAAACCAGTCGACGAGATTTTTGATATTTAAAGATTTCACCGTCCGCATAGCAATGCAACGATTACTATAGGGAAAACAATATCCAAAAACTCCAATAAAAATTTGAGCGCGATCCAACGATCTGATCAAAGTAGTGACTCTTTTGATCCATTATTCAAATTTGGTGTGACCAAATCTTCTAGTAGACCTAAACATGTCCTACTAGTCCATAAATATATTTGTTAGACCATTCACGTAATCTGTTAGGAGCAAATCCTTATTTAGTTATGGCAGATCCACACCTGACTGCTCAAAATCACTCGTTATCATAAGACCGACTACATCATTGACATTAAAAAATAAAGAACAACTACTGTTTGGATAATAAGTTTTTGAGATTTTAATTGGAGTCTATTTTTGAGTCTACAAGTTTGACAAATATGTATATTTTGACTTATAAAATATATCTGGAAGAAAAAGTTCATAAAACTATGATTTTTATGTGAAACGGTTGAATAGTTAATATAATTGGATCCAACCAGTTGAGCTGTATGATTGGATTTTTACTTTATCGCTCTTCAAAAGTACGACATTTACTAAATATCGTTATTTTAAAACGCAACAAGATGAAAATGTGTTATTTCATCAAATTTTTTTCAAACATTGTTATTCCATTAATTTTTTATATTTACTTTGATAATTTGATTAAAAAAAACATGAATGATTTGGTGATTTTCTTATTTTTTTTTAATTAAGAGATTCGTATAAAACACTAGGGACCTGTAACATATGATTTCAGCAAAGAAGTGCTGGCGAGGATATGTATGGGTTCTTGTTTTTGTACTGGGTGTGTGCTTTGTAAATAAATCTTTAATTTGAAAGCATAAATTAATGAATTATGAGTGGATTTTATATATAAACATTTTACTTCTCTCGTTACTTTCAATGTGATATCTTTACAACTTACATGTATATCCAATAAATTTCTTCCTTGTATATAAGCTTGACTCATTTGAACACGACGTCTCATTTGGCAGAATTATTTAACAATTTGAGTATGATATCCACAGTTTAGAGCTTAACTCTTCCACTAAATAATGAAGGAGAAAACAAAATCATGAGATTCTAGCGACAATCGTTACTTGTTCTAAGTCGAACCATATTGACTTTGATACCAATTTATAAGGGAGCTGCTTTGTGTTCAAGAAAATGCATGGGACCTGCACACATAATTAAGACCTTCTATCCAAAAGTCTAGATTAATGAGTTACAAGTTCATATTAATTATATATGAACGCTTTTTTTTTTTTTTTTTAATATAGGATATTTAATTACCACTTGCATATGTACCCAGCAATCAATTTAAAATATAGTAAATCCCTTTATAAATCTAGATCTTCAGATTAAAAAACTCAATTAAAATTTAAGTTTTGAAAGCAAAGAAGCTTATATATTTGGTGTATTTGTTAAGAAAAAAACTCATTCAGTGTGATATTTTAGTTTGAAGTCCTATCACTAACTTCTTAAGAGAATTGAAATATTTATATTTAGCTAATTCCACTCATGAAAATTATTCTAAGTTTCAATCTTGATATATGCGGTTGAGGTTAATTAATTTTTTAAAAAAAGAAAACATGTGTGAATATAAAAGATAACATTCTCTATAATAATTTACTCAAAACTCAAAAATAAAATATTTTTGATATACGAAAGCTATATTGAAAAATACCCTTGATTGTTAAGACTCATAATTAAATTGATCCCTATATTAATCAACATATATAGAAGCATAGAAACACCCATGTACACCAGAATTATGAAAGCATATATATATATATATATATGGAAACAATTGAACTCATTGCAGACATAAGATTTCAACCGAAAAAAATAATTCTGCTCAAATTATGGCAAAGCTTAAGGGTTCACCAAAATAAATTATGATTATTTTATGAAATTTTTAGCACAAATCTTGATTTTGTTGCATGATTAGTCACCACTGAATAGATAATAATTGAGTCGGCTGTCCACATAATCAATTTTCATAGAAGCTTGGATTTTTTAGCACTGTTGCTTGAATTTAAGAAAACGAAAGGAAAGGAATTGCTAACAACTGTAGCTGATCACCTGCCCCAAAAAGGTAGGTTAAGGCTTTAATTAGATCATTAATAGATAAAGATTAACTAGTTAACATCATATGTGCTTTCTTGCTTTTCTAGATCTAAATATTTCCCAAGTCAAAGTACAAATCTTGCCCCCACAGCCCCACTTCCAAGCCATTAAATCTTGATTTTATTTGTTAATTTCTCTTAGCTACTCTTTCCTTCGACAATATACACTTTCAAATTTACATTCTAGCTAGTGTATGATTAATAAATTTTGAGTATATGGTAAATCGACTTGATTCAAAAGGAAAAAGAGCAATTACTATATGTGTGTGTTTTATACATCATTAGTTAGCATTTGATTACAAAAAAAGAAGAAGATGAGAATAGTTAAAATAGAGAGGATATTTTTCAAAATAATAAAAACTCATTTTAAAAATATTATCTTAAAAACAAATTTTATTTTATTTTTGTCTGTCAATCTAAACATGTTTCTATCATTTCTGTATTTGCCTCTTCTATTCTAAAACATTAATCAAATATAATCTTAAATATCTTATAGCATCAGTTAAATAAAACAAAAAAAAAACAAAAAAATATCTAACAATATAAATATTTATGAGGCTTGAACTGGAATTCAATTCCCTAATTAATTTGAGGAGAATAGATAGGTCCATTGTTTTGAAGAAAAAGAAAAGGGGAAGAACTTTTGGCACTTGGTGACAACTAATTTTGTTGAAAAAACTGAAGAACTCTGCAAAGAATTAATTTGAAAGAGATCCTTTCTAAGAGTATTTAATGTCAAAGAAAAAACAACAATATTTAACACAAGTTGCGGAGGTAATATATAATGGTAGAACTCAAAATCAATAAATATAATCAATTAATTAAGGACGAGGTATCTGAATTTTGCTATAATCCCCCACCATATATAGAAACTCTGTCTCTCTTCAATTTTTTTACTATAATATGAAAAATATCTTGCAAGTCAGAAAGAACCATCACTAGGAAACCTTAACTTTATTTGTTCAACTAGCTAGCAAGAAAAGGAAAGGATATATCTCAAGCTAGATTGTTTTTGCTAGAGGGAAAAGAGGCCAAAGTAATAAGTAATAAATGAAGTTTAATAAACACACAAAAGCTAATTAAATACACTTTGTTATTTTAAAGCATAGTTATAAGATTTGATATATAGCTTGGGTTACGTGTTGAATAGATCAACTTGTAGATGGAGGAATCAATCAAATTTTATTTTTAATTAAAGCTACAATATTGTTTTGTTTTTTCTAAGAATAACCAAAAGACATTGTTTCACTTAAAAAAATAAAAAATTAAAATAATATTATTTTAGTTAAAAAAAAAACTGAAATAACATCATATTAATAAAAAAAATTAATTGAATATGAAAATTTGTTTAAATTAGATTTTAAGTTAACAAGTTATTAAATTAACCAGTGAGCTGAGCTATATTTTATAACTATGTCTGCAGGTGCGTGGGGACAATCCATTGCAGAGATTATAGAATGTCGAACAGGTCAAATTTGAAGAAAAATAAATCATTTCCACATAAATAAATAGAAACAATGATAGCAAATATATATATATATAAAGCAATCACAATAACATAACATAGGGAAAAAAATATCCAAGAGTAAAAAGAGAAGTCATTTATCTTATTGTGTTTAATGAATTTATTTATTAAAATTAATTTGTAATAGAAATTGACATATTAAAAGAAGAGGTATTAATTAAAAAAAAATATAATATTAACTCCCCTCATTATATAGAACCATTTGACATAAAAATTAACTTTTTTAGTAGCCAAAATCATCTCTAATAGAAACTTTCTCTCTTTAAATCGAAATCCATTAACCCCCCTCTTCTCTATAAAAAGAAAAGACCTTTAAAAAGAGGAAAATAAGGTTTGGTACTAAAATTGATTTTTTAAAAATTATAGGGTCCGATTAATCTCATAGCTAAAAAATATGGGGAACTAAAATGAACTTTTTAAATGAATTTTAAAACCACCATCTATTTATATCCTTATTTTTCACCATAGTTCTCTGTTTTCAATTCAACCCTCCATAAAAATATTGAATTGGATTCTAATATGAGCTCAAAAAAGCTTAATTATATAAAATTAAAGTTCGAGAATTAAATTGAATTTTTTAAAAAATTACTATTATAATCAATGATAATACGTGAGATGATGAACAATAATAAATAAATAAACAGTAAAGTCATTATAGTAAAAATTTTACCTCTTCTAGTTTATCCTATAATATAATAATTATTCCTACTAGATTGTATATTCATCCATGCAACTCAACTAAAGCGAGCATCTATTTATTTTTCCATATTTTTCACCTTATCAAACATAATTGTAAGAATAATGTTAGTGGATGGTGCGGTGTTCTCTTCTTAATATATATATCCATTACCTAGTTCCCCACTTTATGATTTCCAAGAACAAGATAGTAACCTAAGTGGATGAAAACGTCAGGTTTCACTACTGGGTTCAATAATCAATATACAAGATAGCAATATAAATTGTGTATAGAAATTAGAGTTATCAAATCCTAAAATTACTATTTTAAACTATAAAAAAATAGACAAAAAACTCTGGTATTTTTTGAAAAGTCTAAAATTCAATAATACAATGAAAAAAAATAACAGACCAACTATTTATATAGAAATCAAAACTAACCTAAAGAATCCAAAACTAAATATGAAAAATAATTAAAATTTAAAATTAATTAAAAAAATAATTAAAACAATAAAAATATCATCTTCTAGATCTAATTTGAGGACCTTCCAGATCTAATCTAGTTATAGTTAGTCAATTTTGTTATAAAACTAGATGTGTAAAACTTTCTAAGAAAATTTAAGCTTGATTGAATAGTTTGAAACTGTTTTTTTTAGACAATATATTTGAAGAATCTGAACTTTTTGGCAGAATTTATTTTATCTACATAGTACATAAACACATCATAAACACTTTACACTTTATAATATGGAAAGAAATGATGGCCTGTACCAAGAATAGCACGGAGGAATCGAATAGGGCAGAGGAATTTAGGGCAAAGATTCCCACAAATGCTTGGTGGGTGTCTGGCTGATGTGGAAGGCAAAATATGCATAACAAGAGCATTAGAGTGGGTTGCATGAGTTACTCAAAAATAGTAGGGTTTGCTTGACCTTTCCTAGTGTTGTTAGATTTGTCTCAACGAGATTTTTTTGATAATACTAGTGATGTCATTTTCGAAGTTTTGGTATGTCTCTAATATTTTTTTTTCTTTGTTTTTTTTTCTTTCATCCCTCTTCTCTCGTCTTAGTTTAGTTTTTTATAAATCATTTTATAATTTAGAGAGAATCGCATATAATACTTATGATTTTTGAGTCAAGGATGTTATCTATAACTCTCTTAATCATATTATTTTTCTAAATAATTTCTACATGATATATTGTTTTGCACGAAAACTCTATAACAAGATACTTGGTGCAACAATCTTTGGGAATATTCATATTTTGTCACTTGTGAATAATTGTGATATTTTTTTTTCTCATAGTAATATTCTTGTAAATGTTGATTACATTCAAATGAAATTAGAAATTTAAAAGTAGAAAACATAATTCTTCATAATTATATCTATTTTTAAATAAAAAGTTTAATGATGCTGTTAGCGTGACAAGGTGCTCTAATATGTTTTTTTAAAAAAGGATTGTGACAATTAACAAGAATAAAATTACATGATAATAAATCTTTAATTTTTTAAAATGTAAAAAGAAGTAGGAAAAACATAACACACACACACACACGAATACAAGCTATATATATAATAAAACTTATTGTAAGGTTTTTATAAAAAAATTTAATAATAAATAACCACCATATATATATATATATATATATATATATATATATATATAATTAGAGGCACCCTTCTGCAGCTAATCCTTTAAACCTCATCTCTCATCTAAGAGTTTGGACTTTGGATAAGGGACCGTTAAATGGTAATTTTATTTCTTAACTACTTTTCAAATGTTCACTTGAAGACAACTCTTGCTTGGTTTAGCTAACTAGTCACTACAACCAATGACATCTCGATAAACATGACGAACTTGGACCACCTCCTTCTACTCTTCAATGCTAATTTAATGCCGACAACAAGTCTTATAAATATTCACGGTCGATATTTATTCATCTTCTGCCATGGCTTTCTCGTCTTCTAGGAGCATCGTCATTTATTCATAAAAAAATATGAATTATTAGGTTGTTAAATTAATTTGCAAATCACTAAATTAATTTTTTTACTAAAATAAAACCATTGTATTATTTTCTTTTAAAAATATTATTGACGCTACGTACCATGTTTGTATTTATATTAGGTTTGAATGTCTCAATTGAATTACTAAAAAATAAGATAAATTAATCAGGTTTGATCGGATCATTAATTTATTTGATTTAAGGTTTTAAACTCTAGATTATCTGATCAATCTATTTAGATTAGGATTGAATTTAACAACTATATGATAATCTTAGCTTTGTATTTCAATACGACTTCCAACGATGATAAATGTTGATGACTACGTGACAGGGAAAAACATGATGGAGAAATACAGACATCTTTTTCTTGTATCCATTGATGTATTCCATGCTCTTGAAGCTGTACCGCACAATGATTGCACTACAAGACAACTCGATCCATAAATACTTGATGCGACTATTGCTTCTTCTTTTTTTGCCATGGATAAATTACAAGATATTGGTCGCATCATGCCCATTTTCCTCGAATTAAAGAATGGAAAATAAGGAATCAAAGTCTTTTTGCTATGTATATAAATTAATATATAGGACAACTGGTACTTGTGGATGATCACTTTGTTAGATTAAGATGGGTGTGAGTGTTAAAAGCCAGATTGTTGAAAAGAAAGATAATCAATCTAGTACCATAATTCCTGATATTTTGATCATTAATTAAATTGAAATGGGTGAAGAGGAAATAAAAAAAAATATAGAAGTGCAAGAAATTATTTATTTTTTCTTCTCATAGAATATCTTACTATTATAAATTATGGGGATGCTCCTTCTTTTTTTCCTCTCTTGATTATAGGTTTTAGCTGCCATTCCAACTCTATTAAAAAAGAATAAGAAAAACCCTACTTGGGCTAAAAGTCACTATCATTTTAAGGGTACGTTCATGTTGAAATCCTAGTACTTAAACTCGAGAGAAGATCCAATCGTTTAATTCAATTCGAGAGGATCACGACGCAATGCTATGATGCAAGTAAAATTTTTTATATATATATATAGTTTTTTAGGTAAAGATTGCATGTTCTTAATTTATTCTTTGAACTAGGTTGCTTCTTCTTCAATCTGTTTTTTTCCTCCTTTTTCTCCTACCATGCCCTGGAAATATCGACCGAGATTCGCCCTTCGTTAATATATTTCTCAAACAACAGCATTTAAAACATGAAAAAAATTAGCATGCAACCAATGGATAAGATGCTTGTACTGTTCTGTTTTTCTCAGGAAAAAATCTGCACCAGGAAAAAAACTGGTGGTCAAGGAAGATTGTTCCTCAATAATGAGTGGCCACTTTTTTGTGCTGTCGGTGTCCTCTTCACTGCTAACAATTTTTTTTTTATTTAAAAAAGTAATATTCTAATAAATGAACTTGAAAAACTCATAATTTAAAACAATTTAAAACAGACAGGACACAAATTAAATTTTAAATTAATATAAAAAAAGATATTAACTCCAATAAACTTGATAAATTTGATAAGTTAACCCGTGATTTAATCAAACTATTTCAAATCAACCGAGTTAATATCAAAGATTTTTTTTAAAAAAAATATTTTAATAAAAATAATTAACAAGTGGTAAACCAGCTCTTTTCTTTATAGGATCCAGAACAGGTCCTAACAACTATGACATAGACCAATAAAAGAGTATACCTATTGGTCCAGAAGATCTGAAGAGATGAACCCTTTCCTTCCCCAAGACTTTGGACATGAAACCAGCATCTTTCCATTTATAAGGAAAAAGTGGTGCAAGCTTTAATTTAATGCCGACAATGAGTCTTACAGATATTCACGGTCCATATTTATTCATCTTCCACGGCTTTCTCGTCTTTTAAGAGCATAGTTCTTAGATCCAATTCCCAAGGTTTTGTATTGAATTATTCAGTTTTTAAATTAACTTGCAAGTAATTAGATTAATGTTTTTTTTTTATTAAAATAACATTGTTTTATTATTTTTTTTAAAAAAATATTAATATAATCTGGCTAGGTTTAAATTGAATTTAATTAAATCAACTAAATTAAATTAACAAAGTTTAACGCGATCAATATTTTATTTTTATAATCTTAGCTTTGTATTTCAATACCGAAACCAAAAGATAGTCAATGTTGATCATTCGGTGACAGAGAAAGACATGAAGGAGAAATAGAAACATCTTTGTCTTGTATCCAATGATGTCTTTTCATGCTCATGAAGCTGTACCGCACAATGATTGCACTACAAAACAACCACATACCTGATGGTACTATTGCTTCTTCTTCTTCTTCTTCTTCTGCCATGGATAAATTACAGGATATTGATCGCATCATGCCCATTTTCCTGGGATTAAAGAATGGAATTAAAGAATAAAAGTCTTTTTTTATTGGATATAAATTAATACACAGCACAACTGGAACTGGTGGATGCCCAGTCTCTAAGTTATAAAACAAGATTTTATAAATATATTTATATATATTTTTTCAAAAAATATAAGATAAAAAACATAATTTTCTCATATTTTTATGTTTTTTAGGCTATTACGCATTATTATCAAACATATTTCCAAGAAAATGTGTTGGGTTTGACAATGAACAGACCCAAAAGTTTTGGGTTTGATACTTTCCAGACCCAAGTAATTGTTGGGTCTGGCCAATATCAAACCCAAATGATGTTGGGTCTAGCGCCTGTTAGACCCAACATGTGGGTCATGCAATGTGTGTGAGACCCAATGCATGGGTTAGGCAGCTTGTGCTAAACCCAACATATAGGTCTGGTAGACACTACCAGCCCAAACTCAACTTGGGTCCGGGGCATGTTAGACCTAGGCACCATCCGGGTCTGGCAGGTGTTACTAGGCCCAATAGCTTGGCCTGGCGCGCTGCCAAGCCACCGGGTAGGCCTGTTACGTATTATCTGAAGGTGTTAAGCTCAGAGATTTTCTAAGGATTTTTGTCATCGCACCTGGGTATGACCAAACTCGTTACAATCATGAATTCGAACATAATACTTGAATCTAATGACACAAATTCTATATATTTTTACATAAAATTTTAGAGAAATTATTTCTCAATAAATAGATTTAATTAAACATGTCTACATCTCATGTACTTAATTTGTTATTTGAACTAAGTTGCTTCTTCTTCAATCTGTTTTCCCCCCTTTTTTTATCCCTACAACACAATGGAAATATTGACCATGATATGCCCTTCGTTAATATATTCCTGAAACAACAACATTTAAAGCATGAAAAAATTGGCATGGAACCAAATTTTGAATGGATAAGATGCCTGTGTTTTGTTTTTTCTCAGGAGAAAATCTCCACCAGGAAAAAAAATTGGTGGTCAAGGAAGACTGTTCCTCAACAACGTGTGGCCACTTTTTTGTGCTGTCGCCTGGCGGTGTATCCTTCACTGCTTACAAAATTCTTAAAAGAAAACAAATAAAGCAAAAGAATACGTCTCGTACGTAGTTAATTAATTAAGGCTCGGTTTTAATCTTAGCTATAAAAGATATTAACCCAACAAATTTGATAGATTTGCTGGATTAACCCATTACTTAGTCAAATCAATCCAATTCTACTGAAACAACATCAATGATTTCTTTAATGAAATAGTTTTATTTTAATAAAAACAATTTACTTGATAATCCAATAACCCTAATTTTTTCCTGGACAAGATCTCGGGCCAATTCTGACGATGATATATAACTATTTGTCCATGAGCCCATAGGAGATGAACAAGCCTTGAGTTTGGACGAGGCTTTTCATTTTTTTTCATCCACTCCCAAGAGAAATGGTGAAGGCCCAATATGAAATTTGGATAATTGGCTAAAAACTTTAATATTCGAATGCATTTTTCAAAGGAGAAGAAAAGGAAGACAAAGGAAAAAAAAAAGGTGGAGAAT
>Ga0307517_10013701_pt1 | contig 10983 bp, 13 predicted proteins | sample 23_EM_MG_FD_194515 | JGI IMG/M metagenome (GOLD analysis project Ga0307517, IMG submission 194515) | Populus trichocarpa ectomycorrhiza microbial communities from riparian zone in the Pacific Northwest, United States - 23_EM | ecosystem: Host-associated > Plants > Roots > Unclassified | place... | reverse complement strand
GCGCACCGCCTTGCGCATCTCGTCGGGGCCGGAGATGTTCACGCCGAAGCTGAACTCGGGGAAGGGCAGGTGCGGCAAGGTCTCGTCGCCGAGGCCGCCGAGCACGGTGATCTCCTGGCTCGCGGCGAGGTAGCGCGGGCCGGGGATCTGCCCGGCATTGATCGCGTTGCGGATCACCACGTCGAGCCGCGGCTTGGCGCAGGCGGCGCCGACGCAGGACGTGAAGCCGGCCTCGAGGTAGCGCTTCGCGACCTTCGCGCACCACAGCACGTGCTCTTCGAGCGGCATGGTCTGGATCGCCGAAAGCGTGGCCGCATCGTTCCACGAGAAATGCGTGTGGGCCTCGCACATGCCCGGCATCAGCGTCGCACCGGCGCCGTCGATGAGCATCGCGTTGCCGGGTGCGATCGGTGCCGTGCTGCGCCCGACCTGCCGAATGCGATTGCCCTGCACGAGAACGCTGCCGCTGTACGGCAGCTGCCCGGTCCCGTCGAGGATGCGCACGTTCGTGAAAACCACATCGGCCATCGTCGTTCTCCTCAGGCGGCCCAGCGGGTCGTGTGCTGGGTGCCGCGCGCCTGGCGCATCGGCGGTGCGCGATGGAACTCGCCGTCCTTCATCACGGCGATGATCCGCGCCTTGTCCTGCAGCACGGTGATGTCGGCGAGCGGGTCGCCGTCGATCAGCAGCATGTCGGCGAGGTAGCCCTCGCGGATGTAGCCGATGACCTTGCCCATCCGCATCATCGGGCCGCCCCACGCGGTGGCCGAGAGCAACGCCTCCATCGTGCTCATGCCGACGTACTTGACGAAGTACTCCAGGTCCTTGGCGTTGCTGCCGTGCGGCGTCCATGCGAAGCCGTAGTCGCCGCCCGGCAGGATGCGGATGCCGCGCCTGCGCAGCGCGCGCATGCTCTCGATCGCTGCATCCAGCTCGCGGTGGTATCCCATCTTCATCGTGACCTCCTTCGTGAGGCCCCATTCGCTGGCGTGGTGACAGGTGTTGATCAGCCACGCCAGGCCCGGTGCGATGAAGTGCTCGGTCTTGTGGGCCTCGAGCAGGTCGAGCGCCTCTTCGTCGGTGAAGCTCGCGTGGTAGATCACCTCGATGCCCTGTTTCACGCACTGCTTGATCGACCAGGTCGAGCGCGCGTGGGCGGCGACGCGCTTGCCCCAGACCTTGGCTTCCTGCACGCAGACCGTGATCTCGTCTTCGGTGAACTGGCTCATCTCGCTGGGCATGCCGGTGATCGATTCGCCGGAGAGATTGATCTTCACCGAGTCGACGCCGTACTTGGCGAACATGCGCACGCAGCGGCGCATCTCCTCGGCGCCGCTGACGATCGCGCCGAAGGCGAACTCGGGTTGCGGCAGGTGCGGTTGGGTGGTGTCGCCCAGGCCGCCGGGCACGGTGATTTCCTGACTCGCCGCCAGATAGCGCGGGCCGACGATCGTGCCGTCGTTGATCGCGTTGCGGATCACGACATCGAGCCTCGGCTTCGCGGCCGCGGCGCCGACGCAGCTCGTCCAGCCCATGTCGAGATAACGCTTCGCGACCTCGGCGCACCAGAGGATGTGCTCCTCCGGCGGCATGCGCTGGATTGCGTCGAGGCTGGGCTGGTCGTTCCACGAGAAGTGCGTGTGGGCCTCGACCATGCCCGGCATCAGGAAGGCACCTGCGCCGTCGATCACCTGCGCGCCGCTCACCGGCGCGAAGCGCGCGCCGTGGTCGGTTCGCGCGACGCGAGATATGCGGTTGCCCTGCACCAGCACGTCGCCGGTGAACGGCGCTTCGCCGCCGCCGTCGAAGATGCGCACATTGGTGAACAGCACGTCAGCCATGTCAGCTCCTCGCGTGGGCGGCCAGAAACTCGCGCAGCTCGCGCTGGCAGTCGTCCGGCCGCTCGATCGGTGTCCAGTGGCCGCAGCGCGGCAGCACGACGACCCGCACGTCGCGGGCCTTGTGCAGCTTGTCAGCCATCGCGCGCACCGCTTGCGGCGGTGCGACGCCGTCGTCGGTGCCGGTGACCAGCAGCACCGGCGCCTCGATGTGCTCCACCGCCGCGGCGGGTGCGCTGGCCAGCGCCTCGCAGCTGCGGGCGTACGCGTCGCCGTCCTGGCGCATCAGGCTCTCGCGCACGAACGCGACCGCCAGCGGCCGGTGTTCGCGCGTGTCGGACGAGATCGCTGCGTTCAGCAGCGCCAGCGTGATCTCGTGCATGCCGGCCGCGCCTTCGCGTGCCTTGGCGGCGCGCGCCTTCATCGCGCCGCGCGCCGCATCTGGCGGGGCGATCAGCGGCCCGAACAGCGCCAGGCTCGCGACCAGCTTCGGATGCGCGGCCGCGATGTGCTGGCACACGATCGTGCCCATCGAATGCCCGACCCAGTGGGCACGCGTCACGTCGAGCCGCGCGCACACCTTCAGGATCGTTTCGACGTAGCCCGCGATCGATAACTCGCCTTCGACGCGCTGCGAACGCCCGCTGCCCGGCAGGTCGATGCGGATCACGCGGTGCCGCGCCATCGCCGGCATCAGCGGCGTGTAGGTGTTGGAGCTCCCACCCAGGCCGTGCACGCAGACGATCGCGGGGCCTTCGCCTTCGTCTTCCACCGCGATGCGGTCGATGAGTTGGAATGTCATGGTCAGGCCAGCGCCGTCATGTCACTCGAACTGGTTCTCGATGACGCCGATGCGATCGATCTCGATGCGCACCACGTCGCCGCGTTTCAACCATTGGGGCGGCTTCAGCCCCATGCCGACGCCGGCGGGCGTGCCGGTCGCGATCACGTCGCCGGGATGGAGCGTGATGCCGCGCGAGCAGGTCTCGATCAGGGTCGGGATGTCGTGGATCAGGTCTCTGGTCGAGCCGTCCTGCCGGAGCGCGCCGTTGACCCAGCCGCGCACCCGCGTCGCGCCGCCGTCGAGTTCGTCGCCGGTCACGATCCACGGCCCCATCGGGCAGAAGGTGTCGAAGCTCTTGCCGAGATCCCATTGCTGATGGCGCATCTGGACGTCGCGCGCCGTCACGTCGTTGACGATCGTGTAGCCGAACACGTGGTCCATCGCGCGCGATCGGGCGATGTCGCGCCCGCCGTGGCCGATGACGACGGCCAGCTCGGATTCGTAGTCGATCTGGGTCGACACGCTGCTCAATGGCAGGCGCACCACGTCGTGCGGCCCGACCACGCACTCACCGAGCTTGCCGAAGACGATGGGCCACGGGTCTTCCGCGGGCATCGTGTCGCGGAACACCGTTGTCGCCAGCTCGGCGGCATGCGCGCGGTAGTTGCGGCCGACGCAGAAGAGGCTACGCAGCGGGCGCGGCAGCGGGGCGCGCAGCGTGATCACGTCGACCGGAAGACGCGCGCCGGACGCGTGGGGCAGGGTGTCGCCGCGCGCCAGCGCCTCGATCAGCGGCAACACGCCGCGCGACGCATCGGCGACGGCGAGCGGCGTGGCCTCGCGCCCATCCGACGAGATGGTGCCCACGTGGTCGCGTCCGCCCCATTGCCAACTGGCCATGCGCATCGACAGTGTCTCCATGTGCCTCAAGGATCGTCCGGGTTGTCTTTGACCCGCTGCCTCGAGATCGGTGGTCACGCTCCGGATTGGGCCCGGATCCGCGTTTTTGAGACTTGCGTCTCAAATCGGGATGCGTGCATCATACGTGCCGGTATCTGACCTTCACAAGTGAAGCCGACACAACAAGACTCCGGACAAACCCCATGGCTCGCCTGAAGCACAAGCTGACCGAACCGCCCGTTCCGCCCGCGCGCGGCGTGAAAGCCGCGACCTTCAAATTGCTGCTCGATACGGCGATGGACATCATCCAGCAGAGCGGCCACATTCCCTCGGTCGCCGAGGTCGCGGTGCGCTCGAGCATTTCGCGCGCCACCGCCTACCGCTACTTCACCAGCCGCAGCGCGCTCGTCACCGCGGTGATCGACAGCTCGCTCGGGCCGGTGCGCATGCTCGCCTCCGACAACCCGAGCGGGCGCGAGCGGGTGCACGAGTTGTTCGTGCAGACCTTCCCGCGCTTCAAGGAGTTCGAGCCGCAGCTGCGCGCCGCGGCGCAACTCTCGCTGGAGCAATGGGCGCTCGAACGGGCCGGGCTGCTCGAAGAAGAACCGTACCGGCGCGGCCACCGGGTGCGCATTCTTCAGCACGCGATCGAACCGCTCGCGCCATCGCTGCGCCCCGCCGTGCGCGACCGCCTGCACCGCGCCCTGTCGGTCGTCTACGGCATCGAGCCCTATGTGATCCTGAAGGACATCTGGGGCCTGCCCGATCGCGAGGTCGAGCGCACGGCGCTGTGGATGGCCGATGCGTTGATCGATGCCGCGTTGCGCGAGTCGGCGCCACAGGCCGTCAAACGCGCCCCGCGTTCCAAGCCGAACGGCGCGAAGGCCGCGGCGGCGATGAAGACGCTCTGATGCCTCGTGCATCACCTGCCTGGTTCGACGCGCAGTACAACAACCGCGCCCGCATTCCCGGGCACCCGGCGATCCTGCAGCATTGGCTTGACGCCTCCGCGCGTGCGCTCGAGCGCCACACGAACATGGTCGAGCGCGCCTACGGCGACGACCCGAGCGAGCGGCTCGACATCTTTCCGGCTGCGACGGCCGGTGCGCCGGTGCTGGTCTATCTGCACGGCGGCTACTGGCGTGCGCTCGACAAACGCGACCAGAGCTTTGTCGCGCCCGCCTTCGTCGACGCCGGCGCGATGGTCGTGCTGCCCAACTACGCGCTGTGCCCCGCGGTGCGCATCGAGCACATCGTGCTGCAGTTGGTGCGGGCGTTGATCTGGGTGCATCGGCACGCGGCCGAGTACGGTGCCGACCCGGCGCGCATCGTCGTCGCCGGCCATTCGGCCGGCGGCCATCTCGCGACGATGCTGCTGGCCTGTGCCTGGCCGACGGCGGCGGCCGATCTGCCCGCGGACCTGGTGACGGGGGCGCTCTCGATCTCGGGCCTGTACGAACTCGAGCCGCTCCGGCATGCGCCGTTCCTGGCGCCGGATCTCCGACTCTCCGCGGCGTCGGCGCGTCGCCTCAGCCCCGCGGCGATGCCGGCACCGCGCGGGCCGCTGGTCACGGTCGTCGGTAGCGACGAGAGCGAGGAGTTCCATCGTCAGGCGGCGCTGATCGCGAAGCGCTGGGGACCGAGCGCGGTCGTCGCGGCATTGACGGTTCCAGGGCGCAACCACATGGACGTGCTTCACGAGTTGGCGGACCCGTTGTCGCGGACCCATTGCCAAGGCTTGCGCTTGCTCGGGCTGCAGTAGCGAAGGCGTGCGGGCGCGGGCCTCTAGAATCGCCCGGCCCGCAATCGCGGGCACTTTTTCAATTTCAGGACACAGAAACCCGATGGCAACTGCAAAGAAGACGATGACCAAGACGCCCGTCAAGAGCGCCGCTCCCACCAAGAAAACCGTGAAAGCACCCGCACCCGCGAAGAAGACGGCCGTCAAGGCCGCGGCACCGGCCAAGGCCGTGGCCACGATCGCCAAGCCGATCAAGACCGCCTTCAACAAGACCGGCCTGATCGCTCACCTGGCCGACGTGGCTGCGGTGGAAGTGAAGGCGGTGAAGGCCGTCATCGCGTCGCTGGAGGCGACGATCCTCGCATCGGTGCACAAGAAGGGCCTGGGCTCGTTCACGCTGCCCGGCCTCCTGAAGGTCAACGTCATCAACGTGCCGGCCAAGAAGAAGCGCACCGGCATCGACCCGTTCACGAAGGTCGAGCGTGTCTTCGCGGCCAAGCCCGCGACTGTCAAGATCAAGACGCGCGCGCTGAAGAAGCTCAAGGACGCCGCGCTCTGATGCGCTGACGAGCACCGCGACGCTGCGCGTTGCTGGCACGTCTCAGACCGGCAGTTCTGCGGGTCGCGTGTCCAGTGCCGTGCGCGCGTCGTAGGTGGCCAGCGCCAGGCTGGCCCGGGAGCCGATCTGCCGCAGCACGTTGAGCTGTGGCCGGCTCCACTCCATTCGAATGCCCACCTGAGTGCAGGTGAAGGCACCGAAGAGCTTGCCGTTCACCGAAAAGCTCGCCGCCATCATCGAGCGCACTCCCCTGGGCTCCAGTCGGTTGCTGAAGAAGCCGGCGGTCGCGAAGTGTGTTTGTGCGTCCGCCGCGATCACGTAGCCGACCTGCTCGAGCGTCTGGAAATAGGTCTGCACATGCTCGCCCGCCTCATCGTCCACGCGGGTCATGTGATCGTCGACGCCGTCGTACATCGCCAGGCAGTGCAACTCCTGCCCGCGGGCGGTGTCGCGAAACACCCAGACCCCGGCGCGCGAGCACCCCACACTGGCCGCGACCAGGCGGGTGCATTGTTCGAGGAATGCCGGGCGGCTCACCTCGGCGTTTTCCAGGCGGGCGCACATGTGCTGTGTCTTGAGGCCGACGGTCCGGGACGCTTCTGCGGCGGAGTGCAGCATCACCTAGGGTTCAGCCGCGCGTGCGCTTCGGCGACGGCGGGGATAGAGATCGGATCAGGGCTCATGGGTAGCTTTGTGGGGCTGACTGGCTCCTCTGCAGGTTGCGCCCCGCGATGACCGGCCAGCGTCGGACAAAAGCCCGCAGCCAGCGTTTCGGGCGGGTGCGTTCTTGTAGGCGCACAGGCCGGCTCAGGTCGCCTACAGCGTGATCAGGAACAGCGGCAACCGGAAGAAGGTGGGGTGGTGCTGGCGGCGTGCCCCGACGCTGCGGAGGCTGTCATCGGTCGGCCATGGCCGGTGCGAGCCATTTGTCGGCCGCTTGATCGGGATCCATGGCGCGCAGATTCTCATCGCGCCACAAAGCCAGCGCCACATCATCCATGCGCTGGGGATCGAGGCTGGGCCATTGCCGTTGAAGCCGAGCCGACACGGTTTCGATCCAGTCGCTCGTGGGTGCTGCTGCTCGCATTTCGTTGTCCTTGGTTGGGCAGACGCGATACTGTACGCCCATACAGTGATCGTCGGCAATATCGACGGGCTGCGTGCAAGCTCGATCCGCAAGCGAAATCCGTCACGCCGTCGATGCGCATCTCCGATTTCACCCGGCAGTTCGACGGCTCGGCGAACGTTTGTCGCTTCGACAATTCCTGCCATGGTCAACACCCATTGCACCCATTCGTGGATTGGCAGCTTCGCCGCGCGGCTGATCCAGTTGCGGCCCACGCTGAACATCGGCTCGGCGGTGCAGTACGCCGTCATGAGCATCCACCATGCGTCGGATCTCGACCCGCGGCGCGCGGCAGAGATCTTCGTGCTTGCCAACCCGACGGCCGCTCCGATCCGGCAACCGCAGGCCGAGCGTCAGACGGAAGCGCCTGCGGCGAGATATCGAATGCTGTTCGGTCATCGTGTGCCCGCGTCGGCGTCGGGCCGCGGAAGCCGCGCAGCGCGGACGGCATCCCCCGGGACTTGAGGCGCGTTCAGCGCGAACACCGGCATTCACGTGCCAAGTGTTCACGCTTTCGACGATTCCGCACACGCAGCGTCTCGATCGCGGTGGCGGACGGACCGGGCTTGATGCACGATCCGCAGCCTGTTCCTCCAGCCTGACGGTGCCCATGCCATGAGCGACACACCCTTGATGCAGGTCCTGCGCGCACCCGCGCGTTCGCTGCAGGAAACCTGTGCTTCCTTGTTCGGCAACGATCGAAAGCGCGACGACGCCGTGGTCGCAGGACGAGCCCCCGACTCAGCCCGAAGCGGTCGCCACGAGCCCGCCGAGTGGGTGCAAACCCATTGGTCCGAAACCAGCTTCGAGCCGCACGTTCCGTAAGAGGGGTTCGGCGCTCAGGCGCGCAGCCAATGCGCGAGCCAGTACACCGCGACCGTTCCGACCGCGATCACGGCCAGCAGGCCGATGATCAAGGTCGTGTTTCCGTTGGACCGTGATGAACGACGCGGTCTTGGCGCGACGGTGGCATCGCCCAACGAGTGGTAATAGCCCGACGCGGTCGAGAAGCCCGTGGTGTGGAATTCGCTCGGGCGTTCTTCCTTGGGTTCGGTGTCCCAGTCGAAGAACTGGGTTTCTTTGAAGGCAAGCTGCTTTTTCTGCATGCCCACATTGTCAAAATTTGAAACATGAAGTTACATCCCCGGCGTGAGGGGTGAGGGCCGTGGGTTGCAGTTGGCCGTGAAAGATTCACGGCCGGCCCGGTGGCCCTCGGACGCCGTCAATGCCCGGCGATCAGGTGCTTCATCCGATTGAGGGCCTTGCGCGGCGACATGTCGTAGCGCAACCCGGTGGCCTTCTCGCGCTTCTCCATCGCCAGCTTCAGGGCCTCGAGCATGCCGTGCTTCTCGGCCGAGTAGCTGGTGCTGTAGGCCTTGCCGTCCTTGCTCCACGACGCGACGAAGTAGAGGTAGGGCGTCTCGCCGAACACCGTGTAGCGCGGCCGCACGCCGATCAGCCCGCTGGTGTTGTTGGACTGGGCCGTCTTGCGCGGGCCGACGCGCGGCGAGGTGGGTTGTGCGCTCTGCTGCAGCGTGACCTCGGCCGCACGGGCTTCGGCCAGCGCCTTGCGGATGCCGCCGTACTTGCGGACGGCGAAGAACTTCGTGAGGGCGGCGTGGCGCGGTCCGACCCGCACTTGGTAGCCGTTGGTGGATCCGGATTCGATTCGTTGGATTGACATTGGTAGACCTTTCGGGTGCGGAGGATACCGGCCTTGGAGAGACCCCATGTAACCAATGTGCGTTCCGTCACGCTTCAGCGAGGTTGGCAGATCCTGAGACGCTGTATATATTTACAGTATGAACAAGCGGCCTCCGAATCCCGACACCACCGGCCCGATGCAAGAGCCGGAGGCCATCAAGGGCCGCGGCACGGCCTGGGCCATCGCCCACCGTTTCGTGCACCAGACCAGCGAGGCCTGCGACGACGGCTGGGGCGGGCTGGATCAGCAGGCCAGCCTCGAGCGCGTCGCCCCCGCCACGCAAATCATCGAGGAGCGGGTCAAGTCGATCCTGACGAGCAACGACTCGCCCGACATCTCGTTCGATCTCTCGATCAACCCGTATCGCGGCTGCGAACACGGCTGCGTCTACTGCTTTGCGCGGCCGACGCACAGCTACCTGAACATGTCGCCGGGCCTCGATTTCGAGACCCGCATCATCGCCAAGGTGAACGCGGCCGAGCGCCTGCGTGAGGCGTTCGCGGGCCGCAGCTACCGGCCGCTGCTGCTGAACATCGGTTCGGCGACCGACGCCTACCAACCGGTCGAGCGCACGCTGCGCATCACGCGTTCGGTGATCGAGCTGATGCACGAGTGCGCACACCCGTTCTCGCTGGTCAGCAAGTCCTCGGGCATCGAGCGCGACCTCGATCTGGTCGCGCCGATGGCTGCGCAAGGGCTGGCTGCGGTGTACATCTCGGTGACCTCGCTCGACGCGAGGCTGTCGCGCATCCTGGAGCCGCGCGCGGCGTCACCGCAGCGCCGTTTGCAGACGATCAAGACGCTCGCCGACGCGGGCGTGCCGGTGGGCGTGAGCATGTCGCCGGTGATTCCGTTCATCAACGAGCCGGAGCTCGAGCGTGTTCTCGAAGCCGCTGCCGAGGCCGGCGCCACCTCGGCCTTCAGCATCGTGCTGCGGCTGCCCTGGGAGGTGAATCCGCTGTTTCAGCAATGGCTGGATCAACACTTCCCGGAGCGTGCGGCGCGCGTGATGGCGCGGGTGCGCGAGATGCGTGGCGGCAAGGACTACGACGCGCGCTTCGGCACGCGCATGCGCGGCGAGGGCGTCTGGGCGCAGCTGTTGGCGCAGCGCTTCCAGAAGGCGGCCGCCAGGTTTGGCCTGAACCGCCAGCGTGTCGAGCTCGATCTGACGCGGTTTCGCAAGCCCTTGCCGGTGCGCCGGGACGGCCAGCAAGACCTGTTCGGGTGACGCTCGCTTCACTCAGTCGACCAGATCGGGCTCGAAGAAGACCCAGCGCACCTGCGCGAACTCCGCGCGCAGGCGCGCCTCGACCGCGTTGATGGTCGCGATCAGCGCCACGTCCGAACCCACCGGCTGCATGCGTGCCTTCACCGCGACCATGATCTCGCTGCCGAGTTGCTGCGTGATCAGGCTGTAGAGCTGCGCGACCTCGGGCTGGGCCTCGAGGTGGGCGCGCAGCCGCACCAGCATCTGTGGCTCGGCGCTCTGGCCGATCAACAAGGCCTTGACCTCGACGCCGACCAGGATCGCCACCAGCACCAGCAGCACACCGATGCTGATCGAGCCGATGGCGTCCCACATCGGGTTGCCGGTGACCATCGCGAGCGCGATGAAGGCCAGCGCCAGCACCAGGCCGCCGAGCGCCGCGAGATCCTCGCCGAAGATCACGAGCAGCTCGCTCTGGCGCGAGGTCCTGAACCACTGCCACAGGTTGAGCTCGCCGCGCTCCTTGTCGATCTCGCGCAGCGCGCCCCACAGCGAAACCGATTCGGCGGCGATGCCGAACGACAGAATGCCGACCGCGACCCACGCATACCGCACCGGCTCGGTGTCGTGCAGCTTGTGCACGCCCTCGTAGATCGAGAACAGCCCGCCCATGCTGAACAGCATCAGCGCGACGATGAAGCTCCAAAAATAGATCGCGCGGCCGTGGCCCAGCGGGTGATCGGGCGAGGCCGCCCGCTTCGCCGATTTCAGGCCCCAGATCAGCAGCGCCTGGTTGCCGCAGTCGGCGAACGAGTGGATCGCCTCGGCGAGCATCGATGCCGAGCCGGTGAAAACCGCGCCGGCACTCTTCGCGAGTGCGATCGCGAAGTTGGCCCCAAGCGCGAACAGAATGGACTTGAGCGAGTCGGCTTGTGCGGACATGGGGCGAGGTGTTGAAAAGGAGAAGAGGATCAGCGCGCGCGGCAGGGCGCGAACGCATCGAGCTGCGGTTTGTACTCGGATGCGCTGATGCCGAGCACGCCGAGTGCGGAGTGGAACAGGTTGTCGTGGGTCAGCGCAACATCGCGCTGCGCGCGCAGGCAGTCGGCGTTCGGCCCGGTCA
>Ga0307517_10013700_pt1 | contig 10984 bp, 9 predicted proteins | sample 23_EM_MG_FD_194515 | JGI IMG/M metagenome (GOLD analysis project Ga0307517, IMG submission 194515) | Populus trichocarpa ectomycorrhiza microbial communities from riparian zone in the Pacific Northwest, United States - 23_EM | ecosystem: Host-associated > Plants > Roots > Unclassified | place... | reverse complement strand
TAGTTTCCCGGGTTGTCGGAGAATTCTTTTTGCGATCTCCATGTCACGGTATGATCAGTTTTTGAGGGCAGATTTACCCTATGATACGCACCTCTTTTTCTCATTCGCAATGGTAAATGCTCACAACGTATACGCATCGGGAATTTCCGATGATCGGCTCCCTCCCTTTTAATTCTTTGCCGTTTCGTACTTTTGAAGGACCTGACGATCTATCCGCCGATGGGTGCAGCTGACTCAACCGACACTTGGCCCGCTTCTCTACCAGTGCACCTCAACCCACGCGTCGATGATACGAATGGTCTGTCCGTCTGAAGGAGCGCACTGGCACGAAAACCCTTCCCTCGGACTGATGAAAAACGCTGCATATCCATCAATTGAACGCAAGCGGGGCTCGCGTACGTTACTCCACATGGAACCATATTGTGCTGGATCTGGCCGCACACAAGGGTCTTATGATTAAACGGCCCGACATTCCAGAACAACAGGTTATCGATCTAAAACGTCAGAAACGGACACGAGGATTGCTCAAGAAATAGCAATATTATTGTGATCAGCTGAGCACATTGCTTAGTGGGGCCTTCATAAGTGACAGCGCATATGATGACCTTGAAATAGAACCGAAATGCCTTATAATGGGAGTCACCCCACCCTCGCCGAAGTCGATAGACCATGGGAGAAAGCCAGTGGTTCCAGCCAACCGTCAAGAACGGGATGTTCAAGGACATTGTCCTGGCTAATTTCATCATCAATTATGGGAAATTCTACGATATCAGCGAGTATCTGCATCAGTCTTACTTTGTTGACGACTAACCCTAGGACCTTAGGAAACCCATACACCGAAACTATGAGTGTCCAAGGGAAGACGATTTCACCCAAAACCGAATTGGAATGGGGTCACTGTGGTCGACAGAATTCTCCCTCTGGTACTGAGGGCAGTTTCGAAATACTTCTAGACAATGAAAGGATTGCGGAGATCTATTGGGATTGCCCCTGGGGCGCTGGCAGCAATCAGCTCAAAACACGCTTTGTAAAGAAAAATTACCACGTTTCGTTCGATGGCTTCGCCGACGACAATGATTCTGCTTTGGGCAAGGGATTGATAGTTATCCTGGATTATTAGCAATGGTATGCTATGAATCACTTGATTCGAAGTAAAAACTTACGTTATTCCGTTCAGTCTTGGAACTCTGTAAAACAACGAGCTAGTACATATTTTGGAATCTATCGCGTTTTCTGAATTGAGACCTATTTCGACTCTTCGAGTCCACTTGAGCTGTTTCAGTTCAAAAATGGGTGGATTCTGGACATTGAAAACATATCATTAATCGATTACAAAACAGAGAACACGTTCTGAGATAGCTCCTGGTACAAATGACGGTACTATTCTGAATCTTTGAACTCGACAGGCATTAATCGGATCTCCTGGAACTGATCCTGAATCATCTTTTTCAACTTCTCCTCGAAGCTGTCATCAGTCAACCCCGTTTTCCCCTCATCCACCGGGTCCGCGATTTTGTAGCAATCCTCAACCACAATGTTCCAAATGTAATAGTCTTTGAACTTAGCGCCAGGCGATGAAAACATGTACAATCCTTCTTTCCTGTGAGCCATGATAGGTTCAATGCTGGGGAGACCAGTCATTGCCGTTAGCATGCTCTTGACGTCTTCTTTCAGTGAAAAGTTGAACAACCAGTCGGGATCCTTGAGAGTGGACTGAGTGGTCGCTTCCTATCAACTTCGAATAAGCTCCAACTCTGAAGTTGGTTCGTCATTGTGGTCCATACCTCGAGGTTCGGCTGTCGTACAGGAGTTAGTTCGGTAACCCACAGGAATCAGAGCAGTCTCACATCTGGCATGTTATAAGTCAAAGGGTGAACAGATACTGTGGTCGTAAGAAATTAAAATCGTTATCGATCTAGGCAGATCTTATATGGCCAAATCCTCCAAATCTGTTATGTATGTGACCTATTAGGCTTGTCACTGCCGTCAATAGAGATGTGTTTAAAGATCATTAGACCGAATCGGCGGTCGGAAAGTAAGTATACTATATGATCAGATGGTCTCTTCGGAAAGAAACCACCTTAATGAATGAATTCGGATACTGCGGAGAATACAAACGGATGTAGGTGAATCTGGAGATTCTGAACCGGGGTCAACGAAATTCAGGAAGTGCAGACCGACTTTCTGGACACCTTCACCAATCGTGGCGATATGATTAGGGTCAAGTGACAAGTCACTGTGAGTGTGATACTGTCACATTTTCTTTATCTTCAACTATACTGCAATGTATGTCGCACGTTCATCATGTCTTCCTCTTCCCTTTCCCGTCCTCGGGGCCTTGTGCTGGACCGCGAAAAGCAGGTTGCAGACCATAATCGTAGTTCCCATAAAACGCCTTTCATCGAACAGCCCCATATCGTTCTCGGCGATAGCAGTGGCCAGCTATTCTCCTTCCTCCGCGATACCCACTATGTAACGGTTTTGCAGGATGCCCCCAGGCTCACAGGGGATGAAAAGAGTGTCGATGCGCCACGTTTTTCTCTCGAGCAGAGTCAAGTCGTAGGTTTCTACCCGCCCGAAGGACACAGCACCTTCAACAACATTCTCCCTCACATCGTCTTTCGCGATCAATACCTCCCTTGGATTCGCAGCGGGACCAAGACCCCTGGGACGCCCGTCCCTTGGCTTGCCCTCCTCGTTTTTACAAATGATGAACTAACTCTACAGGCCTCGGACGGACTCCTGCCGCCAGGAAAAAAACAAGATGCTACTGGCGCGGTATCACTCACGTTTCAGGAGATCTTTGACGCTCAAAATCAGGCGAAGATTACATCCCCATTCTCTGAGAATGACCCGGAGAAGATCGACCCGAAAACGACCTCAAAATTTGTCTTCGTGCCAGGAAACTTGTTTACGTCACTGTTCTGTAAATACAATGTCGACGGTTCGCCAATGAAGATGAAGACCGGTGACGCGCCGGATCCTTCTCGCTACAAGTACCTCGCTCACATCCGCAAGTTCACCACGACGGGTCTTCCGGTACACGTTGAAAAAGACGATATACCCCCTCAACCTCCCTCTGTCGTTGTGTCGCATCGGACGGCACCGGTGTATTTAAAGGAGACCACCATTGTTTCTGTTCACTTAGTCTCCCTCGAGAACGTTGAGAACGTGAAAGTCTCTCTCGATGGAAAACGTGTGGCGATGTGCTCCCTTCATAGCTGGACGTACAATGTCTTCCCTCCCGGAACACAGACTTTTCAAGATAAGGTGATCCATCTTGGCGAAACGCTTGACGTTCTCCTCCCGCCGCTGAAGGGTGCTATCGACACCCTGGGCAGCGGATCCTCTCTGCCACCGAATGCGGTCTCCAGGCTAGAGGCACGGGTCCGCGCAGGATATACCCTCGTGCGCGACAAAGTCCCCACAAAAGAGTCGCCGTTCGTATTTACGCGGTCCCCTTGCGTGCCCGGAAACGTCGCCCCGATGCCCAACCTCACATCGCAATCTTGGACCTCTGAGGAGGAACTCCAAACTTTCGACCAGCACTTGGGGATTATGGATATCACATATTTGTCTGCGTGGCAGCTCGGTAAATCCCTTGCCGTCGCCGATCGTAGCTTCACCGCGGCGCTGGGACACCTCGGCATCAAGATTGGGGATGTAGCTTTGAAGAAGGCACGTCTGGAGTGTGAAGATACAAACCCGGACTTTCTCTCTCGGCTCGAATACCATTGTATCGATGTAGCCTCTGAATTGTCCACTAACACAGCTGGTACAACGTCCGAGGAGCACAGCGATCCCGATTGGCAGGAGGTGTTCAATTTCTTCCTCTATCGCCTATTTCTATATTCCGTCCCGACTCGCTCCCTTCTTCCCGATCGTGCTCTTCTCCCGGAGGAATCTCTGCGCTTTTTCTCAATCGATAAGAACTGGACGAATGTTTCGATCGATGGTGCCCTGTCGGTCGCGAACCACCAGCAACCAAAGCTGGATGTTCTAATCCGCAAGGCTATCAAAAAAAGCTTTCAAGCCTTCCTCGCTAAACCCATCCCAACAGTGGGGTACCCGCCGCAAGTCCCAACTCATGGCATGCTGCTGCGTTCTGGTATTGTTTCACAGTTCCCGGACCTATCCATCCATGCACCATATCCCAACCCAGATGATTTGCGTGCTCCAATCCTCAGGCAAACAGTTGTTGCGGATGGCATACTCCTTGTCCTCTTCGACCGTGTCCCGGGCCCTCCAAATTTCCGGACTCTAAAGATACAACTGCCACAGCGCGAGGAGCGATTCAGTGTTGGTAGTGAGATCGATTACGATAACCTGACAGTTCAGTGGAAACGCATCTACGCTCGTAATGCTCCCAGAGATGAGCCCTCCCTCCGTCTCATCACGTCCAAGTATAGTCGGAATGATACCACTAAACAGCCCACTGTCCCGAAAGTCTATGACTGGCCTAGTCGCACTCTGAACATGGATGCCTATACAACCACCGCACTCGCGCTTTCGCAGGATAACATACCGTCTGGGTTGTTTGACAAGGTGGCAAAGACTTCGGTGGTCGCTGCGATTGAACTCTCTGGGTCCATTGGCGTTGATTTGGCGGACGAACTTTATGCCTATCAAATTGCCATTCCCTTCGCGCGGACCCAGCTCTTGTCCCTAGAAGCTCTAGAAGTGTCGGATTCTCAACTTGGCGAGGAAGACCCGCGGTACGAATACGCCATGTGGCCGATCCATATTATCCCGTCAGAGAAGCCGGCTGATAACATATACCCGATTCCGTTCGGCTTGAACTATGACATTGACATCGTCTTCTGCCTTATCCGGAAGGAGGACTGGTCTACTGACCACAACAACCTCCAGAAGCTAGAAATCGAGCTCACTCTTAATGGGGCCAGGGCCATCATGACGTCCTACAAGGGTTCCGGCGTCTATCTGGCTAGCAATATGCGCTGGACAGAATACGTGAAGTTCACCGATGATCTGACCAAATTGAAAGTCGGGATAGTTCCCCGGGACGACGAGAGAGGCTGGAGCCCCGTAGGGGATAACAAAGACCTTACATTTGTGCTCAAGGGCTGTCGGATCCTGGATGAAAGGAATACCGGGATTGCCGTGGTCACAGAGTATTACAAAGATCAGGATGTTGGCGCGAGTGGTCCGCTTGTGTATAAGCTTGTTCCAGCCTAGCCCCCAAAGAATGGGGAGTGGAGACGAAATACAGTGACTTTGCGTAAGTTTCTGCTTGCTGCTAAGGATGCCATCTCATTAACTGTCCGCTTTCTTTAGCATGCTGAAAACTGCGGTATCGTTCCAACTCGGTGTCTAATCACATTTAACCTTACTGTGCACGATTTGTACTTGAATTTTCTCCCCTTCGTACTACTATAAAATGTACTCAGACAATGACACAGTAACCTTTACTCACATCCGAATTGTCTACCGACACTTGGCGCTGCATTACGCCGGCTCACCAATGAGTCCAAATTGAACAATTAACCGTGCTTGGTAGAAATTTCAGTGACTGGAAAATTGAACTCGGTAACAAACGTTGCAAAGTCAACATTTCAATTCATACAGAGTACAGGGCACAAGCCGACGGGGCAACATCTAAGGATGAAAATGACACTGGATCACTAATTTCTGCAAGGTCATTGTTTGTACTGTAAGTCGAAGATGAAGCGAAGAAAACTACCTTAAAAGATGTGCATCATGACGTTGTCGACATCATTTGGGAACTCGAAGAAAATTATCGCCCTCAGAGACTCTGAACCGTCTGAGTTTCTCTCCGGGAAGGACATGGTATATTTTCCTGGACTTTTAAATTCAGTGGACTTGTGTGGTTCGATGCGGTCCGCGTGCGCCCCGCGTGTTACGACAATCTGTAATTTAGTATGGTCATTCTTCACAGTGAACCTTGCGTCGACCTGTGGAGGGGTTACGTTGGTCCACACTTGCAAAGGTGTGAAGAACCTACGTGAGTTTGCCCTGTGTGGATTCGAACGTCGGCGATCCCCGAGAATTCACCTCTGAAGACTTCCGTATTCGATTTTATAACGGAGAACCCTCCGATATTGGTAGTGACCCGAAACTTGCCTGGGGGAATGTTTTGGGCTTCTTCGTTGTTGAATTTAACTTGAATGGTGGTTATGGAATCATTTTTGACTCGAAGTTCGGAGTCTTCGGACATCAGATCAAGATGGTCAATTGGTGCCTACGAGTCGAAGATTGGTATTCGAAAACTTCCAAAGTCAAAGGTGAGGGTGGAAGACGATTGCTGCTGTCAGATCCGAGTGGTCTCCTTTTATACCACATAAGTGTGGGAATCAGAGACGTCGAACGTTCGCCTGCGTGATTATCTACTGGCACTAGCTTTTCGTTTTGCAATGGGCCAGGTATAGATAAGGAAGGGAAGTAAAAACCGTTGTCCTGCCAGCAAGTTTGAACACAACAAACAAATTTCAATTCATTTAAAAAAAATACATATAAGGCAGAACTGTGAATGGCTGCAAGTCATAGTTTGTACCGTAGTAAGTCGAAGATGAAGCACAAAAACTAACCTCAAACGATGATCAGAGTGACGTTATCGACGTCGTCTGGGAAGTTGATGACAACAATCGCCCTCAGAGTCTCAGAATTGTCCGTATTTTTCTCCGAGAAGGACATTGTATACTTTCCCGGATTAGTGAATTCGCTGGACCAGATTGGTGGAATGCGGTCGACGTGCGCCCCATATGTTACGACAACCTCTGATTGTGTATTTTTATTCATCACAAAGAACCTTGAGTCGACCTGCGGTGGGGTCCAGGTTACGTTGGTCACACTTGCAAAAGGTGAAGCAGGGTAGAAACCTACGCCAGTTTCCTCTGAAATAGCTTCAACGTTGGCGATCCCCGAGAATGCACCATGAAATATCGTTACCTTCCCTTTTGAAACGAAGAAGTCTCCAATATCGGTGGTGACCCGAGAGTGGCCTGGGACAACCGCGTGGGCCCCGTCGGGGAATGTAACTTGAATGGTGCTTACGGTGTCGTTCTTGACTTGAAGATCGGACATCTAGAATTGCAGGTCATGAAACAAGCACGGTATCAGTCAATTGGCGCCTACTGGGAAAATAATGAGAGTCGAGTCAGACCAGCGGGAAGGAAGGCGAGAGACACAAGGCGGGGATATAATTGCTGGCCCCAGGTATTTGACAGACAGGCTGAGCATTTTTATAACTGCCGTTATCTTGGACATATAGATTTGGCCATGGGGTGTGCTCCGGTGCCAGTGCATAACCGTTTCCTTAATCCAAATTTCTATCGATCACATCGGCAGACTCAATAAGGAAATTAAGTCTTGGTTCCTGCCGCTCAAAGTAGAGTCCGAGAATCGAGATCAGGGCAGTGAGCTCGACATTACTTGGGAGGAAACCATCCAGAATCCAGAGTCTCGGTGGCTCTAGTGATGATGGAGGAATCGGTTAGAACTTAGTACACAAACACAGGTGTGAAAAGCAACCTGTTGTCTTACTCGACCCCAGTTCCGGAAACCAAGAAGGACGTAAGGTGCTGCAAGCCATCCGACTTTGCCAAGCCCTGGTGATCATGACTCGACAAAGTGTGACAATCACAAGTTCAATTTGCCAGAAATATGTAATTCCCAATCCCTGCGACTGCGACGCGGGACTACATATCGGTGTTTCGTTCCAGATTCCAGTTGTTTGGGAATAGTGGCGAAGGTGAGGGCCGTCGCAGGAGCAGATTGATTGTCTGACCACCGCGAGCATAAGTAAGAGAACAAATACTGCTACAAAAACCGACCCTTAGTGAAAACCTTATTTTTCTAATCCGACAAACGAAAACGTGAAGGTCTCTTTCTTGCGCTTTATCAAGTTGAATCATTCAGGGATATTATTGCCAGATCCGTAAAGTTTTCGACGCGGCACCGCATATGTCTTCTTGAAGTTCTTCTCAGAGGTATTGCAGGTGGGAACTTGAACCATTGTCTTTTACGTAATAGTATATAAGCAACCAAAGAGCAATTTGAAATCAGAAAGCAGTAAGTATATAGGAGTCGCGAGTGGTGTCACTGTTAAGAAGGGATCCAGCGATGTGATCGAAACAGTTGGAAGATCCATCCTTCAGCTCGTGCCAGGGAAGGAGGGAAGGCGGTTAGGAGACGGATAGGTCATAATATGACTGCCGTATATTCGTGCTCTTGTCGTGTTCGGCGTACTCATAGCAACAGCTACTGAGGTGTCTGGAATCTTTCAAGAGCTGCATTGCCTCCAAACTTCGCAACCACAACCATTGAACAGTTAATGCACGGAGGTTCCATCGCCGTTGCCCATAGTATTCAATAAGTCTAGCCTCGGAGATGGATGCACCCGGAATCCAAAGAAGGGTCAACGGGATTTCGAGATGGAGGTACTATATGAATGAACGATTTGAAATCAGAAAGCGGTACGAGAAAGATACTAGGAATCACGAGTGGTGTCCCTGTTAAGAAGGGATCCAGCAATATGATTGAGACAGTCGGAACGATCTGCGTCCTTCAACTTGTGCCAGGGAAGGCGGTTAGGAGATGGATACGACTGCCATATATTTGTGTTCGGTGTACTAATAGCAATAGTAATAGCTACTGAGGAATCTGGAATCTGTCAAGACCTACCCCAAACTGCGAAACCACAATCATTGAACAGTTTTTGCATGGAACTTGCATCGCCGTAACGGTGCCAGAGATTGTTGGTCCGAATTTGCCCCTCATATCCACGTCGTAAACAACCGCATCGAGAGAACCCAGTAGCACTCCAGGTACGGTGGCTAACCCGCCGATGGACGCTGTACGAATACTGGTCCTGAGCCTGTAGCACGATAGTTGCTTTTGTGAGACGCAGTACAGACAAAATATGCTTACCACTGAACGAACGTAAACGGCAACGTTTCCGCGCAATGCCCGAAAGCCAGGCCACGCCCTGTGTATTCATATGTGTTCGAAGGCGACAACCAATCAAAGTTGACTTTCATATACTGGTCGAGAGTTATCACCCCCGCGTACAACATACGTTCACCCCTGCTATTTTTCGCGCTAGCCTTCAATTTGTGAGGCGGGGCGTCGAGGTTCGCACCCAACGCGACACGCCAGACACCGCCTTCCTCAAACCATGTCACTTGCATCATGTTCGCTTCCACATCCAATCGGGGCACCTTGAGCTTGAGTAGTGTCCTGCAGATAGTTGCATAAAGTGTCAATAGTGGGTAATAGTATTCTGCTTTGTTATCATTGACATCGGGGTCACCGGGTGCGACCCCAACCACAGAGAGGATCCAGCCGACAACGTCGAATATCGTTAATATCATAACTGCGTTGCCCCGATAGTGGATTTTGGGCGCGTCGACCCTCTGGAGAATAGGGACATTCGGATCATTGAAGTGTGGCAAGGGGCGTGCTATTCTGAGTATCAAGCGTTAATTCGGTGCAGCTGCAGCCTGCATGTAAGACTCACGCACCCTCTGAACGCCTGAATGGCTGCCACAGCATTTATCATGCTTTGCTGATGCTCAACCACAATTCCAAAGTTACCTGGGTGGTCGGCGAAGTCTTGAAACCATGTTTCGATCTACATGCATGATCAGCCATTGAGAGCAGATTCCTTGTAAGACACTCACTTCTACTTTGGTGTTCGCGGCGGTAAAGGCTTCTGCTATGGTTTTACCCCCGAAGAAAGCCATTTTGACCTGGCTGAAAGGCACCCATGGCGGTATATATGTACCAGAAAGTGAGGCTCACACGTGTCTCCGCCGCTGGGACAATCCTGCTGCTCCAGGTAAGTGATAACCAATGGAATTACGAAAAGAGTGCCATCTCCCTAACCGCTTTCCCTACGCAGGTAATAGATCGTTTCAACTACAATCGAGTTGAATGGTGGGAATTGGATTTCAAAAGGCGGAGCTTCAATGTGCCACGCCAGCTAAGTGATGATGGAGGAATCGGTTTCTTGTGCTTATGTTCCTTGCATGCCAGTAACAATATATAATGGTAAGTCTTTGTGTGGGGGAGGAGAGCCTGGAGCTCGGAAGGCTCACAAGATGCTCCTGGGCTAACCCCCAACACCGTGTGTGGTTATGTAAATAAACACAGTTAGACCTACTATTTGGGTGAAAATAAATAGTGATAGAATTTAAAATTTAATCCTTCAAGACAAGCGTGATAAGAAAAACAAGTTTATTTTTTGGAACAGAACGACAAATGTAAAGGCATAATAGAAAAAGTCCAGCCTAAAGTAGGCCAAGAGTTTGCTGGCCTGATAGATAACATATGAGGCCGAATAATCAATGGCACAAAGCCTAAATATATTTGGCATATAAGTAATAATCGACAGCATATAAGGCCTAATAGTCGATGGCACATAAGGCCTAATAATCGACGGGGCACATAAAGCCTAATAATCCACATCATACCTGCCGGAGTTGGATTATCGAGCTCGGTTCCAAATGACCTCGGAGACTAATTATAAAGATGTAGGTGTAAACTGCAAATGAAGTAGAATCCGATGTCACTGTGGCCACTTTGAAGTTAGTAGGATAGGACTTACAGAACTTAAACAAATATCTACTTAAATTTAAATAGCCTATTTATGCCCGAGAAGTGTTAGCTTTCAGCAGGTGATATAAGCAACCAAAGAAAGATTCGAAATCAGAAAGCATCACTGTTAAGAAGGGATCCAGCAATGTGATTGTGCCAGGGAAGGCAATTAGGAGATGGATAGGTCATAATATGATTGCCATATATTCGTGCTCTTGTCGTGTTCGGTATACTAATAGCAATAGCTACTGAGGTATCTGGAATCTTTCAAGGGCCTCATCGCCTCCAAACTTCGCAACCACAACCATTGAACAGTTAGGGCATGGAATTTCCATCGCCGTTTCGGTGCCAAGTGCTGGTGGTAGGAATTTGGCCCCCATGTTCGCGTCGTAAGCAACCGCGTTAAGAT
>Ga0307517_10013699_pt1 | contig 10984 bp, 7 predicted proteins | sample 23_EM_MG_FD_194515 | JGI IMG/M metagenome (GOLD analysis project Ga0307517, IMG submission 194515) | Populus trichocarpa ectomycorrhiza microbial communities from riparian zone in the Pacific Northwest, United States - 23_EM | ecosystem: Host-associated > Plants > Roots > Unclassified | place... | reverse complement strand
AATTTTGGTGACTATCTTGGGTGAAATATATACATATATATATATGTTGTTGTTATAGTTTTGGGGTTAGGGATTTGATATATAAAAGAAGAAAAAATCGTGCGTGATCTCTTCAAATACTTTGGTCTTCTTGACCTTCAAGAGCTGATGAATTTGATGGTTTTCCATATATATATATGTGTGCTAGATGGAGGATAGATTTCATTAGAAAGTGATGACCCCCCAGCTCCATCTTATCATATAACAACTAAAATTAGAGAATATTTTAAAGCTGAAAAGTTTTGCTAGCCACATGTTGTAAATCCCCATGTGTTGAATTCAAATTCTTGCTAGGAACAGCTCAGACCCTACCTAGCAACATTTATTTCTCCTCCTCATGTTCATTGAGGCTGTCCGAAGAAACTAGGGACTTTAAGAACGGTGCTTTCCTTGATAACAACAAGTATAGCTAAGAAATCAGGGAATTGAATCTCTTCAACGTCTTCCAATATCGACAAACATACAATGCAATATTTTTTTATTGCTAGAGCATGGTGGAGAAAGGAAAGTAAGTAAAGCCACACACACATATATATGTATATATTTCTTGAACCTGTTTCCCAACTTAGCATGCAGTTCCATGATCAAGAGCTGTTCTTCAGGAGTAATATTCCCTCTTCGAAGGTCAGGCCGCAAGTAGTTGAGCCAACGGAGCCTACAACTCTTTCCGGTACGTTTCAGACCTACAAGGTTATCAAACAAAAAGATGGCTTGTGTTGCTTGCTGACCAAAACAACTTAAATGCTGTATATATTATGTTTTCGTAAACTAAAATAATAACAAAAAAAATTAGATGATAATATTAGAAATATTGGTGCAACGTACTGATCATACAAGTTTATTGTGGTTGGCCCTATCTTACAACATCATGGTAATTCCTTATAGTACAATTTTTTCAGTTACAAACATTTGCAAAATTCATCCTTTTGCTCCTTCATCTTTCCTACTTACTGCCCCTATCTTTTTCTGGTTTTTGTTCTGCTTGCCTCATCAGTTTTCTCTCTTCCTGATCATTGTGCTTTTTTTTTCTTTTTTTTTCAATTGAATCTTTTCTGTCGTTTTAGATAGCCATTTTTTGACCATCTTGTGTAATTTGTTTTATTACTCTTAATAAAATTATGATCTCATTTTCACAAGGAAAAAAGGCTGACAGAGAAGAAATGGTGCAACAGATTACCTGCAGCTTTTGCAAGCGAGTTCCATACACCTTCACCATGGTTCGCGATGTAGTTGGTTAAGATCAAGTCTTCTTCCAAGGTCCATGGCCCTTTTCTCACTTCAACATCCTGAGAGTTGCATGGACTTTTATCCATTTCTTTTTCTTGGAGAGAGAGAGAGAGAGAGAGAGAGAGAGAGAGGTATAAGAGGTTTGAAAGAGAAAGAGAGAGGGGGAGGGGGAGGGGAGAGAGTGATATAATGAGATAAGGAGGGTTGCTATGGGTTTTTGTAAGGAAATCTAAGATAATATAATATTATCTAGCTGGTAATCGACATTAATCTGTGTCACAGATGAGATCCGGTGATATAATTATGTTCATAGTTATTTTTGTTTTTGTATTTTAAAAGTGAGGTTGAAAATTTTTATAATTTTTATAATTTTTTTGTTTTAAATTAATTTTTTTATATATATATTTTTAGATATTTTGATTTGTTGATGTTAAAAATAATTTTTTAAAAATAAAAAATATTATTTTAATACATTTTCGAGTGAAAAGAAAAGAAATTGCAACCATACTTTTAAACATCCTTTAGCGAATACATTCAAATAGTTTCTGTTTTAAAAAAGTTTATATTAACGTTTTATGTATATAATTTGCATGAATATAAAACTCAAATTCTTATTTTATTAATTTTGTAAACTTAACACTGTATTATAACAATCAAATAACAAATACTCAAAGACAAAATAAGCATACAACAAATTATATTTATTTCAGAAATAAAATGCATACAAAACTAAGTTTTATAAGAATATTTGGTATATTTACTTGTGTACTTATATTTTTATGAAGAGATGCAAATAATTATATCTTTTGTCTTTAAAATTATATTATGTGTCACTTGGTGCAAACAAATTGCATGTCATTAGCCTCTCTGGGAATTTTAAAAACACCATATGAGTAGTTGCACTGCTGATTAAAGTTCACAAAAAACAGACTTGGAATCTCTCTATGAAGTACCCAAACCTAAGCTTTAGATTTTTTTTTAAAAAAAATAAAACAATAAATAAAGCAGAATAATGCTAGAAAACAGAGGAGAAGAAGACATAATAGCTTATTGTGCAGAATAGTACTACCCAACTTCAAGCCATTTTTTATAATGACTATTGGAACCAAAATTATTACTGAATTAATTTTAATAATTATTAGAATTAATTCCTATCATTTTAGCGCTTAATCGCCTTTCATAAAATAAAATAAAATAAAACCTTATAATTTTTTTTCTTTTAAACCAGATTTTTCTATTAAAAAATAAATTATTCAAGTAGTAAAAGGTTACTAATTAAATATTTTACTCATGGATGGGATAAAAAATTAATCTTAATGAGATAAAAAAATCATTTACTATAAATCCAAACCTAAACCTAGACTTGAACCCAAGCCCATATCATGCTAAACTAATTCGAGTGAGAGTGGCCATGTGGCTTAAACTCAAAGCCCACATAGCCTAAGATCTCATTTCTCTATAATAGTTACAGGGATGTTTATTGTAATTCTATTCCAACTCTCTGGAATATACTGATGAAATTATTCCATCGATAACTCCGTCAAAAATAATTTAAAAATATTTTAAAAAAAACCATATTGACCAGAAATAGAAAATAATTAAAAAATTAAATTTATATAAAATTCAAGTATTTAAAAATCAATTATATTAATATAAAAAAACAAATATTTATTACAAATTTATACGTTCAAATACAATGAAATTAGAATATAGGCGGTGCTAGAGGAGGAAGTTGGTCATCCTCGGGACTGTGGGGCCAATAAAAAGGTACACATGTACCACCTATCTATGATTTTATATCCATGACCATTCGGTAGAGTTCTTCATAATCCGCAAAGAATCGTTTATATTTTTCATTAAGATGAGTTGTATGTTCTTGCACTCCTTGATCTAACAAGGTTGTGAACTCTAGAGACTGAGTGCTCAGGATTGATTGCAAACACCCAATGGTTAAAATACTATGGGTCATCCACAAGTTCTCGGTAGTAATGTTAGAGAATTCGTACACCCGATTTCTATGGGTCATCCACAAGTTCTCGGTAGTAATGTTAGAGAGTTTGTACACCCAATTTCTGTCGAGTCCATCGAACTATCTTTAGCCTCGTCATTTCCCTTTTTCTATTTCACTATCTTTGTAAAAGAATGGCAGATAATCATGTTTACCTAAAAGATCAAAATTCTCTTAACAGAGGCCATAAGGTAAAATCCAACTTTTCATTTGATGGATAACCAAACTAATCATTTGAAGACACAAGAGGCTTTATTATAGATACCAAAAGACATGTTTGTAATTCAGTATTTTTTTTTGTCTTACACTCGACATTGACTTTTGGCATTTGTTGTGTCTTTCCTCAATTAAAACCTTTTTTCCACTCCTAGACTTGATAGGTATTTTCCTACTTTTAACCTTATCATGGCATTTCATCATCACAACTTGATTTGCCTTTAAGTTCGGACAATATCTGCTTTTGGCTTTCACACAACCTTCCTCAAAGTTTACTTTGATGGCCCCTTAGTCTAGGGCTTTTTCACTTTTAGCCATTTATCAATCGTTAGGTTTTTGTTCTTAGCATTCTTTTTTATCATTGATTCTAACATTGTCTTCATCTTTTCAATAAAAAAAATCACTTGTTTACCCCCAATATAGGGTATGATCTATGTCAGGGTTTCTTTGTTGAAAAAAATATTCCACCAAGCTTAAAATGAGATTGCAAGGGATATATATTTTAAGAATTGTGAAAGGAATAAACAAAAATGATCTTTTTTCATTTCAAGCAAGGTCAGTTAAAACCGATAAAATTTGACCTCGTCCAACATAACGATTTGGACTTATAGAGAATCATGATTCACTAGTCCATAACTACCGAATCCATTACATGTCATTATGCATACTGTTAAAACTTAGCTACATAATGTGTGGATCAAATTTGTATATGAGCTCAAAAAAATTTTGGTCACCCCATATTGTTTATCATGTTATTTTAACAAACATTGAATCATTTCTGCAATTAAAAACAATTTTAATCTTTCAGGATTGACTAGCCTTAACTCGTGTGTTAGAAAAGACATATTTTATGGAAAAGACGATTTAATCCAAAAACAAAAGTGCATAAAAAAAATTCCATAGCAACTTGATTGACAATTTAACACCTTTATTAGATCAGTTTCTCTAGCAATATATGTGTTTTGTTAAGTATTTTTTATCACTTGTTATGTTAAGGATGTTTTGGTGTACCAACTAAAGAATGGTAGCTTGGGGTAATTGTTCTTGAAGGCTAGGCAATTTCATTTTTTATGTGTGACCATGTTTTTTCCTTTGCAATAAAAGTGAATTGAAATGGGAAGCATCCACGAAGTAAACCTTTCTTTAATCACAACACATCAATACTTCTGGTTTTGAGGTTAAAGAATGTCATGTCAGAAAAATATTTCCTATCAGGACAATGTCAGCATTGTGGAAGGTCAAAGGACTTACATAGGGTTCTTTCCTTGTTAAAACCTATATGTTTATCTTTTATTCTATTGTTTTCTGTTGTAACTTTTCATAATCCATACCTCCATGAAATCGCCCTCTCTATCAATGCAAGTCATGAAAAGTTTTTCTTTGTATTCAACAAGCCCGATATTATATTTGCTATCATTTCCTTCATATACTAGTAGAGGAAATGGAAATATGCAATAACTCTCATTTTTCATACAAAATACAAATATGTTTCTCTTTCAAGTAAGCCAATGAAGTGAACCATTCACAGATACTTTTGTCAGATGATAAAGGGACTCTTCTTGTGGCAACTTTACTTCATCCAATAGCTTCCATTTTCAAATTGTTGATTCAAACAACTCGACTCTAATATAGTGGTACATATAAAACTCTTTATCATGCGAGCAACACTTGGGCTTTGAGAATCTCACAATCATGTAGTGTAAAGGCTTTGATCTTTCAACCATCATGCCAAATTTGAAAGTATCATATCGTGCCTCTGGATTCAGGATCGTTTGTCATTGTTTGGTAGTAGGGTTGCACATATAATAACATGGTCCATTATATGTGTGGTAGTGTAACTCATTGATTTGTTGATGCCACAATCTTCGTATGGTCAAGAAGGAAATCAAATGATATTTCAGGATGAAGCTTTAGATTGTTAGTTGAAACAAAGGAAACATGATATTCATTTTTTATCATACTTGTGTTAAGCAACCAGAGACAATGTTGGTTCATTGGCTGTGTAACTTCGTGAAAGTGGATTCATACGTGAACCTATTACATTCTTTAGAAATAAACATAAATTTCCTATAGTCTTCTTTGATAAATGTGTTAGAACTTTATATAGGTCACAAGCTGAGTTTATGAAAGAGTAGAGGTTCTTGTTACTAATTTGTAGAAAACCATAAACGATGCTTCAGGATTGGAAGATAAGTAAATTTTTCTTAACACCATCGAACGTTGGTAACTCTTAACCTGTTAAGGGAAAGCCAGATTTGAAGGACCTTCTGAGGCATTTGAAGGGCCCAGGATATACTTAAGTCGACATTGGAAGATCACTGGAACAGTGGCGGCACGTGTACCACGTGTCACCACCACTATCGACACGTGGATTCATGCGTTGTCGCTGCTGATAGAGCGTGGTCTAGTAGATCTGATGCTCCTTTATCTCATCTTCACCACTGGATTGGTGGTGATGTTTACCATTGTTCAAGGAAAAATATCTGACCTTCTAAAGTTTTGGTTTTCTCTCTTTTCCTCATGATTTTAGAGTTCATGGTTACTATCTTGATAACTCATTCAATTATTTCGGCACAACCACTAGGTCCGCAAAGTGTTAGGCTACACTTCCAATTAGGAACTTAATGTAAGGCGTTTTGAGTAAGCTGACCATCTCCATTTCTAGCAGTAAAAGACCCATTTAAGTAGCTACACCAAACCACGTTCAGATGTATTCTCGAATAAATACCCTATCACCCATATCTATACCTTGCAAGCTAAATCTGTCTGGAATAACATCCATGTTGTACTTTACTACTTGATGAGGTCTTTCCATTTCTGGATTTTCATGTTTCTAGCTCATGTACCAATCTAATTTTTCCCATTCAAACTTTCTTAAAAGAAATACATAAGTAATTTTTCATCTTACATTACTTCTTCCATCTTGTTGTAATAAAACTTGAGGTGAGTGACAGGACATTGAGTTTCGATGTACTTTATGAACTCAAGTACATGGAGCTTCTTTGGTACAACCTCATTCGAGGCTAGACATATATCGACAGCTTGAACAAGATTATACAAGTCCACTCCTTTGATAACCCTTACCCTAGCTTCTAACATTGTTATTTTATCATTACCAATGCCACTCAGAGCATTTTGTCTTGTGGGATTCATTAGTGAATGCATCCCTAACTACTAAGACTTGTGCAAGTATTGTTGATTGCATAAAGGCTATGTTACACTAGGGGTCTTGAGTAATGTCCTCCCATCTTTTTTAGGCTGAATTATTGCCCGAGTCTGAACAAAAGTCACAGGCTAATTGGATGGGCCTTCACCAGAGATGTTATTGAACGTTTGTTCAAGCAGGCTAATCATGCGGGCCATGTTAACCTTCAGGGAATCCAACTTCTTTTAGAAGTGAACATCATGGTGAGCGCGTTGTTCATCTTCCATATTTCTTTGTTGGTGTCAGGTGTTGTACACTTTGTGGACTTGGGCTTGTCGAGGACCTATATTTCAAACTTCGTATGCATGCGTGAAATTTAAACATGAATACATGTATGTTCATGAATGCAAGTGTATGTACACGTACATCGAATATGGATTAACATGTTCAAAGAACTAATCCATAACTTTTTTTTTAATATGGGCAAAAATCCATAGTCTGATTAATCTAAAAGGATTTTTTCCAAGTCCTCCTCTTGGTTAAATTTCATACACATTAGAGAGTATAAAACACAGAGCTATCAGGAGGAAAAGAGAGGATAAAAAAAGAAAAGAAAAAAAACAACCGCCAACTACAAACTAGTCATCACGCGTCGTATCAGGAGGAAGAGGGAGAGGCGACACTTCTAATGAGATGGCAAAACGGTCATCGGGAGGCGTCACACGCACCGTTTAAAAAACACAAGGTGCATATCTCTGCAGTTTTTTTATTAAAAAATTAATTATTAAGAGTAAAACGTCCAAAACACCCTTCATGTTTTTAATATTAACAAAAAAAACTCATGCGAAAAGAAAAATCACACATGAACTCTTGCCTCTCTTTTTCCCCCAATTCCAAGGGCATAAAAATCAATGCATAATTTTGTAAAAAGTATAAAAGTATAAATACCCTTGGCCAATAGTTCAAATTTTTTTTAATGTGGAGGTAAATAAGTATTTGTGTTCTTTATTAAAAAAAAATTGAAAAAATAAAAATAACTCACAAATTTTTAATGACTAATTGGCATTTAAAAAAGACGAAATCATTCAATAAACCAGGGCAAACAAAATTTTCTTTAAAAGATGAAAGTGTAATTTTAATGTCACAATGAATAGTGTTTCAGACAGTCCTCTAAGGTAGTTTTATATGTTCTGTTAATATTCAGATTTTTAATTTAATAAATAATTGAAAAAACAGTACAAATAAACAGCACCAGACACTAGGAGTGGGGTCGTAACTCATATGGCGACTTGCACTCGCAGCTCTTCGCTATCTCGTGCTCTCCTCCTTCCTTATCTCCATAGCCGAACACAAACCTTATGCGAGCCCATCAGAATCGCCCGGTTCAGTTCAACCATGAAGCAACCCAGACCTCCCTCACTATTCGTTCGCAGTCAGGCCAAGCGTGGACCTTTTCTCAAACAAGACCAAGTAGCAGCAACTAGTAAGCAAAAAAACAAGAAAAAATTGATCAGAATTTTTGTTATGCATGCGTTAATTCCATTGAATTAATAGATTGTTACTAGCAGGTGATCTTGAATTCGAGGCACCATTAAAAATCGTGGAATATCCAGACCCTATACTCAGAGCCAAAAACAAGCGAATTGATAGTTTTGATGACAATTTAAAGAAATTAGTTGATGAAATGTTCGATGTCATGTACAAGTAAGAACCCAATTATTTTCTTATGATATTTTTGTATAATTTGTTACTGATTCTTGTTTTCAGATGTTTGTGGAGGGAAGTTTTATTAAAAGAATATTTGCATAATTTATTGTTGGATGCTTCTAGAAAAAAAATTGTTTATTTATTTACATTTTAGTAAACAAGTATTTGTTGGCTTGATTTTGAACAGAACTGATGGTATTGGACTCTCCGCCCCGCAAGTAGGAATTAATGTTCAACTTATGGTATTCAATCCAGCTGATGAGCATGGAGAAGGAGACGAAATTGTTCTTGTTAATCCCAGAGTGAATAAGTATTCGAAGAAAACTGTGCTCTTTAATGAAGGTTGCCTATCCTTTCCTGGGATATACGCCGATGTTAAGGTATTGATGTTCTGCTTTGAGTGTCAAGTTCAAACTGAAGTATTGAGTAGGGCTATAAGATAAAAAGGACTCCTATAGTACACAGTGGAACGTAGAATTTGGTCAGTGTAAAGAATTCCAGTAATCAAAGTCTGAATGAGTGTAATTATTCAGTTGTCTTCATCGCTTAAGAGATATAATCCTAAACCTTTATGGATTAAACCAAACCTAAAAAACTTGAGCAAATTGTGATTTGACTTGGTCTGATTTCGTCAAGATTTTTTCCGCCTTGTTGGATATTTTATTGCTTAATTTTGACTCATCTGGTTGGGTGGTGGTTGGACTAGTAATGATATTTGTCGAAAAAAAGTTGTGACATGAATATCTGATGAAAGGACACAATGGTTAAGTTGTAACTAAATACTATTTCATGAACTCTGTTTTCCCATTGTGTATGTTCATGATACATTCTTGTGACAGCTCAAAAAATATTTAGATACAAGTTAACCTTCTTTTAATATATTATAATTCCTAGTTATATTTAGCTGAATGTTGAGCTGCGTTGGATTTTTTTGTCTTGTGTGCTTATCTGAGCCAAATCAACTGATAATGTGAGAAAGCTTTTTGATTTATGATATTTTAGCTAACAATGTGATTCTTCATAAAGATTTTTTAATAGACTTTATTTCAACTGAAATCTATACTTTCAGAGACCAGAATCTGTAAAGATTGATGCGAGGGACATTAATGGTGCAAGGTTTACTGTCAACTTGTCTGGTCTTCCTGCACGGGTTTTCCAGCATGAATTCGACCATTTACAGGTCTTTTCTTCAATAACATTCTACTTTTTTTTTTTCTTGTTTTGATGACAAGATCATATATGAGTGTTGCATTTGGAAGTTTTACAAATAAGCCTGAGTTGTATGTAGTTGCTAGTATACATGAAGTTACCTATGGATCTTAGAGATATGCTTTATCCAAAATATTTCTTCATGTGCTTGCAAGAATATATTTCTGAATTGAAGTGAAATTTCAGGAGGTTTGGGATTAATACATGACCAGTTTTCTTTTCATTTGATGAAGAATAATGTCTCCAGGTCCAGCTTTTTTTTATAGCTGCTAGTTTTCTTGACACATGCTTTGCATGTATACTAAACTATTTTATAATATTTTTTTAATCTCTAATAGATTGTTTGGAATTATTTACAGATGAATAAGGTTGAATAGTTATTATATTAAAATATTTGATTTTTAAAATTTGAATTATTTCATATAAAGTTTGTAAGTATAAAATCTGTTTGTTTGAATTTAAAATATAAAATTAGTAACATAAATTTGTATTATCTTTGAATATTTGACAGCTGGTTGTTGGGATAAGAATGCTAAGAAATAACCACAAAAAGTTTTGCACTAATTTATTTTTAAGTATGTATTGTTAGACATTGAAAAAATATTAAGTTACTATAATTTTAGAAATTTTAAATTTTTTTAGAGTTTTGATGGTCAAAATAAAGTTTCATTAAAGTACTATATAGATTATGAATAATTTTAAAAAGCTTATTTTATGTTTTTCAGGGTTTTGGGTGGTTTATAAATTGGAAAATAATGAAAAAACAGGATTAATCTATTTTTTAGGAATACAATAACTTTTTAAAATGTCTTGTTCATGTGAAAGAAAGAAGATGTCCTTTTTTATTTTATTTTATTAGAGGTGGGTTAGGATTTAGATATTAATATTGATGTTTTAATATTAATAATATATTAAGGGTATGACAATCAAGCAAAAGTTTTAAAGGAGTTTGTGTTTTTATATATGGGGTTATGGTTTCCAGTTAATTATATTTATGAAAAAAAATTGTTTTGTGCTTGTAGTGTTCTTGAGACATATAATTGTCACCTTTATTCCTCAAAACTTTCTATGATCCTACCGTCACAATATTGCATTGTAAGCCAGAATTATGACAATTCTTTAGCTGATATGCATGTTGAAGGTCCTATAATACCAGAGAGATCTTGTCCAACACAGACAAGTAAAGTGTTTTGTTAGAGGAGTAAGAATATGCAGATATTCAAAGGAGAATGAGACATTCATCACTGTAGGAGAAGAAATAAGTCAACAAACCTAGGCATTCCATTCCAGCTGCATCTTAGCTAAAGGGAATCCTCTATTGGTCCTTGATGCTATACTCAGAAATGAGGTGAAAAAACAAACAAAACATATTTACCCTACAATAATCACTTGAGCAAAGGAAGTTCAATAACATTCTTGAATTTCTTTCCTTT
>Ga0307517_10013698_pt1 | contig 10986 bp, 13 predicted proteins | sample 23_EM_MG_FD_194515 | JGI IMG/M metagenome (GOLD analysis project Ga0307517, IMG submission 194515) | Populus trichocarpa ectomycorrhiza microbial communities from riparian zone in the Pacific Northwest, United States - 23_EM | ecosystem: Host-associated > Plants > Roots > Unclassified | place... | reverse complement strand
TCTCCCCTCCCAAAACTTAGATGTCTTTTGAGCTTAAATGTACCCATTAACCATGTTTTCAACAAAATCTTCAACGTTCGAAGTCAAAGAATAGAAGAAAAAAAGCAAGGAGGAGGAGGAGGAGGAGGAGGAAAATGATGTTTTATTGGTGACTGAAAAGGATTTGAAGCAAAGAGATATTAATATTGATGCTAAGGTGTCTCCCTTTTTAACTTTAGCTATAGTTTGCAATATTGTTTATGAGAAACTCAAGAAAAAGAAAAGGGAGGAGAAACCGAAAGAGCATGCAATATTAGATGATAGAAAAGAGAGACGGGTTGGTGAGGTAGAAAGCTTCTAACAAGCCTGCTAATTACTTTTGCTTAAAGAAAGAAAGAAAAGTTGTGGGAGAGAAGCTACCCAATTCTGCTATCAAGAGTTATGGGATAAGTTATGAAGAAAGGATAACATATTCAAACGATGTTATGCTCATAGCAAGTCAAATAAGAGATTCAAGGAGGAGATGCCAAACTGTGATTTTGTCACACTAGAGTTGCCTCAGGAAGTCAAAGAAAAAATTGCTTCTATAAAAGGGAAAGATGTGGAGTTAATGGTGGAGAAACAATTATATTAAATTGATATAAAAGATGGTAATAGATCACACTTACACAAGACATGGCTAGAAATTTCTTGAAAGATGAAGCCAAAGGTGTTCTTAGATATTGTAATTGCTTGAATGTAAAGATTCTTGAACCCTCCGTGAAAATGGTTAATGATGAAGTCGAGAAAAATCTTCACACAAACAATGAGTTTTTCATGGGCTATGATTCTAAGCTAAGATGTGAGCTTGATTATGGGCTTTATATTTGTACTCAAGTGTTTTTTAGAAAATTAGTCATTTTTAAAACGAGAAATTCTTTTATACTTAAGTTAGTAAATGTTAAAGGAAAAGAAAAAAAAATAAAAACTTTAAGGAAATATTGAATCTGAGAAAATTGTGATTTATGAAAACTTATCTTATTTACCTAATGATCCAAGATATTAAATTTTTTTAATGATCTTTGTTATATCAGCTCATCTTGGGAGATAAAGAGTTCCACGATAATTAATTTATGAAAACATTAGTGTATTTTCACTTCATTGGTGGATGGATGGGTGATTATCAATTATATATTGGCGAGAAAAAAAATTGGTCGGGAAAGGAGATGCCTGATGTGGTGCATGTTTTACTTTCAACCATTGACTAGAAAAAAAAAATATACTTATAGAAAATATATTAGTTAATCCTGAAAAATATTTAATGCACACAGTGCAACGTCATGTTATGATTCCTCAAAAATAAAAAATAAAAAACACATTGAGATATGCATGGAAGCAAGGAATTTTGTATTGTACTAGATCGGGACCAAAAACCTGAGACACCAGGAGAGAAACGAGGTGCTGTCCCCGCTCGGGTTGTCAACCCAAGCGAGGTGGCTTCGGCCAGTATCATGGTGGCAGTGGTCAGGTGGAAGGGAAGATTCAGCATATTCTGCTGGTCATCTTGAAGATATTGAGTAACAACAAAGTCTCACACCCATGATGGGTTCCTTTTTCTTCTTTAATTTATTCCGAGATCTTTGTTTTTTTTTTTTTCCTTTTGATGTTTATAGTAATCAATAAACAGCAATTGTGAAAATCGGATTATGGAGCAAAGTATTCTGATTAACAATTTTAATTCATCATAGAATGGATTAGCCTTTAACTATAATAAGAGAACTGTGAGGAGACAAATGTACACCATGCCTGACCTAAAACAGCAGGCAAGCCTATAAATTTTATTAAGCTCAGAGCATGTCAAAAAAAAAAAATTACATTTTTTCTTTTGGCAAAAAAAAATCACAAATTACAAATTCTGTATGACTGTAAGATCCCCGGGCATGGGATAGGGTTAGAGCTCCTTGTGGAGAAACAATGGCTGATGTGTTTGTATCCTAATTCATGAACTTCCGGCAATTTGGAGCTTTACATAAACAGGGAACTTTGAATTCATCAGGTTCATCAGGATCGAACAAGTAATCGTACCTGCCACATGCAACTAAATTTAGTGAGCGATTGAACAGTTGAAAATTTATGAACTCTGACTGACAGGGAAGATGTATACGTTAGCTCATCGCCAGCAGGTACATTTGTCTTCGCGATAAGGACTATACGACTTTCATTATCGCCCACACTCATGATCCTTGCATAGCAATTTGGCATACACTGGAACACAGGCAAATAGAATATACATCATGATAAGGAGAAAAGTAACACTATACTTCGAGCATGGAAGAGATAAAACATGTTAGAATTGAAAAATTGTAAATGCAGAAACGAAAGTTCAACTTGGATGCGACTCACAGAATGGTTTATTAAGCGCGCTATGTTTCCTTTATCCGTGGCATCTACCACTACCTCTTCGCTGATCTTGAAAAGCTGCAAAAGAAAATTAGACCACAGTTTAGCTCAAAAAACGATGAAGGTAGAGGAACAAGGGGGAAAAAAGGAACAAAAGCAAGGAAGGTGGGGAAAGCATGTTCAGCTTATAAAACTTCTTTGAATTTATTGGGAACCAGTATGATCGTAAGCAGAGGCTAGGGTGGTTACTACCACATAGTTTGCATCATCTTTTACTTAATACAAAGAGTAAAAGAAGAAGATAACTTACATAGCAGTCTTTGCCTTCTAATCGATAGCGCACCTCCCTCAGATCCGCAATACTGCCTCTCACTTGCTCACCCCGATACTCAAGAACCTGGAGACAATCATGTATCAGCGATGGATTGTATTTCAGTTTTGGTGATTACACGCACATGGAATTCACATCTGAAAATCACATTTCAAGGTTTTTTCATTCATGAAAAAATCATATATACCATTTCTCCTTCTTGAATGTTTCTTCGTGCAAAGAGGCCCCATCCATGTATTCCAGATCTCCCAAAGCAAACTCGGTCATTTTCAGTTCTCTGTGATCATATGTACATCCAAGAGATACTTAGAAGGCAATCTAGAAAGTAATATTATTAACAGAAAGATGGAGACCTACCTGTAAGTGGTAAAGCCTTTCCCTGAAAGAAGAAAAACTTTTCGGCTCCTCTACTACCTGTCGAAGAATAAAACCAGGCACATTACCACTTGCTTTGTTTCTCTTAGTTTTCATGTCAAAAAAGTTGAGAAGATAAAAAAAAAATGATATAATACTGAAAGGTAGGAAAAAGAAACTTTACTCTGAATGCATTCAAACTCTGTATCTCTAAGAAAGGATGATGACAAGGTCTTGTCAATCGATGGTAAATAGCTTCTTCTTCTGTTCGCTGGAAAATAAAATAAATAAATAAATAAGAGGAGGATAGATTTGATCTGAAGAGCTAGGAACTTCTATTGTGGTTGGATTTGGAAAATTCACAAGAAAAGGTTTTGTGAAGTACATGTATCATATGTATACTAGGTATATCAATTCTGTTGCTATTCAAGGGAAAATTGTAGCAAGTTAAAATGGCTGTGTAATATGGACAGTTAAATAAATCAGTGAATGAACAGCCCACGGCTAGTAAGACTACAGCTTAATTCACATTTTCGTTTGATTATCTAAACTCTATAGTCTAAACCAGCTATTGATGATAATAGCAAATTTCAGATCCATATAAAATGCCCACAGGTTAGGGAATATAATATGCTAACCTGCAACTCCTAACTATACCTGTTCATAGAGCCCCAACATTTATTTCAAGCACAAATTTGATATTGATCAATTCAACCAAGTAACAATACCACAATATGTTTCCATAATTACATCCATCGTTTATTCATTCTTTTTAACAGCAACAGAGCACTTTGTTAGCCATATATACATGATGAATTTGGCTCCATAACTTCATGAATTTTTTTTCAAGGCAACAAATCTAGCCAATTTTCTCTTGCTCAACTGGTTAGTCTTGTGATTTTTTTCATGTCATAGATCTTGTTTGTGCTTTGTTCCTTGTATGATCCCCTTCATAAGAAGTTTACCACCATGTCTACTTCTAAAAAGTAGGGGCAAAAGAGCATGAAATGGAGCCTCCCAGTCCACAGGATTGGATTAATCAATTATCAGCCCAGCAAGCAACTCTTAGAATTTCTAGACAATCCTCCCCAACCCCACAACCCCCCCCCCTATAAAGTACCCAGAATATGCTATAGCTGGACCAGCTACAATATCATGTTCAGTTGACCTAACCCTCTTGTGTTTTATAAATGCATCGCAATCCCTATGAAAAAAGTAGGAAAGAAAAAAAGAAGATATATCCACACACACAAGAAGAGATGGGCAGGGAAACAATTGTTTAGGTACCTTCTTGTTGCTGTTCACTCTTTTGAAGACCCGACACCTCGCAGCAGAGTGTGGCTCAGACTTAGTAGCTTCTTCCATTGACTCCTCTTCAAGTTTTATTCTATTAGATGAAATTAGCCTTGTACCAGCCCTTTTCTTATTTTGAACAAGGCTTTTGGCAGAAAACACTCCTGCAGGAGTCTGTATGATCAAAACCGTGTCCGGATTTGGAGCCCTGCATCATGAAAGAAAACAATAAATTATTATAATATAGCTATAAATGATGTATATGTTTCTTGACAAATGTGAAGGTCAACAGAGGCTTTAATGTGCAAATTAACTCTAAACATCGAAGTATAGGAAGAGGAATGCTATTGGTTTAATCATAAAACATAAGGACTCTGTACCTGTGACATGCACAATATGAAATCATTCTTGTTGTCTGTCTCCCATTTTTCTCCAAGCAGTGCAACTGCGATTTAGAAGGAAGATAATTTAATAACAAAGAGAGGATAATTGAGAGAGAGAGAATCCGATCCATGCCAATTGAAAGCTCAATAACTTGAACTTGTGAAAGAATTTTGCCAGGTGAAAAATGGTATGCATGCATTTTGCATGACTGGTAAAACAGGTGCGTACAGCAAGTATTCCAACCCAAACCATTTAGGAGCAAGAGCAACTCACCTCCATGCGATATCCTGCCCTCGAAGCACACATTGCATGGTAATAAGTGGAACACTTGCAACATTGAGTACACGAACCATGAATTTGTTGACAAATAACACAAATCTGGAGTTCCAAAAAAAGCACAATCAGAATTCATCAGCTACGTTTACAGATGCACCAAAGAGCTCACAAATCATAATTCATTGGCATATAGTCATTGATTAAAATCAGTAAGCAGAAAATTAAAGCAGGTTCAAAGCTCAATACAACAGCAAAAAATGCAAAAAAATTAAATGTAAAACGACAAACTTCCAACTTATTCGCCACATGGTTCATTGAGTACAGTAGGATGATGCTTTAAAACCACCAGTCCTCACATGATGCTAATTGAAGTTCTACAGATTCCCGGGTTAAGTATGAGATGCATAAGATTTTACAAGTTAAACTAGAGCAGCTCCAATGCAGTTTTTATGAGAATGAATATTCTACCTTTACAAAAGAATTTGAAGGGATGCTTAAAATTCCAAGAGCAGGTTCCATCTTTTCATCACTTGCAAATGAGACTTCGGGTTGAAACCAAGCACATGTAACATGAACCCATAATGACTCAACATCAGTTGGCTTTAGAGCACCACCTACGAAAAATTGGGAAAATAGATATAAGCTCAATGAAAAAAAAAATCACAGCCTACATGAAAAGCAACTAAAGAAATTCTCATATGAGTGTAATAAACCTATTAGTACATAGCAAAAAGTTTTTGGACAAATAACAGAGAGAAACTCGTTATAAACCACTTTATGCAGAAGCAATCTATTTGTAACTGGCTCAAACCCAAGATGGAAAAAGAGAGATTCACTGCGGGATGACCAAAAAACAAACCTTTAACAGGACAAAGGCAACACTCCCTCCTAACATCTGGTGTTTCACATGCTTTGCAAACCCAAGAAGTAAAATCCTGCACGTTTCGTGCTCCATAACATTCTTGATGAACAGCTATCTGACATCTGACAGATGGATAGAATAACAAGTGATACTAAACATTACTATGAAATCTCCAGCCAACAAAAAAATTCCTTGCTCTAATTAGCAGATATATAAGCAGGACATTGTTATCCTCTCTTTTGGGGTCATTTATTCAGCAGACTGCATCAAATTGTAGCTGAAAGCAGATGATTGCGACAAGAAAGAACTCTAATGACTTCATAATATTTAAATTATTCTCCATAAAGTTCTTTTCTTGTTAAGATAGCTTTGTTGCTTTAGACGTCATTTCTCCAAGTGTCAGAAACATGTCTAAAATACAGTTCAAAATTGGCTGAAGTGTCTTTAGCACCAAACATTTCCACCAGCACATAGTATTATGTGCACAGTAATTAGAATCCCTATTTAAACAGTCACAATACCTGTTGCAGATAATAATCTTGTTGTAGTCCCAATCTTCTACCCATCTACAAACTGCACAACGTTCTGTTGTCCACTTTGTAAAAACAGGATCGTATCTCACTGTCATGACAATGGTAATAAAAAGCTTATTGAACAGAGCGAGAAATTCAGACAGTGTAGCTCAAGATAACATACTGATCAGGTTGTATCTATGCTAGAAAAGAAACATGCCTTGTAAGAAAGCAAGCAGCTTCTGCTTCCGCTCTTTAATGGAAGGTCGTTTTTGAGGTTTAGTAGATGAGGCATGCGCATGGTACTCTGCTAACTGCATCATCTGCAAAGTCCAAGAGCAGCTCTAATGTTCGAATTGAAAATGATTGTAAGAAACTAAGTTTCATGATCTTTCTTTCTAAAAGCAAGTAATATACTTTTAGAGGTACAGCACCATGTAACCATCAAGAGACACAAACTTGTAAAAGAAAAAAGAAATATTCACCAGATACGGATAGATGCTCAGAAGATTTTGTACAAACCCAAACTTGTAAAAGAAATAAGAAGTATCCACAGGATAAGGAAAGAAGCTCTAAAGATTTGGTACAGAACCAAACTTGTAAAAGAAATAAGTATCCTCAAGATAAGAAAAGAAGCTCAAAAGATTTGGAACAAACCCATTGCTCTAGCAGTAGCATGGAATCTTTCACCCTAATACTGATCCTCCAATTCTTTATTTTGGAACCTGTGTGCTGTTCCCATTCACTAAGGGCTTGCTTTTCTGAACCACAGAACCCACATTTGCAAACAACCCTAAAAGAAGAGAGACAAAATCTGTAAATAAACTTGACAAAAACACAGGAACCAAGGAAAAGGGAATTTCCCAGAAAGTGCAAGTGCTCAATATTCATGCACTTGTGAAGCTGTATTCCTTCTTACATGTGTAGACTTGGGAAATATGTGCCCTCCATTCCTGAGCAGATAACAGTAACCTTATTAGGTAGCGCTGGTTGACCCTTAATTTTGTTTGATCTGTGCCAAAGGCTCTAAGATATTAGATATAAACCCTTCAACTAAATTGTGAATAGAAAATTCAAAACCTTTTGTTTCTTAATAAAAAACAACATCAAAAGGAACCTACTTGCATTTCAGCTGCGATTTTTCTGAATCTGACAATTCAAAATTAAATTTTGCTTTGCAAGTAGGGCAGTAGTAATCAATGCCCCCCAGATCCTTCAAGCAAGAAAATTGACAAGGAAAGTCAGAAACTTCCATCTATGTTCTCATTATGCAGGTAGAAAAGAAAGTACAAGTATGGACAGACCTTAAAACGATTGCTGGAAATCCTGTCACACTCTGCATGGATCCAAACTTTACAACCATCACAACGTGCCTGATTCAGAGAGAACAAGAAGACCAATTTGATAAGAAATAAACATTAGTTATGAGCAGAAAAAAATCACAACTCTAATATAAGTTGTAGGTTGACTCACCCAGCTCCCACTGTCTGAATGATTCCAAACCTTCTTGCATATGCCACAAAAATGTTTTGATTTTGTTAGCTGCAATACCAATTATGCAGATGTAAAAATTACAAATAGCCAACACACATATGAGTTAGACTATAGAGACAGGAGTTATTGCATAAAACACTGAAGAAAATACAGGTGGTACCAACCCTAGCACATTTTTTACATAAGAACTGGCCACCAGGGTTTGAACACTTCATTTTCTTTGCAGTTTTTAAAGAAAGGCTCGTGCCACAACCTTCACAGGGTCCCTTGTCTTTATTCTTCCAAATCATGTCCTGCATCAGAGAATCCAAATTTTATGAGATTCAGAAAATGGAAGGACAAACTAGCGCTTCCTATTTTCTTCTTTGTTTTTATAAAAATAGAAACCTTCATTTGAATCAAAACCTGAAGAAAACTGAGGAAAGCTAAAATTAATGTGAAAACATATAGTTCGGTATCTCAGGTTCCATCACAGGAAAGAACCAGTGTAAAGAAAAGTAACAGCTGTTTCAAATGATAAGCTTCCTCGCTAAACTCCCAATCAAGGAGTTGTACAAATCACAAAAATTTGAGCATGTTATGGTTTATTTTGTAAAATGGTAATCACAAAATCTTTCCAAGAAAAGTGGAGGGCAAGAAATGTACAATTATACTGCGTTTTGGTATCTGTTCTTCTCAGTGCAAAAGTGACTCAGAATGTAGGGCTTTAGGAATGGTATTCCAAGTTCCCTAACTTGCCAAACTGTTTTCATGTTTCTAAAACTCCAAGAACTAAAAGGGAAATTACAGTTTAGAAAACAGAACAGCTCTGCTGCTGAAAGCTGGGAGCTGGGGACCACATCCAGATTCCAGATCAACACTCCCCTAAAATCCTTCCAGAGGCGATAACACTAGAATGGCCCCCTAATCATTACGAGCAATCAAATCAAGCAAGCCTACACTCATGTGATAAAACATCCAAATTCTGATGCAAACCTACTTTTGACGGCCACAATATTGAGAGATCTGGCCCCCATATCTGTATAATTCATACATTTTCTGAGCCTGCTAACTTGGTAAATCTCAAGGTATTGATTGTACCAGGTGCCAGGGATCAAAATTCCATTTACACCTAGGAGTTTAAGACTTTGAAGCCTAAGCACAGGACTAGAAAGAATGAAAATAACAGACAAGGGAGTTTCAAAGAAAAGAACTTAAGAACTACACCATGAAACTTGCCTGGTTTGGAGAATGAAAGTCCTGATCCTGGTTTGAGCCAGTAGCCTCCTGAAGGCACCTATACACAGATTCATCATAAATCGGATTCCCAGCTGCTGTGTTCATATCTTGTATCAACTTCTCGGTGAACCCCTGTTCAGCCAGAAATGCCTCCTCAAACGCCATCTGGAAATCACCATTGAAGTCATCCAATTCAGACTGTTCCTGGAACCTAAGCCAAGAAAAAAAATTCACTTAAACAGAAAACTCAAATCCCAAGTTACCAACCTATACGACAACAAAAACAATGACAAGTAACACACCTGTCAAGAAAATCCATAAACGGAAAGATCATCCCTCTCTGAACCCAAGCATAATCCTGGTCATGATCATTCAACTTACCATAATTAGCAATCACATCCATCCAAAAGATAAAAACACGAGAGGTCCATATATCCAAAGTAACCTCTCTTTACATAGCAAGTAATTCATAAATTTAAAATCCACACATACCCTTTGATTCCCATCATTTCCAGAGCAACCAAAAAACATCACACAAGCTGCATCAGCAATACAAGACCTCAAAACCAACTCCGGTGCTTGTGTCATTGGATCAATAACAATAGCTGGCCAAAATGGATATTTGTTTCCCGACTTCGCCCACACTATATCCCCCGAATAAAAATCCTCCGGCCCAAACAACTCATCTTCTTTCCTCTCCCCACTACTTGAATCCAAAACCCCACCACACTCAGTATCATCCACCACCAGATTCTCATGCACCGAAGTAAGCGTGCTACGTGAACAACTCGAATAATACTTCTTCATATCAAAACCACCCTTAAACTTCACTTCATCATCCTCTTTCTCCTCCTCTTCCTCACACGTATCCACATACTTGCCAGCACAATGCCTGCTTTGTTTCTTCACTTTACTAACATTTCTGCCCATTCTACGCAATCCGAAACCCATTTTCACTTTCACTTTAACCTTTCTACTACTATTACTATTAAATTGAATATCATAATCAACATCGTCATCATCGTCATCAACAACATCTTCGTCATTATCATTATCATTATCACCAAAGCTATAATCATGCAAATTAGTCTTACTTTCTTTTCTCCAAATTTCAATAACTGAATCATTAAACCTCGAAGGCAATACCTGAACTCTCCCTCTCGATGTCCGCACTAGCGGTGGTCGCGAAACCTCCACCGTCCGATTACTATTACAATTACTATTGTCATTCACCGCTCTCGTCTTCGTTGAATCTCGGGCATTGGATTCAGGTGGCGAGCATGATACCTCCGTACACCAAGAAGAAGCAGCAGCAGCGAATCCATTCAACGACTTCAAACTCACCGGAATCACACCGGCGGCGACCTCGCGGAGCAGATTGAGAGGATAATAACCACTACTTCCGTGGTGGCTGTTGCTCTTAAGCTTGCGTTTCTTCCTCCGAGATAAAGGTGAGTTGTCGTCTTCTTCACAAGCTGAGTTGTCGCCGAGTTTGTTACACCGTTTTAAACTCGGCATTTGAGATTTCAAGTTCCGCTTAATTATCATCGTCAAAGAATCAAAACCAAAACCAAAATTGATTTCAATTAAGCACCGGAAACCCTAATTTCGAAGGTCAAATTCGGCGAAAACGAATTGAAAAGGCGCAGCATAGAAGGCTGTAGACCAAACGAGCGAACGAGCGAACGAGCTATAGAGAGAGGGGCAATTCTGTCATTAAAAAAAAGAAAGGAAGAAGAAATGGAAGGAGATAATGAACAGAGATCTGAAATAGAGAGAGAGAGAGAGAGAGAGAGAGAGAAGGAGCTTTGTGTTTCTCTCTCTTGTTTTGGTTGTTTTTCTTGTTCTTCTTCTTTTTTCTCTCTCTCTACAGTTAGAGAGATACAGTGTAGAAAAAGGATAGA
>Ga0307517_10013697_pt1 | contig 10986 bp, 14 predicted proteins | sample 23_EM_MG_FD_194515 | JGI IMG/M metagenome (GOLD analysis project Ga0307517, IMG submission 194515) | Populus trichocarpa ectomycorrhiza microbial communities from riparian zone in the Pacific Northwest, United States - 23_EM | ecosystem: Host-associated > Plants > Roots > Unclassified | place... | reverse complement strand
AACCTTATCCCTGCCACATGACCGTTCTCTGCCTCTGGCTAGGGACTTTACAAATGGGATATCCGACTCATTTTAACCGTGAACACAAACTCCGAGAACTAGAAATTATGCAGCACGCCCGAAATTTCTTTCCTCTCAGAGGATCGAACACATTCAGTTCCAGCATCCAAGACCCCCCTCAACGCATCCCCGTCCCCTCCGTGAAATAAACATTACTTATATCGTTTGTTGACACCCTTAGATTCAATGCATGCTGACGGTGTAAATAATAACGAATCCCCGCAGAGTGATAGGGCCGTGAGTTGGGGAATGTCGACAGGTTCGAATGGGTTCTTGGTCGGAGGCAGAGCTGGGGCCACGAAGGTCAGGATGGTTCTGACGAGTATCTAAATAAAAGCCTGGAATGCGGCAGAAGATGAAGGTCAATACCTAAGTAGAAATTTCCATGGGATATTTTATTCTTCAAATAAATAAATAAATACAGCGAATCTTCGAACTTCACAAAAGCGGCCAATTTGGGTCAGGCACGTGATGTGAAATGAACAACGCGTACGTCGCGTTGTTGATCAGAATCATCAGATCAATTCAACTTGAACTCCTCTCGCTTTTCCCTTCTTCTTGGTTAAGCTTTTCAGTCAACTTCGGGGGTGCTAACGACAAAGGCGGTCGTTACATCCAGATCATCGTTACTTCGATTTTATTATATTAGCTCACGACTCCGGCTTAACGACCCCTCGATGGAACCAGCTGTTGCCGCAATTGCATATGAACTTGTGCATGATGCTCTCTTGTCCCCTCATGACCGAATAAAAAATCTGCTCGCCTCGCTGCCTGTTCTCGGGAAGGATGCTGTCGATCTGGAAGAGCCGTGTCCGATATGTTTGATGCCGTTCTCCAGTGTACTTACCGATGAGGCGGATGCAGGGCTAAACTCAACGGAGAGTAATAAAGATGCGGATGAGAAGGAAAAGGACAAAGAAGAAGCTTTGGGTGGTGTGACGAAGCTTGTGGGGTGTGGACATATTTTCTGTCGTCGAGAGTGAGTCGATCTTCTACCCCTGTTATTTTTTTTTAACTCAACGATTGCTTGGCAGCTTGACGGAATGGATACGAAGTCAGGTCAGTTGAACCAATTGATTGGCATTTTCTGCATATCTAAACTCCCTTTTTACTCTTTCTGATATTTAGCATGGCAGCTGTCCTACCTGCAGGCATACTTTCCTTAACATTCGGCCCCCATCAGAGTCTGACGACGAGTCCTCTGACGGGGGCGAGTACGTCCCCAATCCAGATGACTTTGAGGACGAGGATGAAGATGCGTTCTTGGATGTCGACGGCTTTACTGATGCGGATGCCGATGAATTCCCTGTCGAGGGGATGGACCTTGACTTTGACGAACTCTGGGAAGAGGGCCAGAGCGACACCGGTGTCCTGGGAGATGCCGAGATGGAAGAAGAAGAGTTTGAGGAGGAGGAAGTAGATATGAGCTTAGAGTGGGGGCTTACAGACGGCGAGTCTGAGTCGATGTCGTCCTCGGAGGGCGACATGACGATGGAAGAGGAAGAACACGCGAGCCTCGGTACGTGGCCTCGGCATGGCTCTGCTTTGTGGGTGGTACAATTGACGCTGGTTGCTCTCTCGTTACTCAGTGCTGGAAGCGGAAGCCAGTATCTCCGTCCATGAAGACGGCGATGTGAACGTTGCGGAAGGCGAGGGCCTCGACGTTACTGCCAACGCTCATGACCTCGCCTCACAGGATCCCAAATAGATTTACTTTCCCCCTGCCATCGATCCTTACTCTTATTCTGTTCCGTGGCACCCAAGGCATGTTCCGTGAAGGCACAAGTTCATTACATTATTTCTTCGATCTGCATAGCTACTCCCCTTCATTCTGTTTATTTTCTACACAATATCATGTACAATATCTTGTATAATGCATTTTTTATTCTTTCTTATTTATTTCCCTTGTATGTATACTCTCAGAGTGCTTCTAGCACACCATCTATAGCTTCATCTTCTCGATTTTCCTTCCAGATCCCAATGAACTTACCACTCCACCTGGGTCCCTTCCCTCCCCCTTTCACGCCGAGCTTGGCCTTCAAGCCATCGCCAGCTGCCTTTACTTTCAAATCATCGGATCCTAACACCAATACAGTCGAGACAGAACTCGTGCTTTGCGTCGATGGAGAAGAGGACAGGACAACCATGTAATGACGCTTCTCTTCAGATGAAATCGCCGCGCCCAGCGCAAACGCAATCGAAGTCAAGAAAGCAAGGGCATTGGTCGTGTCATCCGTTCTGTGTATGTGACGTTTGAAAATCCCACTTCCATTTTCCCTATTGATTTGCTCGACTAGGTCTCGGGCAATGTATTCTGCGAGTTCTCGCTCTGCCTCGGTTACTCGCTTCTCAGCGCGCTTGCGCTCCTCGATGACTTGTGCAACGCGTTCTGGGACGAGTGGGGGTCCACAACTGAGTATGGATGATGTATTTGTAAGATGTGAATGGGTCGAGGTGAGGTGGGTGATGAGTCTCGGGCCGCAAAGGAAATAAAGTCGAGCAGAGGTAGCGGAAGAACGGGACAAGGCTTCCGTGTGGGGAATGAGGAATAGCTGCAGATTGTGGATGCTTGGCAAGTGGGTTCCACAACATCTGCTCAAGGTAATTCCAGTTGATATCTTGGTTTTGCATTCAAGGGACGACTCACGGATTCCGATCGACGCCGTCAATAACGACAACGCGCTTGACTCCACCTGTATAATCTTCAGGCAGTCCTTTGCCAACTGCTCGCCCGTTCTCGAGTTTGGGTACTTCCTTCGGCTGCTCGGAATCGAGTTCTTCGACTTCGACGTGCACCCTACGACCCTCAAACACAAGTTTGTTTGCTTCCGTCTGGATGGAGGTGATTTCTTCCTGGGTCATTCCTCGAAGTACCTCGATATAACAGGGGCTTGGGTAACTTGTCAAAGACCATGAAAGGGTTGGAAGGTTTAGTCGTGTTTCGAGTAACGCGGAGAGCATGTGCTGCGAGGTATGCAGGGACATCTTAGCAACGGCTTGTAAGTGCGAGTCTGTTTCTTGCTATCTATTCTGCTTACATGGTCATACCGCCTCTCGTAGCCTCTGTCTCCGAGGGATACTGTCACCTGTTTGCCAGGTTGCAGCGCAAGCAATGCAGCGTCAACTCCAACTCCATCTCGGATTTTAACGTAGTGAACGGCGTGTCCGCCGTGTCGCTTCGCCTGTACTACTTCCCAGAGAGCGCCGTCTGCGGTTGTAATATTCCCAGTATCTGTAGGCTGTCCTCCACCCTCTGGAAAGATGACAGTGTCGTGCAGAAGAACATGGAGAAGGGGTTCATTCGGGACCTCCGGCGCCAAAACAGCTTTTTTGGCTTTCTTTCCTAGGACAGGTGGTGGTTGCGATACCGATACACTGACCACAGTAGTCTCGAGAGTTCTGAGAAGCGGGTCGCCTGCGATTGGAGTGTGATTCAATCATCTTCAGTTGAGAGTGCAACTTGACGCACGTTGACATGCTAAGAGTCCAACTGGAACAGAGATTCTGGAATCGGATGGGATAGAAAGTGTAGGAGAGATTATGCGATGATAATCTGGAGGTGTGGTGGGTGCGATAGTGGCCATATTCGTTGTTGGGTTGGGTTAGGAAACCGTGTGTAAGTAATAAATAGCCTTACATATTATATGCCTAAATCACATCTCACTTCTGCCACGGTACAATTACACTTTCTGCTATCCCTCTCACTGAGTTTGAACCAGTAACGCTGCACACGGTGTGGATTCGTGGATTCTGCTTTCGCACTGTCTAGTCAAATTCTATATGGCAAGGAACAATGCCTCAGTGACATATGAACTTGAAGATCAACCATTGCTCTCCGGTCTGGTGGTTGTGGTCTTTACACCATGCCCGGATATTCTAAATCCTTGAATTCTCAGGCAATGATGAAGAAACTGAACACCACAGAGACCTTGGTTTTTCGGAGGACAGAAAGGAAATAGAAAAGTCGTTACTGAGAAAGTTGGACCGCCGAATGTCCATTCTCATATTGATATACATCCTGAATTGTGAGTCCTGTGTATCTCATGGTGCAGATTACTCATTGACTTCCTTCTAGATATCGACAGGAACAATGCATCGTAATTATAGTGGTTCTCTGGGCAACATAACATGCGTCCTCATAGTCTTGCTCCCAGCGCTGCTCGTCTAAGAGGCTTCGAAGAAGACCTGCATTTGGAAGGCTCACAGTTCGCGACTGTATTGTCGATCCTCTACATTGGCTACATCTTGATGCAGATACCTTCGTGCGTTTCTGCATATTCAACATGATAATAAAAAAAGTTCTCACCATTTCTTAGAAACATCTTCCTAAATTACTTTGGAAAACCTTCAAAGTACTTGCCTTGTTGCATGGTTATCTGGGGAGTACTTTCGGTGTGCACAGGTATGTAACAGTTTGGATCATTCATAGTCACCATTTTCAGTCATTTCCTACAACAGGTTTTGCAAAGGGGTCTGTCATTTCCTATATGAATGTCAATATTCTGGCTGACTGCTTTCATGGATGTTTAGCTACATCGGCGTTCTCTGTATCCGGTTTTTCCTTGGTTTCGTGGAAGCGGCATTTTTCCCAGGGGCCTTGGTGCGTACTCCTTCCCACGAGGTGCATGCGATCCTCATCAGCCGAATAGTTCCTTCTTTCGAAATGGTACAAACGGAATGAATTATCTCAGCGGACAGCTTATCTGTCGAGCGGGATGCTTCTTAGCAATGCCTTTGGTTCTCTGATAGCCTCGGGAATTTTGGATATTATGGACGGCGTTTGGGGATTATCCGCCTGGCGGTAGGCCAACGCGTCTTACTCGAAAGTAGCGAGAGAATCATTATTTTCTTCTTAGGTGGCTTTTCTTCGTTGAAGGGACGATTACAATTCTGGTCGCCTTCTTGTCGGCGTTCGTCCTTCCGGACTTCCCTGAAAACTCTTCCAACTGGCTCTCGCCATCTGAGAAGGCTGTGGCTCTGGAACGCATGGCAGAAGATATTGGATACGAGGAAGATCGCACCTCGGGCGACGGCACTGAATCGAAGGAACATGGCTGGTGGCCTGGGCTGCGTTTAGCCATTAAGGACTGGAAAGTGTGGTGGCTTTCTGTGACGTTGACCTGCATGGTAATATCTCTATCTTTCAACGCATACTTCCCAACTCTTTCCGCTACTATGGGATATAGTACAAATATAACTCTCCTATTGTGTGTCCCTCCATGGTTATTTGCTACAGGCGTTGCTCTTCTTCTTTCGTGGTTCGTTTCTCGGAAATAATTTGATACTCCAGTTTGACTTAATTTTTACATAGGCACTCTGACAAAACTGAAGAGAGGTTCAGACACATTTCTTTCTCTCTGTCCGTTGGTATTGTTGGATTTGTTCTCGCCTTGTTGACGATGAACACGGTGGTACGCTATCTATCGCTGTGCGTCAAATTTACTTGTATCATCTACCCGTTCATTGAATTCTTTGTCAAGGTTCCTTATGGCCCAGTCCTATGCGAGTTTTATATGCTTCTTGGCCTGGGCAAGTGGTTCTGTGTCACATCCACCGACAAAGCGCCCCGTTGCACTTGCATTGATTAATTGCATTTCCCAACTTGGCAACGTGACGGGCTCGTATGTCTTTTCCTCAGTTCTAACCTGTCGCGGAAATGCGTTATTGAAAATTCGTCTTCTAGTTACGTCTGGCCATCATCCTGGGGTCCCACATATAATACCTCCTACTCCATTTGCATTTTCATGGCAGTGCTAACTATGGCCATGTGTCTAATTTTCCGGTGTCACCTTGCTTGGCTAAATCACCAGTCGGAGGCAGAATTTGGGCTTGGAAAAGGATACCGTTATACAATGTGACATTGCTTTAAATTTATTTCAACCCATGTTGTAAATGCAGCAGACCGAAGGCGGTAACTCGGTACATTTTCTGCCGGCGCACTCGTGCCGTTCACCTTGCTCAGACCTGGGAAGACTCGTTTATATTTAGCAAGGTCTCGACATTACACCTAGAACCTGTTTACTACGAACATCGCCCCATATTTGACGATGAGTGCTACTTCCAGATCCATCACAGACTGGAGTTTTACCCAAATCGGAGGTGGTGAAGGTACGAAGGATGGCGAATGGTTGCAGGTATCTTCTTTTCCGACCACTGTGCATGTCGAACTCTTGAAGATGAAGAGAATACCCGATCCTGTCCGTTTGTTACCTTTGACGTTGTACGATTTCACGATGACCTAGAGGCTCTTGCTTTAGTTCGTGGGTCTCCATGAGTGGGATGTTCAATGTAAATCAAACACATTTATTTCTTATTGAGACAACCTAACGTACCACAGGGATTGGAGAGAAAGAATGGGCATTCAAGACAATTTTGAATGTAACAGAGGAGGAACTTGCTTCCGCGAATGTTGACCTTGTTTTTGATGGTTTGGACACCTTCGCATCTGTAAAGCTGGTATGTAACCACCCAGAACGATTGAATATGGCCTTGAATTTTCCACCAGAACGGCGTAGTCATCCTACAGTACATTTTTTTCATATTATGCCTTTAAGTTGCCCACGCGCTGATGATTGCTCTGCCAGGACTGATAACCAGTTCGTTGGTCATAGGGTACCAGTCAAGAACAAACTCCAAGTAGGATCCAATGAGCTGTACCTTCACTTCGAAAGCGCGTTTTTGAAAGGGAGGGATATCGAGAAGGCTCATGGAAAAAATGCACTTTGGAACGGGGATTCCAGTCGCCTTCACGTTCGCAAGGCTCAATACAAGTTAGGACATCTCTTTCCCAACTACCACAGCCATTTCTCACTCTACATCTCTCCAGTTACGGCTGGGATTGGGGTAAGAGATTTAGTCAAAACTATCTGACATTATCCAGAGCATGTTCTTGTTGAATCTAGGTCCGGTTTTAATGACCATTGGCCCATGGAGGCCTATTGCCCTCGACTTTTATCAAACCCGCATCATAGAGTTAGACCTCAGGAGCGAAGTCACCCAATCTCTCGACGTCAAGCTTTCGGGTGTTTTTACGTTTTCCGAGAAAACTGCAGGATACGTTTCTTTTCTTCTCAAGCGACCAGATGGATCTTTGGAAGTATCAGCGAACAAACTACCTGTCGAAGGAGGGCATGCCAAAGCTGATTTTGAATGGCGAGCCGGGCAGTTAGAGCTTTGGAACCCTGTTGGATATGGCGCACAACCTCTGTATACGGCTGAAGTTGAGCTGACCGATCGAGTAAGCCAGAGTTATTTCTCTGTAAGCTGCTATTGATTTTGTTTCCTAAAGCATGGCAATGTGCTCGATAAAAAGACCGACAAGGTTGCTTTCAGACGTGCCCTCGTTGTTCAAGACAAGTTAATTGACCAGGAGGGGCTAACATTCCTCTTCGAAATCAACAATGTCAGAATCTTTTGTGGTGGCGAGTAACATTTGTACCCTCGTTTGGTGTTTGTCTCACACCTTGAACTAGGTTCCAACTGGATTCCAGCAGACTCCTTCCTGACGACGTAAGTGACCGGATTGAACCCCTCGTCTTACAGACAACCGATTTTCTCAACAGGATGACTCCTGAGAGATACCGGGCTTGGCTGCAGCTCCTTGTCGACGGAAACCAGAATATGATTCGCGTCTGGGGTGGTGGGATTTACGAACCTGACGAATTTTATCAGATCTGCGATGGTATGTAAAGTTTGTTAATTCCCGTGCGCTCAACGGCTCATTAGTCTTTCTGTCTATCTAGAACTCGGAAGTTTGTATTGTGTTATTTCATTCACATGCACTGAACTCATAATAATTTGATGTCAGTCTTGGTGTGGCAGGATTTCATGTTTGGATGTGGACAGGTGTGATTGTTAACTTGTTGGATCTGATCTCGTTGACCAGTCCATTTTTTCAGTACCCTGCATACGATTCTTTCGTGGATTCCGTTCGCGAGGAAGCAATTCAGAACGTTAAAAGGATCCGTCACCATCCATCCGTGGTGATCTTTGGTGTGTAACAGCAAAATCTGCCTCTTGCTGTTCTTTTTTTGAATTCGACTTTGGACCCAATTAGCTGGGAATAACGAAGGTATCCATTTTTTAAAATTCCATTTCATTGTTATGTGACCGGTTTCCTTTCTAGACTACCAAATTGCTGAATCGCTGAAACTCGAACTTGACTATTCCGATGAGCATTCCGATTTCCGCAAAACGAATTTCCCAGCTCGTTACATTTACGAGCGTGTCCTTCCAGCTGTTGTTGAAGAACATTCTAGCATTTATTATCATCGGGGGTCTCCTTACAGTGGTCAGGGCCAGCCGACTACTGATCAAACCCTTGGAGATTTGCACCAATGTCAGTCGAATGTTAATGATCGCTCTTTGTCGACCTAGTTTCTTCAATTAGGGAATGTCTGGCACGGATCTCAAGAGCCGTGGCACAACTGGGATATCCTCGCTGGTCGCTTTGTTTCTGAATTTGGCATGTGAGAACAAGGTTTTCCGGATGAATCCAGTCCTTGGATTACCGTTCATCAGGCAGGGATACCCAAACATCAGAACTGTGGACCACTGGATCGGTGGGAACAAGGCTGAGCGTTTTCCTCAATCAAGGTAAAATATACACGACACAGATGTCTCTGGTTCTAACAAACTAACTGTTATCATGACGTAGGACGAATACAAGCCACAATAAAGCAGCTGGTTTTGAACGTCGTCTCGAGGTTTTTTTTGGACTTCATGGTGCAATGACCGTTGACCTACAAATTCTTATAGCTTTACCTGATAGAGAACTTCAAGCACGCATTTGACATGGACAGGTTGAGTTTTCTTTCTTTGATCTCGACGCTTCTGGCTAAAATTGTTATAGCTACGTATTTCACACTCAAGTTATGCAGGCTGAAACACTGGCAGCTGCCTATCGTTTGTGGCGGCGAAATTGGCGCGGAAAAGGAAGGGAATATACAGCAGGTGCTCTGGTGTGGCAGGTAAAGAATTTCAATTCCAATTTGTTGCATGATTGACAGCCTGTTACCTTTTCCCTTTTTGCTCAGCTCAATGACTGCTGGCCAGTGACATCCTGGGCTCTCGTCGATTATTTCTTGCGACCAAAACCTGCGTACTACACTGTGGCTAGGGAACTTCGCTCTTTCACCGTTGGTATGACAAGGCAAGACAAGCAAACATTTGCAAATGACCGCTCAGCGGCGGACTTCATCATTGAAGCGGTATTGGAAATTTGGGGCACGAATAGTACTCTTGTTGACAAGACTGCTACTCTGGAGGTCACATTTTTCGACCTGGAATCAGACTGGATGGATAGATGGGAGAAGGAAGTTGTGCTCCTTGCGAACTCCAGCACCGAGCTTTACAAAGGCCACGTTACTGGGCAGCCCATTAGGAAAAAGCAGAGCGATGTCCCGAAGGCCATCATTATCTCTGCGCGGATCCTTGACGGGCAGACCGTTCTGGGTCGGTACTCGAACTGGTAAGGAGAACCGACGGCACCTTTCCTGATTATTGAATTTTCGGAATTAGGCCCGAGCCTTTCAAGTTTATCAACTTCCCACCGGTTGCGGATTTAGGGCTGAAGGTGGACATCGGGCCCGATGGCGAAACCATCACGTTATCGACGAAGAAGCCTATCAAGGGGATACTGCTAGACGTCGATGGGGAGTATCTCAGGTTCAGCGACCAGGCTATCGACCTTGTTCCTGGCGACCCACAGATCGTCAAGGCTGTTGGCTTGGGCGGGAGACCGGTCAAGATTCGGTTCGTGGGGGACGGTACTGCATAAATGCCTAGCCGGTGGAGGAATTTATTTCATCTCAACCCGTAGAATGTCGTCTTGTGGTAAACAATGAAATATGCTGTATTAATTATGATTATCCATACAATCAGGATCTTATGTGTGTGTAGTATGTATGCAAAAGTCTATGGGAATGGATATTATACTACTTTGGAGCTGCAACTGCAGCATTAATTGCATTGCGAATGATATGGAGCCCAATAGTACAAAAAAGCAAGACGATGACCCGACAAGGGAAACCCAAAAGAAAAGGAAGGGAGACTACATTGTTACATGATAGCGCAGCTACTTCTTGAGGATTGGGAAGCAGTTTCCAGTTGAAGATTCCGATCTGATCGTTTTTCTATTTCTGCAAGACACAATTCAAAGACTTCAGCTGGAGAGTGTTGACCTGAGCTCTAGGGTAAAGATACATAGAAGGATGAACTTGCAAATATTGGCATCATCCTTGGCGCTCGTTTCCACCCAGGCTGCATGGTTTTGCTTTGCCAAAATTTCGCCTTCCTTTGACTGAACTTGGCGGCTAGGTCTAAGGTAAACCTCCGGTAGAATATACAGATGGAGAGGTGACGGTTGACCCACCTGGATTGCAGATCCATTTTTGAACCGACGATGACGCATGGAATATGTTGTTTTCCACAAAAATCGATAATTTTGTCATAAACAATTTGTATCATGTTGAAGGAATTTCGGGAGTTGACAGAGTAGACGAGGACATATCCATGAATTCCAATAACGTGTTTCGAGCTGAGGAGAGAGTATTCATCCTGGAAATTAAGGTCAGCTGAATTAGAGTGCTGATGACGGCTGGGAATCGGATTAGACTGACCTGGCCTGCAGTGTCGATGATTTCACATTCGAACTCAGTGCCTTTGTACTTGACGGTCTTTTGGAAATTACTCTCAATTGTAGGGTAGTAGTTTTCCACGAATTGGTTCTCGACGAATTGCACGATGAGGGAGGACTTTCCTGGAATAGATTGTTAGAAGCATGACGTCGTGTGAACACCCGAATACAGACCAACAGAACGTGAGCCCAAGACAGCAATTTTCCTCTTTTTAAAGGTATTGGCCACAGCCATTGTCCTACAGATGGTGGGGAGAGAAGGGAGGGGTTATAAAATGCTTGATGGAAGG
>Ga0307517_10013696_pt1 | contig 10986 bp, 12 predicted proteins | sample 23_EM_MG_FD_194515 | JGI IMG/M metagenome (GOLD analysis project Ga0307517, IMG submission 194515) | Populus trichocarpa ectomycorrhiza microbial communities from riparian zone in the Pacific Northwest, United States - 23_EM | ecosystem: Host-associated > Plants > Roots > Unclassified | place... | reverse complement strand
CCAACGTTTCTATCTCATAACCCATGGATTATGTCACCTGGAAACACTTCCAACTGAGGTGCCATTTTGAGGCGAGAAATCCGTGACGATCGGAGCCTGAATTTGGCTGAGCGTTGCCTACCCCCATTGCCAGGACATCGAACGCTCCAACGGCAGTAAGGTCGCCGGTGACGACCACCTCCAACAGATCCTTGAATCTCGATCGTGTTTCCGCAAAATCCTTAGCCTTAGATTCGGATCTCGCAGTCACCACGACCACGATCCCGCGCTCGAGGAGGAGATCGACGACGTGAGCGCCGAGGAATCCCGTCCCTCCCGTGACGAGAATGCGGCTGCGTGTGGAGTGTGTGGTTAGATAAGCCTGGAATGCATTGGTCAGTCCGGACCTTGGTTTAGTCGGCATGGCGGATGGAGGCGATCTGGGATTAGATACGACACTTGTGCAGTCTCATCCCGATGGACCGTTTTCCGGAGAAAAGCCAGTCCGTTCCCCAATCAGCTGTTTAGCTTTTGATGGCATCGACGCTCAACACCCCCCTCCATCTGGGTCATCGAAAGCCACCCACCCGTCCGCTGCGTGTACCTCCGTTGGATATAACAACCGGTGTCAAAAAGACACAGCCCCCTAATAGCGCCCTATGTGACTTGTAGTTCGCCTAGGCACAGGTCTGTCTCGTGTGTTCCTCGGTCGTACCCTCTGGGCTTAACACTCAACCTCCACCGTCCTACTACGCCTCGTACCCACACACACGCAGGGTTGATATCCTGAATAGGAACATGGTCGAAGCCTCCCTTGTAAAACGGGTCTTCAAACGCGTCAAAACTGCTCTACGTCTGGTTCGGGTGGGTTCGTTCTGTCTCCATCCTCGAATTCTTAATGATAGCCCAACCAGGAGAAGAAGCTTAACATCAAAGATACCGTACAGACGACCACACAGCCATTGGCAACTCCCCACGGGGGAAACACTCACGCCAAGGTCGTTGTTCCAACCAAGCTGCCCACCGCCGTTATTACTGAGGGACTGTCAAGTGCCTCTTTCAGGTCCACATCGCCGCATCCTCCAGTCGAACCCCAACCGGTCCAGGGCGTAAGGCGACAATCCTCCGCCCACCAAACCGATTTGCCCTCCGCGATTACTCTCGTTCGGCAACATGAAGACGATTATCTGTCTGCCCCTCGTGCCGACGGTCCCGTCGAGATCCCTCCTGGCATCCGGCCAGGTTCCAAGGACACGCCCAGGTCTGACGGTGTCATCTCTTCAATTTTCGATGTCAGCGTGGAAAAGGATGCACCCCCGACAATGATCCCCACCCCAAACCCCAATACCCTCGTTGATAACCTCAGCGTAGGTGAACGTGACCCCCGTTTAGCGCCCGTTAGTGCTCGCGGCACCGCCCCAACTTCTGCATCAGAGAGTGGTACGCCTTCAGCCCTACCTTCACCGGTCTTGGACGAAACGCTGACTGCCCCCTCTCCGATTGTTTTTCTGAACCTCAACACTCCAGCCTGTAAACGTCTGATCAGACGCGCGTTCGCCCCGCATGAGCTCCCTTCCCTGCTCGAGGAAATCTTTTCAAGTAAAGATGAGGCCGATGCGATTCGTTGCCTCTTCGGAGACGATGCACAGACCTTTATCGACGTAATAAACGAGGCACGTTCTGCATCCGCTTGTCGTTGCAAGCGTACTAATCGGAATTGGTATCAACGTGCTCCATCAATCAGGCCCTGGATAGACTTGATATTTCTCCGCAGTTACGACAGAAATGTCTCAAACCGTTGTACAGGACGTGTGGTCGCCACGCACTTCTCCCAAAAGCCTTGAAGATCCCCATTTGCTATGACCGAACCACCGTTGCGTTGTATAGGGGAGGGTTCGCGGATGTGTGGAAGGGGAAACACAGCGGTCAGGATGTTGCTGTAAAGGTCATAAGGACATATTCAAACGATAACTTACAGAGGGTGATTGGTGTGAGTTTCTGGTTTTTCCCTCTTTCTGTCTGCGCGTGCACTGACGTGCCCTGCGCAGAGGTTTTGCAAGGAAGTTATGACATGGAAAACCCTCCAGCATCCGAATGTCCTGCCGCTACTGGGAGTGATGATGTCCGAAAATCAGTTCGCAATGGTATCAGACTGGATGATGAACGGAAATATTAATGACTTTGTGAAGACACACTCGGATGTAAACCGATTGGAGTTGGTAGGCCTTCCGTCCGGGACCTCACTACCTTCACTAACCGCCGGGTTAACTATCTAGCTGGGAGACGTCGCGAAGGGGTTGATCTACATTCATAGCCAGGGAATGATTCACGGTGACCTTAAAGGGGTGCGTTTCGACGGCTAGATCACTCTCCAACCTAACTGAATTTGTCTGCCAAGGCCAATATACTGATTGACCAAACTGGCCATGCCCGCCTAGCGGATTTCGGTCTACTTACGATCATTTCGGACCCTGCAAACTTTTTCTCCTCGAGCTCGTACACACAAGGTGGCACGGCCCGATGGATGGGCCCGGAGCTCATTGCTCCGCAGGAGTTTGGGTTGGAGAATTGCTGCCCAACGGCATCTTCGGATTGTTATTCTCTTGGAATGGTGATATACGAAACCGTCAGCGGGAATCTGCCATTTCACAAATATGCAGACTTGGCGGTTTTCTTGAAGGTGCTGAAGGGTGAACGTCCTCCCCGAGGCGACAGATTCACCAACAGCCTGTGGAAGATGTTGGAACAGTGTTGGGCATCACAGCCGAACAGCCGCCCAAGTATCGAAGGTGTTCTTCAGTGTCTGGAGACGCTCTCGGATTTGTCAGAGCCACCTTCTCCTGGGACGGATGGGGAAACAGAAGAGGACAATGTCTCCGAGGACACCTTCGATCACGATCCCACTGCCCCCCGCAACGACCTTCCAGGCCAAGAGAGCAAATCCCATTCACAGACCCCTTCCATCTCACTCTCGCTCCCACCACTACCACCCCTCCCCCCCTATCCATGGACCCGAGAGAACTCCATCCTCGACCCCTCGATCATCCCTGATGTCTCCTCTTTCATGGGGAATTTGGACACGAGGACTCCCCAGGGCGACAGTAGTGTCATGGATGGCCCTCAGCCACACATCATCCCAGCAGCGCCCATTCCAGGTGAATTGTGGACAGTGGTTTCAGTTGTCAACAATCCAGCAGAGAGTGCGTTTCGTTCCATTTTGATCCCCAGCCCCCTCGTTCTCTTTGGCCTCTGTGTACCAACAATCTCAATCTTCCTCATAGCTCTGACTCAGGTAAACCCCCGGCCCCCGATTTCCAAGAACGCTCTGGCCCCGATAAAATCATGGATACCCCGTCCAAATGATACAACAGTGCCCAAATATTGGCATTTCAAGTCTGAGGATGGAAACCCCCCCCAGCCACCTGTTTATTTGGCTCAAAAGCCTCCCAGTCATGTGCCGGACCGTAACCGCCGCCCCCACACAGTACTCTAGAATCAAGCCGGTGGGGAGGACATACTCTGGAATCGTCGTCGTCGTCTGACTGGCGGGGTGATGCTGGGCGGGGTTGAATTTTTGTGATCGATTATCGGAGGATCTGGTACCCAGATCTTTGTTGGTGCCTGCAGGCCGCGGTGAGCCCTCCAAACCGCGGTACTAGTATAGCACCACCCCTATACCGCGCAGGTGATTTTAAGATCCAGGCTTGCTGGATCCGAGATCACCTTTATCTATATTTGTTCGTATCACCTCACTGTCGCATTGCTGTCGTATATGGATCTGTTTATCTTTTGTTCCCCGATTCCGGGAGGAGGCGAGTTTTGCCCGCGACAGTCGTGATGAAATCGGCCCAACTCCCAGCCTGAACCGGCAAGTGGCTTCGCTTCGACCCGAACAAGGCCCACGAGCATGCCTGAATATCATGCCCCCGAACATTGAGTATCGACATTGTACGCAATTAGAGGTCGTTATTCTGTCACTGCATGTCAGTCGCGGGATCGCGATATTCGCCCCTGACTTTGGTGGGTCGTGCCCGGATGTTCCACTGGAAACAGGAATGCCCGACGTTCCGTCACCGCGACCCCCCCATCCACAACCTTCATCTCCATCCCGCCCCACACTGCCCGCTCTTGTGAATACTTTCCCTCAAGACGTCGTAAACCAACCGGCGGCAACATTTGGTTGTTTTCGATCGCCTTTTAGCGTGGCTCTGTGATCAAGGGACCAATGATCCCGATGGTGACTCAGGGCAGCAATCTGGCAAGCGTAGCACTATGAATTGCTAAAACTGCCTGTGAAGATTAGATGCGGATTTTGGACGGACAGGACATCCCGTTAGCCCGCTGTACTTCGGGCCGGGAGGTGGCGATCTCAGGCAGCGACTCAGGTCGGTCGGTACCGCGGTCATCGGGGTAACTTTGCACTCTGACGCTTTTGGTGTGCCAAAGGCTCGTTATATCTCTGAGCATTCCTATCCCGGTGAACGCGTTCCTCCTTTCAGTCCGCGATCCCGGGGCCGATTTCGCGCGTCCGCAGATGCTCGTTTATGTAGGGCCTCCTCCTGGAACCACCACGGGTATTTTTATCCCACCGATCATCGGCGCGCCGCTTCCGACCCCTTACCAGTACCCGATCGGAGACACTCTCCCCTAGAATGGTATGGCGGGTGGGAATGAAACCTCGGACCGCCAGCCACACTGCCTCGACCCCTTCCCACCCTCACCAGACTCTACAGTTGGGATTCGCTCCCCCGGACGGACCGGCCAGCGTTCGTTTGTCTCATGATTGGCAGGGCTCTCGGAGGCGTCTCCGTCAGAGTTTCAAGGCACCAAGCATTCTAAAGGTGATTGAAAAACAGACAATTCGTTAAACGGTAGAACAGTGCTTGCTTCTTTTCCGTTAGTCTCTCTGATCCCTGCTACAGCCATGTACTACAACTTCTCGAACGAACGCAAATCGCTCTCTCCCATCTTCCCCTTCTCCCACAATCATGGATGGTGTCGTACAGCAACCGGTTCCCTCTGACCTTGGGCCGACGGGCAAGGTTTGTGCCTCAACCGCTGCGAAATCGAGATAGAGAACTGAACCTGCGTGCAGTGCCTGGTGATCAGCGCGATTACTTTAACACTCTACGATTACATGCTCCTGTTTGATGACGAGGTAACGGCAAATTTAAAGCACCTCTACCGTTTACGTTCCTGACATATGGTCTTTGAAGATTCGGTATGTGTGGAAGGGCCGCAAAACCTGGAGTTCGTCCTTTTCTTTGTACAGAGTGAACGCTGGGGAGCTGACGAATAGACGAACGGTCAGTTTTTTATCTATATATCGCTGTGCGTCTTCCAGGCCGTTATTTCTATCGTCTCGGGTGATCCCTTAGACGACCGTATACGGTCGACAGAACCGCATACTCCTCGTGGCATTCCAGCTTTGGTGGATTTGTTATACCGATGATACGAACAACTCAGAGGTCAGCTCGAATGTCGAACGTCCTCTCATATTGACACCCTTTTTTACAGGCTTCGTGAGAAATCCAAATAGCATTTGCTTGCGTGAAACACTGACGGTTTACGTTCACATGATACCCCTTCAGATATCCTGCTGGATACTACATTCAAGTGCTCGTTATTATGTTCTTCCTGTTCTCTTCAGACATCTTCGTCACGCTGAGGTGGATCGCGCTCCTCCACGATTGTGTAAATTCCCCGACTGACCCATTCAAATCATCTCAGGATATATGCCGTCACTCTCAGGAACAAGATGGTTCTAGTGTATTTTGGGACGCTAGGGTTGACGAGATTGGCTATTGCGCTCGTAACGGCTTTTATTAGCTCTCCGACAACCGCGATGTCTCTCCAGTTCAAGTTGGCTCCAAACACCATTGGTACCGCGTTCGGTACGCAGCTACCCACACTCGTTGGTCAAGGGCTCCGGAATAGTTTGCTCACATGGAGTAGATCTATCGGCGTTCCTCGTCGTCGTTTGGTATATGTACCGCAACAATAGCACGCGCAAGTTCTCGGCGTTGATTCGCACCTTCGTGACGGAGGCCACAGTATATTTCCTGGCCATGGTCGCTGCGCAGATATACATCCAACTGTCCTTCAACCTCATGCAGGTATAGTCTCTTTCTCTCGGTCCCCACTCCATTTCGTGTTGATCACGTACGATCACTACAGGGTCAACAACTTTCACTTCTGTGAGTCTGGTCCGAGATGTGGAGAGTATCGGCCTAGTACCAAGATACTGATCGTCCCCCCCCCACATAAAGTGGATACGGACTGTGTGTTGTCCTATGCGCCGGTTTCATCCCACGGCTAGCTGATCTTCGTGCTCGCTTTCCAGTTTCAATCCCATCTTGACCCTCCGGTTTGTAATCTCGCTGAGAAAGTCTGCAGATCCAGAGGGAGGGCAGAAGTGGCAGCTGAAACATTTCAGCACTCCCGGCTTCGCTAGAGTCACTCCGCTTGATGTACAGGTGCCAGTCATTCTCGAGAAGGTTGACACGGATCCTGTCGATCCTTCGCAGAAATCGGTGGTCATTCGACGCTCGGCGTTTTGGGACGCCTAGTGGGGGGCGAACTGTCAGACGTCGGTGGTTGTACCAGCAACCGAAGGACCTTTGTATCCGATAAAGAATTAACCAAGTGTTCTCGTCAGATTTATGTACTTTCTAGACAATCCTGATTCACATTTGTACTCGTGCCGACCTTGTGAATTCGAGGTTTGAACACCCGTGACATACGTTGACCTCGAGGATATCAATTTTTTTCCCGTGCACTTCACGGTCCGCGAGCGGGCAGACGGTGACAGGAATGAGATAGGTATGGGGGACTTGGGTCTGGCGTTCAGCGCCAGAGGGCCGCCCAAAAAAACAGCGGAGGGACAAAAAGGTGGACAAAAAGTCGCGAATTTAATTCTCCAGGAGCTCCCCTAAGCTTCCCGCAATGTTACTCACAGACTCCACCCGAAAGCCAGCCCCATCGCGGCGAACGGAAAAGCGGGCATTCAAAATGCAGACGTGGATGCCCCCGAGGGCTCGGAAAACTCCGGTCCCCATCCCATATATCCACGTAAATTGGCCGTTTCCCACGCCGATAATCTTCTCTTTCACCTTGCCATCTTTTTTGACCGATTCCACTGTGCTCTGGATGGCCAACCCGCCCTCGACTGTCGCTGGATTTTGCCTCCCATCGTCTTTGTGGTCATCGATCGCAAGGGCGATTGGTTTCTGCCTACTTACATCGTTCGAACGACCTCTGATGCGGGTCACCACCGTCGACAAAGGCTCGTTGCCATTTACCCGGTCAACCGATATTCTTACCGGGCTCAGCATAACCCAAGGTCGTGTTATTAAGACTTAATCGCACGTACTCTGAAATGCTGTATCACCATATCAATCTCACGCGCTCTCACAGACTCCACCTCCCTGTCTACTCTCAACGTACACGTACATCTCATGTGAGCCAACGGTTCGAAAACAGAAAACCAGGAAAAGTATGATTTGGACTTGGCTCTGGATGACGAGTAAAATAAATAACAAGTTTGGGTATATTCTAGGTATTATACATCCGCTGTCGGCGTCGAAGCTTGAGAGGGCAACTCATTAGATGGCCCCGGAGGGGCAGGGAGACCCTCCATGTCTTCCAACACTGGGAAAGATTCGGGTAAGTAAGACGCCGTTGGAACGTTGGCCGATCCCCGTACTTACCTCGTAACAGCAGCTTTGGGCGTGTCCACACCTCCTTGCCCTCTTCCAGCGGGTAATACCGGCTGAGATCCTGGAGCAGCCTCCGCTCCTCGTCCCTCCTATTACGCTCCTCTTCGGCATTTTTCGAACCTGGTTCGGTTCGTTTGCCTTCTTTCGTGAGGAGGCGCGGTTTGAGGTGCACTAGTGGCCGGATCGTAATGATCTCGGCCGCGGCTGCATTACGATCGATCGTGTCAGGTGCGTCATTTCACGAGACGCGATATCCGCTTACTGGCTAGAGCCATGTTAAGGCTCGGGACTTCTGAGAGCCCCTCCCACCGCTTGGCCCAGCTGCACAACTTGGCAGCATCTTTCTGGGACCGCTTGCGATAGCGGCGGATCTTGCCCTGGCCTCGGGGGAGCTTCGCCCGCTTGGAACCCTGACGCCGAATAACCATTCAATTACATGGAGAATATGAGAACAGTAAAAGTTACTTACTGGGATCTTGTCTTCTTCTGTAGTTGTTTGTTTGTTTTCGGCGTCAGCCGTCGTCTCGGATATCCCTCCGGAGGGTTCTAGGGTCGGCAGGCTAAGATACGGGGCGGGAGGAACCACAAGGGTCGATGGCCCCGCCTCCGCGTTCCTGTGCTCGCTTGGACGAACACGGGACATCCCGTACGGTTGGAACCTCCCCATCTGTATCGGCCCGGTCCTGGACGGGCCAGCACTGGGCTGATACGAAGTGCGCATGTTCTGCTATGGAAAGGCGTCAACGGGATTACATGAGAATGATTGAATTCCAGCGCTTACCCCATAGAACGTGCTTGTAGAGTACCCGCTCTGGGTTTCCCCCCAGTAGTCGAGCGGGACTGTTCACGATCGTAAGTATTCGATTCTCCAATGATTCAAGACAGAAAAGGCACTCACTACTACTGGGGGCAGGTCTCACAGTGGACGTTTCCGACGCCACCGTGCTGGCGAAAGAAGCGTCTCGGCTCAGAAAGCCGGAATATTGAGGCAGGGTTTGTTGGCCGACCTCTGGCCAGTAGTTCCCTGGGTACGACGGCTGGCTATAGCCACCAGCCTGGGTGGTATATGGGGTGGCAGGAGCCACTGACTCTGGAGAATCACGCGTAAGACACTAATCGACGGAGAGGCTGTAGTGACGATTACCGTAGCCGATCATCGCTTGAGGATTGGTCGGCGAACCGACCATGGGTCCCGGTCGGGCCACCATACCCCACCGATTATCGAAGGTACGATAGTCCGGGAGGTCAACCTCTTCAGTGGCTGACGTATGGTTCAGGAATGGATGCGCGTCGAGTGGATACGCGTCAAACTCCTCAAAAGCAGAAGTGGATGGGGTGGGGTAGAAGCTAGCGTTGTTGAAGTTGCTGCCGAAGTTGTTGTTGACGTCGTTGTTGAAGTAAGCCATTGGGATTCGGTGGGAGGTGTTGGGGAGTAGTGAAGAACGAAGCTGTTACGAGCGTTGGATGAACGGGGTTGGGTAAGTGAGGAAAAATATCCCTCTCTCAAAATCTCCGTGGCTTAAATACATTTTGGTCATGCAGGGGGGTATGACGGCGGGCTTTGCCAAACACACCCTTTCAGGCCATGGATTGAGCCACCCCGTTATCCATCAAAATCCCGGATTGTGGCGGTTTCACGTCCAACGCGAATTAGATATGTTTCCTTTGACTAATTCAGGCCACCCTTCTCGTTTTTTCGGGAGGGGTGGGGGAGGACGTGCGAAATTGATCCGCGTGATGGGCGTCTAGTCTTTGGTTTTGTTCGGGCGGAGTTCTTTGGCCGTGGATCGTGGATTTGAATGGACGGGAATGCGCTTGGTGACGGTTGCGTAGCACTGCCGGATTATTATTATTTATGGCCATGCACGAAGCATGGCTCGGTTAGGCCGGAGTTGACGGGGGTGAAGTGCTAAGGCAGGCTAAGACCTCCTTCTGCGTGCGTCCCCCAGGATAAGATTTTATTCGGAATACGTCGTTCTGGGCCTTTCGGACAAAGGAAGATATGAGGGTACAATATTAGAGCTACTTACCAACACCGAATGAAAGAATTCCCAAGAAATTGCGAAGGCCATGCGCTTCAGGAACTTCCGCGCCGTGCCGTGCGCCTTGATCTATCTTCGGGAACGCTAGTACAAAGCACCGCCTGTCGGCTGAGAGAATCAGAATCACAATGAACAAACAGACCCCACCCCCTCTGATAGATGATCTTCAGCATGGCACCGATAGAAGCTAGGGCAAAAAGTTTTCCGGGCCTGCCTGATTGTCGCGTCCGAACAGTGCCCAGAAGTTGACCTTATCATGACGGTTTCTAGTGGGCCAGGGCTCCCGATCTCCGAGCTGCTAGAGGGCCAACCCCGAGTTTGTCGGATCCCCACGATCCCCCTCCGAGCATCCCCACCCAGTCCCGCTAATTCACGGTAATATTCAGTCCACTCGTCTCGAACCGCGGGCCCAGGACGTGCACGCTAGCCCAGGCTAGCCCCCCGCGGATCGGAAGTACAGGAACGGCGACCACCACCTTACCACTCCCATGCCACTCAATCTCGCGTTTGATCTACAACATTTGACCCTGCACGGAGGACTTATCTTTGGATCCGGTTCCAATCAAGGCCTACCACCCCCAACGCGCCCACGGGGATCGGAGGAACACGACCACGATATGACTTAACCCAGGACTGGGCCACTCACCGGTTACCCACACGGAGCTGAACGGACGTTTGGGATCTATACTAGTTGTGGGGTTTCTGGAACACCTGGTAACACACCCTCCTCGACTCTACGGAAAGATATGGGCAGGATGATTTCAGGTTGCAGCAGCTCGGGGAGTCGGTTACAAACAATCGTTGCAAGTGAATCACCGATTTATAACACGGTACAGATGGGGAGAACCGGAGTGGTTTACCCTGCGAAGCACCTTCACGAGACGCCGGTATAATAGTGTTCACGCCAGGCTGCGGTCAATAGGGAGGCCCCATGCCCGGTGCCAAGACCAGTGATCCTGCACAGCCTCGTGGCTCAAATCGAGGCCGTTGAGAGAGTGAACAGGTGCGTACGATCAATAGACTGACGGTATTTGGCCCTCTCAGGTCAAGGTTCCGACATTAATCACCACCGCGGTCAAGTTGACGTAGGTTGTCCACAACTACATGTGGTTGTTACGCGTATACAAAATATGTGAATTATATATGGATAGAGCAACACGAACCTAACCCTCTCCCACGAGCCCCCCACAAACTACAGCTTAGAGTTCTTCGGCATTGCCTTGATAGCTTGTCGGATGCCAAGATCA
>Ga0307517_10013695_pt1 | contig 10987 bp, 5 predicted proteins | sample 23_EM_MG_FD_194515 | JGI IMG/M metagenome (GOLD analysis project Ga0307517, IMG submission 194515) | Populus trichocarpa ectomycorrhiza microbial communities from riparian zone in the Pacific Northwest, United States - 23_EM | ecosystem: Host-associated > Plants > Roots > Unclassified | place... | reverse complement strand
AGAAGAAACTTTAGTATCATATTAAAAAAAAAAACCCAACAATTTAATTAATCCTTAATCCAAACTATTAAGGAAGGTCTAAAATAAATCTTTATATTAAATTAACTAAGAAAATAACTTATAATGGGAGATGTGTGTTAAAATAATTAAGATTAAATACAAAAAGAAGACTAAAATTCTAAATAATTTGTATATTATAAGTGCTTAATCTTAACCTAAATATAAATAAAGTATATATATGTTAAACTGAAAGTACTATTTTACCCTTAATAAATAAAACTATAAAAATATTATTTAACACGGTATATATATATATATATATAGAGACACACACATATTCATTTAATCTATCATATATATATATGTGCCTTTTTATTTGTATAAAAAAATTAATGACATCATGATGATCATATTTTGTTTGAGGTTTATTCTAGTTAGTAAGTGCATATATATAATCCTTTATTATTACATAAGATTCGAGTCTTCAGAAAGGTTATATACAAGAATTTCTTCTTTTTATTTATTTAAATGCAATATTTTGGACGTGAGAATATAAATGACTTTCTTAAAATTCAGCAAAATTACTTAGTTTTTATACGTCAAATATTCTAACCTAAAAATACCATTTTCTTTATAATAAAAAAAAAAACTAAGAAAAATTACATCTAATAGAACCCTAAATCATTAATTACTACGTAGGGCGGCCTATAAAACAAGTAAAGGTACGGAGTACCAAATGGACAAAAGCTAGCTAGTAGCTACCGTATATGTAGCTTGAATTTAAGGGTATCCTGCTGTCATGTGGCTTGTACACATAATACTCTGATCAAATTAATTTTTTTTTATATGTCATTTATTTCGCTGACCTTTCTTCCATGCCCATATATCTTCCTTCACAAACAACAAAATCCTCCTCTCTCACACCCAGCTACTCTCAACAAGTCGAATTCATTTCTTGTGCTATATAAAGAGCCTAAAGAACTACCCTCCTTCTTTGCTGATCATTTCACTAAGCAAGTTACTATGGGTCGATCACCATGCTGTGACAAGGTGGGCTTGAAGAAAGGGCCATGGACACCCGAGGAAGATCAAAAACTCCTAGCTTATATTGAAGAACACGGCCATGGAAGCTGGCGTGCCTTGCCCGCTAAAGCAGGTGATTTATATATGCTAGCTAGCTAGCTTCTTATAGGCTTGCTCGCCTTACATTTAAGAGATGAAGGGTGTAAGTCCAACAAGTTCAATGAGAGTGTATAGACATGTGTATGTGTGTAACCTTTTAGTCTCTGATGGTTTTTAGGTCTTCAAAGATGTGGAAAGAGCTGCAGGCTTAGATGGACTAACTATCTCAGGCCAGATATTAAGAGAGGAAAGTTCAGCTTGCAAGAAGAGCAAACTATCATTCAACTCCATGCCCTCTTAGGGAACAGGTATATCTACTATATCTGCTGTCACATGCTTTCTTTTCATGTGATGTTACTGTTGTTATTCTTTTCTTCACAGTTTTTGAATTTTCCACGCGCATGATTTTCCAAGAACTCATTTGTTCACATGAATTCTGGTCTCATCAAACGCGACTAATTGCTACTGTGAAGTTTGTTGAACTTTGTGTTTCTTTGTTTCCATAGTCTTTGGTTCACAAATACTTGCTGACTGGAACAACCACTCTCTTCAACTGTAACATGTTTCCGATGTAATAGCCTCTCTTAATCACTCTCAACTACCCACTAGCTCTAAGTCTATAACCTATCATCTTGACAAATCCTCTTGACCAACATTTTGAACAGTAGTCTCTGCTTACTGTTTTCGCCATTCAATCAAAGTATCATTATTGGTTGCCATTAAATGCTGGGTGCATGTATATCTTTAATTTTCTTTTCAGCAGCATGACACGGAAAATGAGATTGATTTCTTTTTTTCTTTTTCATTTGGCTTTCCAAGTTACTTTATTTGTCCATACTGATCCGTTGAATATTTTAGAGCACAGAAATGCTTGTAGTAGTCGATGGTAATTTTTTTGTTTTTTTTTTTTTTTTTTTTTAAGGTCTGTCTCTATGTTGTCTTGTACCTTCAGGTGGTCGGCTATAGCCACTCACTTGCCTAAGAGGACAGATAATGAGATCAAGAATTACTGGAATACACATCTTAAGAAAAGGTTAGCCAAAATGGGGATCGATCCGGTAACTCACAAGTCGAAAAATGATGCTTTACTTTCCATTGACGGTCAATCCAAGAATGCAGCAAATCTTAGCCACATGGCTCAATGGGAAAGTGCCCGGCTCGAAGCTGAAGCTAGATTGGTCAGGGAATCCAAACTACGTTCACAATCAATTCAACACCAACTTAGCAGTACTACTCCAGGTTACTTTCCCGGTTCAGGTTCGAGTCCAGGCTCAACTTCATCAACTTTGGCTCAACCGCCGCGGTCTCTTGATGCGCTAAAAGCTTGGAATGATGGTTGGTCAAAATCAAGTGAAGGTAATGGTGGTGGTCTAAACATGGGAATTGGAGATGTCCTTGAGTCTCCAACATCTACTCTAACTTTCTCAGAAAATGCACCACCGGTCATGAATTCAGGTGCAGTTGGAGAGAATTCAATTTCAATGATTGAGTTTGTTGGGACTTCAGGGTCAACAGAGACTGGAATTATCAAAGAAGAAGGTGAACATGATTGGAAAAGCCTTTCAAATTCAAGCCATTTGCCCGATAATTCAGTATCCCTTACATCAACCCTTCATGACATGACAATTTCTATGGAAGCACCATGGAATCCAGATTCTTTAAGGGCAAATTGTGACAATGTTCATGTTGGAAAAAATGTCATGGAAGAAGGGTTCACTCATCTTTTGCTTAGTGATTCTGCTGAGAGGAGTTTGTCAGACGATGGCAAGGACTCTGACCATAGTGGTGGCAGTGGCAGTGGCAGTGGTAGCAATTATTACGAAGACAATAAGAATTACTGGAACAGCATTCTCAATTTGGTGAATTCTTCCCCATCTAATTCACCCATGTTCTAATGCAATAAGATTCTCTAAATTATTGTAATTAGATCTAGAAAGTGATTCAGGAGCTTTATATTATTTAAGTATTCTCCCCCCATTTCTCAACCTAGCTAATGTCAAGTTCCCTTGATTTTTTTCCAATGATTCTCATTGTTATTAGAATATCACCACACAAACACACCCACAGGAAAATTCTGGTTGCCTGCACAGATTTCAAATCCTAACCAGTTTGAAATTAGATGCTCCAATAGTGTTGTTGTGGGAGTCACAAATGAAATTTTGGCAGTCTCTCCTTCCTGTGAAACGTGAAATAGCTAGGCTGATTCCACTCTGATCAGCTAATATGTTACAGTGGAACAGAATTGATCAGCTTGTATGTCAAGTTAATGAAATATATAATTGGCATGCCTTCTTTTGTTCCTATTATCTCTATGCTCTCATCTAGATCTAAGTTCTCAATCCATGAGATATATGCGGAGTCCAAAATGTAAGAAATTGATTCTGAATGGGCGTGAGTGAATGATTAGCACCCAAAAATCTTTTCTCTCCGTAATGCTCTATACTACAGACAGCATATTGTGGACTTGGACTTGTTCAATATGCTAGAGAGGTATTTATGAGCCTTTATTGCTGTTAGTTTCATGTCACATTCTGCTTACTGGACTGAAAGTTATTTTGCTTAGTTGCCGTGAAAGTAAGAATAACGAAAGGAAATGAATTTCCTTTTCTTGTTTTTTGGGATTAAAAAGAAAAGATTATTGAAGATCACATTCTTTTAGATTTCCCAAGCTGGTATCTCTTTCATACGACGGTGACATACCCGAAGCTTAATGCCTTCATAAGGAGGATTCTCCATTTTTTGAGTCAAGGAAAAATCAAACGTGACAGCTTTAAAGCAAGCATCAAAAGCATTTCTCATCATCAATCACCTGTAACCATTTTCATTCCAAAATTCTTACCTCTGTGCTTCTCTTGAATTACTTTCACCTTCAATCTAGTTTGCTCTATCTTGAAAAGTAATTTCACACGGGCCAAAAGGAAAACCCTGGCATCAAAACACTCTTAAAGTGTGTGAAGCAAGATTTGTCAAAGTGTAAGAGAAGCCATCGATAGCTCGGGAAACATTGGGAATAGTAATTGATGGACTACAACATGAGGTACGATGATAACATCTTTTGAAGATATACGACTCAATGCTCATAATTTGAAGGGTACCTGTCTAACACACTTCTATTTAGGCTATAAATGTTCTTGATCTTTGATTAACAATTTTATTTATGCGACGTCCTTTTCAGCAAACCTACTGCATTTTTCTTCAAAACACTTAACATAGCATCATTTAGGTGGAGCTTTCGCTGCTATCGATTAGAGCTTGGTGCCTGCATGTGTATCTAATTAATGTCTTGCAGTGGGGGAGATCAAATTGATCCATATAATCCTCTAATTAAGCCATATTTGATGAAAGCATTTTGTTAGTTACGGAAAAAAAAAAGATGGACCATGATCCTCCTGTCAAATCGTGTATACAGACAGTGAACTATATATATTTAGTGTAATCCATCCTAGCAAAAAAATATATCTTTCCTAGTATTGTCAAGGCAAGTTATTCCTTTGGCAATAAAATTAACATCAGGAAGGTAGCTTGCATCAGTAATTAGCTTATCTGTGAACCCAAACCAATCATACAATATGATAAATCTCTCAGCAAGATAGCTAGTATCATACCTGACAATCTAATTAAACACGTTCATAAGGTATTAATTATGACTTCTAGGTAATTGAACATCTTTTAATAAATTCCTGTCTTCTGAATAATATTTCTATTCAATATGTATAATCAAATTTCTTTTTTTGAACTATTTTAAAGATGGACATCGAATTAGTGTATTAAAAAATAAAATTTCTTGAAATACTAACAATTAATGCGCTCGGGAAAAAAAATATTTTCTTTAGGGTTATTGAACACATTTTTATATTGAAAATATTTCATTAAGGAGTCACTTGGACCTACACATATTAGAGCTTAGATATATCAATGAACCGCATCTTTAATTAAAAAATTTAGATAACTTATATTTCATTCTTATTTATGAGCCATTTACTTTTCGTGTTCTTTGAGTTAAATTTTTCACAACTCACATTTGCATATATGATATACCTCAACAATCTCCTTCTCATATTTGAGTTTCATTCACATTGGATACACCCTTCCAACACAAGCATCATCAATATCATTGGTGCAATAAGCACCACCTAAATATTGTAGTGCTATCAAGAACTTAATTATCACTTGAGAATGAGTAAACCACCACACTATTAGAGGTGAAGAGATATTTTATTTATAGAGAAGTACATAATTGTACATGAAAAGAAAATAAGGTACAAATGGAAACAAATCATGCAATGAATAATATATCTCTGCAATCATGGGTTAACTGCTACAATCATAGAGAGAATTGCTCAATATCAGGAGAGGATTCTTGAGTATCCTTAACATCCCCCGACAAGCTTAACATGGGATTAGATCATACACGAAGCTTGGAACGAAAAAAAAAAGCAACCGAGAGACACTATTTGTGAAAACATTAGCAATCCGCAAAGAAAAGGGAACATGTTGAGAGCATTCGGTACCAACAACAATGAGTTCATGAAGAAAGTGATAGTCCAAAACGATGTGCTTGGATTACTTGTGAGAGACAGGGTTACAATTGAGAGAAAGAGCATTCTTGTTATCATAAATGAGAAGTGGTGGAGTACGGGTAGTGATATGAAGGTCACGAAAAAATATTGCAACCAAAAGATCTCAACGGTAGTGGTGGCAAGGGCATGACAGATTCAGAGCTAGACCTAGAGATTGTGGGCTACTGTTTTTTACTCTAGGACATAAAATTGTCACCAAGGTAGATGGAATAATCGGTGGTGGAGCAGCGAGTATCTAAGTAACCAGCCCAATTAGCATCAGAACAGGCAATAATAATGATAGAGAAAGAAGCTATAAATGTGAGGCCAAAGTGAAGATTACCCTTGATATAATGAAGTATAATTTTGATTAGGGGTGAGCATTTTTAGTTCAGTCCGGTTTCACCTAAAAAAATAACCAAACCAATTTTTTTAAAAATCAAAACCAAAACCAGTTCAAACCAACTAGTTTCGGTTCGGTTCGGTTCGGTTAATTGAAAGGAAAAACCAGAAAAAACCAATTTCATCTTGACCAGGCATATCGAGTAGGTTTTTCTGAAATTAAAAATAAAGAAGCCAGAAAGAACAAGTGTCAGGTGAAGATTTGGAAAAAATAATTCTCACAACATCTATGACAGTAGTCGCAAGATAAGCATACTATGGCAAACCAGCAACCTTGTAAATAAATATAGGAAATGAATATATAATAGATCTATAGAAATAAAAAAAAAAGTTAGTAATTGCTTTGAGCAATCTAATAAGTCTCCCTCTTGTTAAGATGAATCTCTAAGAACTTGTGCATCTAATAATGAGTGGCTACATATGTCAGTTTGATTTAAAGAAAGGGACAAAAAGATTGAGAGATGAGATATGAAGATTGAACAGGGGGGCTCCAGGGCTGCTGTTTGGTTGTTTAATCCATGGACTCTCCTCTTCAGTAGTCGGTTGTGCTTAAAGAAAGGGACAAAAAGATTGAGAGATGAGAGATGAAGATTGAATAGGGGACTCTAGGGTTGCTATTTTGTTGTTTAATCCATGGGCTCTCCTCTTCAGTAGTCGGTTGTACAGGGGGGGCAGCTAGAGTTTAAAAAGTAAATGGGGGAAAGGTATTTATAGTACCTCCGGTTTTTTTATTTCTATTTGAACCGGTTCAGTTTGGTCTAGTTTATTCTGTTTCGACCTTTTAAAACCGAAACCGAACCGAATTATTTTTTAAGTTTTTCTAATCGATTTTATCGGTTTATTTTTTCACAATTCAGTTTTATCGGTTATTTTTTCTGATTTTCTTGGTTTTTCAATTTTTTTACTCATCCTTAATTTTGACAGCATAAAAATATATCTCAGTGGGAGTATGCAAGAACTGACTGACATAGTTGATAGAGTTAGTAAGATTAGGCTTGGTGATAATCAGATACTATAATGCACCAACAAAAAAGTGATAAAGAGTAATGTTAGAGAAAGGAGGACCAACAAAGAAGAGGCGTTGTTCAACTACCATGGGAATAGTGACAGGTTTACAATCTAAGAGCTGAGCCTGAAAAAAGAATGTCTCAGGCATACTTGATTTGATAGAGAAAGAGATTGTTCGAAAAGCAAAGAGGAGGCTGCAAATGTAGGTTATGAAATTCAGCACCATCGTCACTTTAAAAAGTTTCAATTTCATAAGAGTACTGATTTTCAACAAATTCTTGAAATTGAAGAAAAATTTCATGGAAATTAGACTTTAACTTCACATGATAAAGTCAAGTAAATCAAGAATGGTCATCAATAAAGAGAACACATAATATGAAAAACTCATTATTGATTTTACTAAAGAGGAGCCCTAGATATCACAGTGTACAAGGCCTAAAATAACATTAGATCGATTAGACTTTGATAAAAATAAAAGCTTATAGCTCTTGGCAAGTTGACATGTAGAACAAAAGGAACGATTATGTAATATGGATGTAAGATAAATCTGTCTTTTATTATTTAATAAAGAAATAATAGAATGATTAACATGCTCAAGACATGCATGTGCCATAAATCATAGGATGCCTTAAGAGTAGACTTATTGAGGACAAAAATAAAGGTAGCTAGCATTGTCATGCTTCAATATGTAGAGACCATCATCATTCTTTTTAGTTGTCACCGTTTTTCTTGATACGCGATTCTGAACAATAAAGGAAGAAAAAATGAAGATAACTTGTAAATGGAAATAAGAAGTTAGTTTGCTAATTAATAATAAATTTTTGGTAAGGCAAGGAACTAGTAAAACATCAAGTAAAGGAAAAACATCAAGTAAAGAATGCGAAGTGCCAATACGGGTGATGGGTAAAGAGACCTTATTTCCTACACCAATATTGTTCTTACCAACATATTGTACAGAGGAGTCCAGAGATGTCGAATTTAGTGTCATATGAGTATAAGCACCAGTGTTAAGATACTAATCAGAAGAGGAGGGACCTTCAGACAAAGAACAAGAATTTTAATGAGCCTCAACCAGTTGTGTTAAAGGACTTGAGTGATCATAGTGATTCTTACACATATCAGTAGTATGGTCCTCAATCATACAAATTTGGCAATTTGGATTATAAGGGCATCGGTTACAACTAGGTCCAATGGTGTGATGATTGACATTGCTAGAGGGATAGTGTCATAAGATCCCATGAAAACCACCACAAGGGTGATGATTTTGAAAATGATGTCCATTTTATTATGAAGAGGATGAATATTATAAAAGTTGCAGAAGATAAAGAGTTGGATTTCAATGATTTTTGGAAAACATCACAATTCTCATCTAATAGAACAATATCATGGAAATGAGGTAGTGAGGAAAGTGTCAACTGTATGGAGGAGAAACTAGCAAAGTTAGTGCCAAGTCCATGGAGAAACTAGTGAGATTTATCAACTTCATCCATGGGACTTCTAATGGTTAGCAACTGGTCACTAAGAGATTTAAAATCTTAGGAAAACTTAGCAATAGACTGAGACCCTTTCTTCATCGGTTGTAACTCATCTTTGATACGAATCTCACGAGTCTTTGATCCATGATATTATGATAGCCATGACTTTTTCAAAAAGAGAAGAGAGAATGAGACTTAGAATTTGCTGGTCTTTAGCTTTATATTGTAGAAATTTAAGATTTGTTGGTAGAGGTGGAGAGTTATTTTATAATCATAGAGATAATTGCTCATCAGGATTCTTGAGTATCCTTAACATCACTTTTAAGAGAGTTTGTATTTATCAACAAATATTTGAATTACTCCTTAAAGAAGAAAATTGAGAAATCATGATTGTAGTTTTATTTTTAAATGAAAATAAGAGTGTTAGTGTCGGTTTTTTACCATTTTACCACACTAAAGCTATCTTTTTGACTAATTTTTATTATATAAAAAATACAAAATTATATTTTTTTAAAATTGACCAGACTTAACTATTTGTGTTTGAGATTGTGACAGCGGTGGCGATTCAAAGTGTTTTTCGCTTAAAAATGCATCAAAATAAAGTTTTTTTTTGTTAAAAAAATTATTTTTGATAACAACACATCAAAACGAACTAAAAACATAAACAAATTTATTTTAAATAAAATAAAAAATTTAAAATTTATAAAAACATGATTTACATGGGTTTCTATACACACCATTAGTTGCTAGTTGCCTGATATCTAGGTAAAGTCATAGTCGGGCCAGCTTGAAAACTAAATGAATGATAGCTCATGTCTTTTCAAGCATATATTACACTGTCTACCGCTATGATTTTGCATAATCAGAGAATGAATTTCCAGTAAAAACTAACAATCATGACCGAGATAGACTATATGATAATTTTAATTCTTCAAGATTTTGCAAGCTGCAAAAACTGTAATTGTCAGCGAGGTATTTATGATAACCTTGTTTCGGGTCCACCCAAAAAGTGGCTTTTATTTTTGCCAGCAGCAGAAGCACAATTTAATCCTACTATAAGAGATTGCCAATATGGTCCTTCATCCTGGCTTGATCATTGATTTTTATTTATTATGAACTGGGACCAAGGGATCAATCGACCTCAATATTTTTGAAAAAACAAAAACCTCTACTGTATATCTTCTTGAATATGCTAAATGGATGGCTCTTAGAGCTTCCATGTGCTAGCTGTTCGTCTTTGAAAATTTCACAATAATGTATGGAGACAGGCTAAGGACAAGATCATAGTGCCTTGCTTCATGGTGCAGAAGCAGTGCTTTCATGGTTCCCATCAAGATCCCTATGCTCTTTTCTCTTTCTTTTTTTTTATAAACTCAAGATTCCTATGCTCTAATTATCCGACACTAGGAAATGAAGTGGCTGATGATGCAAGTATGTGAGTGTATGACATTGTTCCATCGGAAAAAGAAGACCATTTAATCACATGCTTAATCTTGTAGTAAATATCATATTAGTTTTTTTAACCAAAAATCTTGGGATTTAACTATTAGAGTTATATAGTTTATATTCTTAGACTATCTAAATCTTTTTATTAAAGCAGTTAAGAGTTTAAATTTTATTATATTTCTTTCTTTTTAATTAGATTTTGTTTTAGAACATAACAATAATGGACTTGCTAAGCAGAAATTTTTTTTTTATATCAAATGTAAGAATATAATATATCAAAATGAAACAGGTCAGGAAGTTGACAAGTCATATATACACATGTACAAATCAGAAGCAAAAGGGAACATGCTCTTATTCATAAAAAACACAGGGAGACAGCTACCTAGAAAGAAAACCAAAAGTATCACATTGGTTAGCTAAGGAATCCAGGATCTAGTAGGTGCCAAAGATAACCAATCAAAAAGAATATTAGCCAAAAAAAAATCCAACTGCTGACGCAATTTGCAGTTAAGAGAACCACCAACGGTTACTAAAACATGTAAGAGCCATTAATAGAAGACCTGTAATCCCAACAGCAAAAGTAAAATAAACTCAGTTAACATTCAATAGAATTTTTATTTTTCTGATTGCGTGTAATGTTATGATATCGAGTTCATACGGACCAAAGCTATTTAAATTGTTTTTTTTATAATGGACTTTAATATATATTATTGTTTAAACAAACCACTCAATATTTTTTTAAGGTAAAAACTAAGAAAAAATTAACATTAGTTCTAAGAGTTTTAACCAAGAGAGTTTCTTGGACAACTAGTCAAAGTCATACCTGTAAAAAGAATCATCTGGTCCTGATTCAAAAATAAAAATGAAAAGGAAAATAATGGAGCTGCATTCGGTGTCAGCTAGCTAGTGATGGACTTGATGGCACTGGGATCGTTTAGCCAAACTGCTCCTACTGGTCCAGTGCTTGGTGGATAT
>Ga0307517_10013693_pt1 | contig 10988 bp, 11 predicted proteins | sample 23_EM_MG_FD_194515 | JGI IMG/M metagenome (GOLD analysis project Ga0307517, IMG submission 194515) | Populus trichocarpa ectomycorrhiza microbial communities from riparian zone in the Pacific Northwest, United States - 23_EM | ecosystem: Host-associated > Plants > Roots > Unclassified | place... | reverse complement strand
GAATTGTCGATGATCAGCATCGTTGCTTCCAACGGCATCTTGGGCAGGGATTTGTCGGGTTTCTTTCTTTAAGGGAAATGATGAGACTTGTGCCAAGCAGCTCTAGTTTCGAGTTTTCGAGGTCCTTTGGGGGATATAAATTGAGAATTTGGAGGAGTCGCAGAAGAGGGGAGGGAGGTTTAGAGGAGTGGATAGGATGCTGACGCGTCGTTCGTGAGCGCGACCTGCGATCTTGATGTTTGGTCGTGCTTGAAACGGAAGTTATCGCGCTCGCCTTGCCCTGACTCTTACTTCCATCCAAATCCCAATGGAATCCTTAAATTTCCCTCACTTTTCCTCAAAACACTCTCAAGTCCACATCGCCCTATTCCGCGACGTAACCAACGCAGCCGCACTCAAATTGCGCATCATAGCAGCATCAACAGCCGAAGGTTCTTACGGCGAAAAGGAACGCGAGGCGGTCAATTTCGCCTTCATCGACGCCCGTCTTGTCCGTCCATTAATCTTCATATTTCAAACCCCCGTGGGATGACCGATGCGTGTAACTCTTTCTGAAATTGTGTGTGTGTGACGGTAGATCACGAGCAAGTTGCTTTTGGAGACGGCCATTCATCAGGCTATCATCGCTGATTCGCAGGGTGGGTTGAGGACGAGGACGGTGAATTCCGAGATTTTGTATAATTTGAATCCGACCCATAATGCGAGTTGTGTCTTTCTGTCGTCGTCAAGTGCACTTTACTAATCTGTGTATTGTTTTCTAGATCACGGAGTCCATTCGAAGATATGGTGTTTCGGAGAAGAATACAGATGTTTTCGTTGTGCGGGTTGATTCTCCCGAGCTCTCTTCGGAAATCGTTGAAGAGAAGATGAAGTCGGCGGTCTCGGGAATCATCGTACCAATTACTGAATTGGAATCTGTAACAGATTGGGCATCGGTGAAGAAGGTGGGCTATCTCGGTTTCTCTTCATATCTTCTAAGATCATCATCCTTTTTTCTTTCCTTTAGTACCATAAGCTGAACAACGAGGCGGCAATCAAAGAAGCTGCTAGTGATCCACTACGAGAACGCCGTATTGTAGATAACATCGTTGTAAGCTCTGTTGCGATGAAAAGTGTAATGGGTTAATACCATTCTTGATGCTGGAATGTAATCGTGTCTGCAAAATGCAAAAACGCAAACACGTTGTGAGAATTCCTGCCTTCGCCAATGTTGCGCCAAACATCCAACTCTAACTCAATCTCAAGTCATCAAGGGCTTGAATATCCCTCTTTTAGCTCTTGAACCATCACCGTCGGGAGGCCCATCTACTAGTGGGGCCGCGACCGCCGACCTTGGAACTGACTAGCACGGTGGAGCAAATTTCAAAACCTGTCTACGTTTTTGCATTTAGCTTTCTATCAGGGCTGTGGATAAACCAGAGGTCTTCTTCCAACTCATCGTGAATCAGATCGTCCTCGCACAGGACAACCATTGTCTTGACCCTCGGAAGAAGGAAAGTATTGTCTAGTTCCTCCCATTCTATACGATTACATACATCTAACAAGCGTCTGCTTTCAGGGCTGTGCTTCCTTGTCAGACCAACTCCCGAATAAATGAGTTCGAACTGCAAATCGAAAGGTCAAGCCGTCGCAGGCCCTGAGAAACGGGAAATGGTTCTTTCCTATATCCAAGAGGTCTCTCTCCAGCTCTTGGTCAACCGGATCGTCACACAGGTTAACCACTATCTCAACCCTCCGAAGGAAAGGAAATCCACCACTTTTTGACAAAATATTATCCAGTATCTCCCATTCTGCAGGATCAGTCTCGTCCAGAGTGAGAAATTCCGGCCAGATGGAAAATTTCAAGCTCTCGAGGACGTTATTTCCTGAAAATTCTTCGAATTGAGGTGCCAAAGATAGGAAATGATTGTCGCTGAAGTGGTATAAGCGTGGGGTAATGTCGAGTGCTGTGAGAGTCCCCAAAGAGCTGGGACGTAGATATTTAGCCAACTCTAGCAGATCTTGTCCTATTCAGTGAATTTAGTATATGAACTGCTAATATCAAAGCTACGAATGTCAAGACTCGCCTTCGAAGCTCAAAGCCCGAAGCTGCTCAGAGGCGGAAATAAAACCCCCAACAACATCCGCAAAATCATAGGAAGGATAAAAGGCCAACTCCATGGAGAGTTCCTGGAGCTGCGATAGATCAAATGCTCCACCAAGAAGGGTCCTCAAATCACTGGCCTGAAATTGTGTCTTGCAGATAAACGAAAGTCGAGTTAGCTTGGCCTTCGGCAAACGACGTCGATCGGCCACATCCACAAAAGTAAGACTATTAAATGCGAGGCTGGTGAGGTGGGGCATTTCGTGGAAAAGTGACACGGGGAAAGCCATGTTGCAAAGTGATAGTTCCTTGAAGGAATTTGAAGATATGAAATTGCAAAACGATACCCTCAAGGATTCTGGAATATCCTTCCAGGGTTGTTCATGTAGACCCGGGCCGTAATAACTACCGAATCCAAATTCGAGTGAGGTTGCATTTCGAAAGGCCGGCCAGCGAAGATGATTGTGGCCGAAAACCTCGATGTATTTGAAGCTCCGGACGGAGTCCGCTAGCGAGGGATCGCTTTCCAATAATCGCAATAAGCACGTGGATCGATTTGCTAGTGGTTTCCCGCAGCCTTCCGTTTCTTTCGTATTACCGATTTCGACCTTGGCAAAAATATGTTTGCGAGCAAGTGGAACAATCGCTTTGCATGTGAGCGAACATGCCCTGAGAGAGACGATATCCTTATCGCTCGCAAGCTCTGAGATGATTAAATCGATGACGTCGAAGGGAAGGTGGATATCGCCAGAGGAGATTTGCGCCATGATAATTAAGGGCGTGAATGAACGGTGGCTTCCAGATCTGTGGGTGATTAAAGAAATTGCGTCAGCAAAATATTTGCCAAGGAGCCTGAGTATTCACTGGCACTCGCAGATACTCACGAGGTTCTGAACAAGTTTCGGAACTAGTGAGGGAGAAATTGCAGTTCACAGTTGAACGTTCAAGTTGCGCACACCTTGGAGGATGTCAACGAATCTCAACAAGTGCGTGAGAACAATTACTGCAGGTTGACATGAGTTGGCACGTTTCCCAATAGCTCCCAACCATCTCGCAGCTGGCTCGGATACTGTACTATTCCGACCAATTATTCACGCCATGTTACACATGTATTGTTCATTGTTCACGCCACCCTAAATAGGAAATTAAGGGTCCATTTCGGGCGCCTCGGAGCTTGGGCGCTTTTTTCGAGATTTTGAATCAAATACTCACCCTTTCAGGTCCCGTTACCCGTTACATGAACGATCGGTTGAAACACTGCAGCAGTATGTGGGAAGTACATCCAGGTCCTCGCGGTGAAAAATGTAGGGACTAACACGGATCATCCGCGGATAAATCTTGAAATCGGATTTTCTCGACTAGTTCACATTCAATCAATAACAAATTTCGCATAGGCATAGGTTACATATATTACAATAATATATTTAATTTTGAAGTCATTCGCATCTGGTTTGCTCACAAAAACTCAAACGGATAGAATTTATCCGCGGGTATGTATCCGTTTCATATCCGTGACACTCTGACCCAAAATTCATACTCATTTTGGAAGACTGTAATATGGTTTTACTACTTTAGAAAAATAGAACATCTCCAGTACAGAATATAAAAAAGATCTCTTCTGGAGGAGCAAAATTGGGTTCACAATTTCAATTTTGGCGAGCGGACCGGTGTATGTCCGGTAGTATCCGTGTTAGTCCCTAGAAAAATGTAATGGATTAAATAAGACCAACGTTTGGCATGTAATCCTGTTCTCCGGATGACTTCAAATAGAAAATTCAAGCCGTCGCAGTCCCTGAGTAATGGGAAATGGTTTGTTGCATCCCAGAGGTCTTCCTCCAGGCTCCAGCTCGTCGTGAATCGAATCATCCTCGCACAGGACCACAGCTATCTTGACCCTCCGAAAGAAGTGAAGTGCGCCACTCGTTGACAGAAATATATTGTCTAGTTTCTCTCATTCTGTACGATTAATGTTACATACATCTAACATGGAGAGCATTTGCTTTCAAGGCTGTATACTTAATTTTCAGACTAACTCCCGAATGAATGATCTCGAACTTCAAATAGAAAGGTCAAGCCGTCGCGGGCCCTGAGAGATGGAAAGTGGTTCTTTCCTATATCCAAGAGGTCTTTCTCCAGCTCTCGCTGAACCGGATCGTCGCGCAGGTTAACCACTATCTCAACCCTCCGAAGGAAAGGAAATCCATCACTTTTTGACAAAATATTGTCTAGGTTCTCCCATTTCGCAGGATCAGTGTCACATGGATTGAGGAATTCCAACCAAATGAGGAATTTCAAGCTCTCGAGGACGTTCTTTCCTGAAAATTGCTCGAATTGAGGTGCCAAAGATAGGAAATGATTGTCGCCGACGTTGTATAAATGTGGAGTAATGTGGAGTGCCGTGAGAGTCTCTCAAGAGCTGGGACGTAGATATTTAGCCAGTGCTAGCGGATCCTGCCCTATTCAGTGATTTTCGTATATGAGCCGCCGACGTTAAAGTTACGAATGTCAAGACTCGCCTTCGAAGCTCAAAGTTCGGAGCTGGTCAGAGGCGGAAATAAAACCCTCAACAACATCCTCAAATTCATAGGAAGGATCATAGTCCAACTCCATGGAGAGTTCCTGGAGCTGCGATAGATCAAATGTTCCACGAAGAAGGGTCCTCAAATCTCTGACCTGAGATTGTGTCTTGCAGATAAATAAAAGCCGAGTTAGTTTCGCCTTCGGCAAACGACCTCGATCGGCCACATCCACAAAAGTAAGATTACTAAATTCGAGGCTGGCGAGGTGGGGCATCTCGTGGAAAAGTGACACGGGGAAAGACATGTTGCTAAGTGATAGTTCCTTGAAGGAATTTGACGATACGAAATTGCAAAACGATGCCCTCAAGGATTCCGCAATATCCCTCCAGGGTTGTTTATGTAGACCCGGGCCGTAATAACTACCGAATCCAAATTCGAGTGAGGTTGCATTTCGAAGGACCGGCCAACGAAGATGATCGTGGTCGAAAACCTCGATGTATTTGAAGCTCCGGACATAGTCCGCGATCGAGGGATCGCTTTCCAATAACCATGTAAATCGATTTGCTAGTGGTTTCTCGCAGTCTTCCGGTTCCTTCGTATTATCGATTTCGACCTTTGCAAAAATATGTTTGCGAGCAAGTGGAAGAATCGCTTTGCATGTGAGCGAACATGCCCTGAGAGAAGCCATATCCTCATCGCTCCCAAGTTCTGAGATGATTAAAGGGATGACGTCGAAGGGAAGGTGGATATCGCCAGAGGAGATTTGCGCCATGATAATTAAGGGCATGAATGAACGGTGGCTTCCAGATCTGTGAGGGATTAAAGAAATTGTGTCAGCAAAATTTTTGCCAGGAGCCTGAGTATTCACTGGCACTCGCAGATACTCACGAAATCTGAACAAGTTTCGGAACTGATGGGAAAAATTGCAGTTCACCGTTGAACGTTGCGCACCCTTTGCAATTGAAGAATGCCAACGAATCTCAACAGGTGCGTGAGAATAATTCCTGCAGGTTGACATGAGTTGACACGGCTCCCAACGGCTCCCAATCGAAACTATCTTGCCTCGGATACTGCACTACTTATTCCGGGTTACACGTTACATATATTGTCTTGTATATTGTTCATTTGACAAGTTGTTCACGGCGCCCTAAATAGGAAATTAAGGGTCCATTTCGGGCGCCTCGGGGCCTCGGGCGCTTTTTGGATTAATACTCACCCTTTCAGGCCCCATTTTGCGTTTCAGAGCAGTTGTGCAAACAAAACCCCCCACCTAAAGGTAGTGGGAATTTTTACGTCTCACATTTCGTCTCACCAAGAGGAAAAAAACAAATACGTGCAAAGGAAATGGCACCGCTTTGCTCAGATTTGTGATCGTCTGCCAAACGTGTGTCCTTAACACCCCCTACCTAAAGGTAGTGGGAATTTGGTCATGCTTGAAACGGAGGTTATCGAGCTCGTCTTGCCTCTGACACTTTTATCTTTGCTTTACCTTCATGTCCACTCCTGAGTGTCCCATTAGAGTCCTTAAACTTCTCCTCAAAACACTCCCAAATCCACATTGCCCTATTTCGCGACGTAACCATTGGCAACGCCGCACTCAAATCGCGCATCATAGCAGCATCAACCTTGCATCAACCGCCAAAGGTTCTTACGGCGAAAAGGAACTCGAGGAGGTCAATTTCGCCTTCATCGACGCCCGCCTTGTCCGTTCATTAATCTATATTTCAACCCCCCTTGGGATGACCGATGCATGTAACTCTTTTGCTGAAATTGTCGTGTGCATGGCGGTAAGAATTCATCAGGCTATCATCGCTGGTTCGTAGGGTAGGTTGAGGACGAGGATGTCCGGACGGTGCATTCGGAGATTTTGTATAATTTGAATCCGACTCATAATCCGAGTCATGTGTTTCTGTCGTCGTCAAGTCCGCTTTACTACTGTGTTTTTTTTTCTAGATTAAGGAGGCTATTCGAAGATACAGTGTTTTTGAGATGAACAGATATTTTCGTTGTGCGGGTCGATTCTCCTAAGCTCTCTTCGGAGATCGTTGAGGAGAAGATGAAGTTGGCGGTCTTGGGAAATATCGTACCAATCACTGAATTGGAATCTGTAACAGATTTGGTATCGGTGCAGAAGGTGTCTCTATTTCTCTAAGATCATCCTTTTCCCTTTCCTTTAGTACCATAAACTGAACAACGAGGTGGCAGTCAAAGAAGCTGCTAGTGATCCACTACGAGAATGCCGCGTTGTAGATAACATCGTTGTAAGCTCTGTCTCGATGAAAAGTGTAATGCGTTAATATCATTCTTAATGCTGGAATGTAATGGTGTCTGCTTTCAGGGCTGTACATATCCCAGAGGTCTTCCTCCAGCTCGTCGTAAATCGGACCCGTCCTCGCACAGGACAACAGCTATCTTGTCCCTCCGAAGGGAAGGAAGTGCGCCACTCGTTGACCATATATTTTCTAGTTTCTCCCATTCTATACGATTAACGTTATACACATCCAACATGGCGAGCATCTGCTTTCAAGATTGAATACTTAATTTTCCGACCAACTCCCGAATAAATGATTTCGAACTTCAAATCGAAAGGTCAAGCCGTCGCAGGCCATAAGAGACAGGAAATGGTTCTTTTCTATATCCAAGAGGTCTTTCTCCAGCTCTTGTTGAACCGGATCGTCACGCAGGTTAACCACTATCTCAACCCTCCGAAGGCAAGGAAATCCATCACGTCTTGACAAAATATTGTCTAGGTTCTCCCATTCTGCAGAATCGGTGTCACATGGATTGTGGAATTCCAACCAAATGCGAAATTTCAAGCTCTCGAGGACGTTCTTCCCCGCAAATTGCTCGAATTGTGGTGCCAAAGATAGGAAATGATTGTCGCCGACGTTGTATAAATGTGGGGTAATGTCGAGTGCTGTGAGAGTCTCAAAAGAGCTGGGACGTAGATATTTAGCCAGTGCTAGCGGATCCTGCCCTATTCAGTGATTTGCGTATGTGAGCCGACAACATTAAAGTTAAGAATGTCAAGACTCGCCTTCGAAGCTTAAAGTTCGGAGCTGCTCAGAGGCGGAAATAAAACCCTCAACAACATCCTCAAATTCATAGGAAGGATCGTAGTCCAACTTCATGGAGAGTTCCTGAAGCTGTGATAGATCAAATGTTCCATCAAGAAGGGTCCCCAAATCTCTGGCCCGAGATTGTGAGTTGCAGATAAACAAAAGCCGAGTTAGTGTCGCCTTCGGCAAACGACGTCGGTCGGCCACATCCACAAAAGTAAGATTACTAAATTCGAGGCTGGTGAGGTGGGGCATCTCGTGGAAAAGTGATACGGGGAAAGACATGTTGCGAAGTGATAGTTCCTTGAAGGAATTTGACGATACGAAATTGCAAAAAGATGCCTTCAAGGATTCCGGAATATCCCTCCAGGGTTGTTTATATAGACCCAGGCCGGAATAACTACCGAATCCAAATTCGAGTGAGGTTGCATTTCGAAGGACCGGCCAGCGAAGATGATCGTGGCCGAAAACCTCGATGTATTTGAAGCTCCGGACGTAGTCCGCTATCGAGGGATCGCTTTCCAATAACCACATGAATCGACTTGCTAGTGGTTTCTCGCAGTCTTCCGGTTCCTTCGTATTATCAATTTCGACCTTGCCAGTGGCAAAAATATGTTTGCGAGCGAGTGGAAGCATCGCTTTGCATATGAGCGAACACGCCCTGAGAGAAGCCATATCCTCATCGCTCCCAAGTTCTGAGATGATTAAAGGGATGACGTCGAAGGGAAGGTGAGTATCGCCAGAGGAGATTTGCGCCATGATAATTAAGGGCGTGTATGAACGGTAGCTTCCAAATCTGTGGGGGATTAAAGAAATTGTATCAGCAAAAGTTTTGGCAAAGAGCCTGAGTATTCACTGGCACTCGCAGATACTCACGAAATCTGAACAAGTTTCAGAACTGGTGGGGGAGAAATTGCACTCTTGGCAGCAGTTTCCGACCCTGTTAGGCCCCTTCTTTTGACGTTCGAAAGGGGCCTACTAAGAGGGGGTATCCGATGGAACCCCGTGTAGTTGCGGATAACACGGGACGACGTTCTTCTGCCACCACGCTCTGATACAGATGGCCTCCGACAGAGATGGTCCGACAGAGATGGAGGGCACCCTTGGCAGCAGTTCAAAAGCCTGTTAGGTGGGTTCTTTGACAGGCGGATACCCCCTAAGAGGTATCTGCGGGTATCTGACGCACCTAATTTTCAGATGGCTTCTCTTCCGAAGCTCATATCTCTCCTTCGTGGATGGTTTTGGAATCGAATCCCTGCGGTATGGTCGGAGGTGCCGCTGGGATCATCTTACAAGTTGCTCACAAGGCATCTTGATGATCTCTGGCAGTGATAAATAGATTTATACCCCACCGCAGAAATTTTTATTCCTGGACACTATTATCTTGTATTTCAGCGGTAAGTAATACTTATAATTTAGAGCAGATCAGTATATGTTGCATGCCATAGGTAGATTGTCGCGAGTATCCCAAGGCTACCTGTACCGACCAAGAAACCTCGCAACACCACTGCGAATGTCAATTGACATCGCTATGCGGCATTGCGAGGTTACGTGTTGGTGGTGTAAGGATTTCCGGCCGTTAAAAATCCACCTCCGGCTCGCTTTTGCATGCGAGAGAGGTGAAAGACGTGAGAATGGCGCAGAAATGCCAGAAGGAGGTGGAGGAGCCGAGAACAGCGTCGCAACACCATGAAAATCCATCTCCGGCTTGCTGTTGCGTGCGAGGGAGGTGGAGGAGGAGGCACAGGGGCTCGCGTTGGGGCCTACTCCCTGGCGTCCGACCATGGCAGGGACTCCATGCCTTCGCGTTCGATGGTAAGGGCCTCGTTCAGCCATCTGCACTGGCGTTGGGGCCGTTCGACCTTGCACCTTGCATTGATTCGATCAACCCCGCATTGGGCATTGTCGACGTTGCGTTGGGTCTTTCGTCCTCCCGCTGTCCCATTCAGCCTTGCGTTGGGTCGATAGAAGACCCGTTGGGTCGTTCGACCCCGCTTTGGACATTTCAACCTGGCATTGGGCTGGCCGCATATGCTGGCGCTGGTTCATGGGAGCCAGGAACGTGGGATACCAACTACCTCACGCCAGCCGAACTTCCGCGGCTGCGAGTGCCCGTGCTGGCATGCACGCGAACGAATGAGTGTCAAGCACCGGCATGAGAGTTGCAGCTGGGTTGAGCCCTGGCGTCGTAGTGGAATAGCATGTCTTGTGGGGTACGTAAGTGGTCGGTGCATGTCCCGACGCTTTTTTGACATGAGTAGGCAGCAGGGGAAGTAGGTGAGGGAGATGAACCGAGTGTGGTTCGTCTCCTCGCGTACCTCGCGGGTCTCCCACACATGGGTCTCGCCTCTTGTTTCCTGTGTGCCCCCAACTCATATGCCCGGAATCCATCGACATCGATGTAGGGGCCTACATCCCTCGCTGGAGTGGAGAGGCCAGGTGGCAGCAATTTTGGGTATGGAGGGACCTAAAAGGAAAGAAGGGGGTTAGCACACATATGGTAAGAGGGCTGTAAACGAATGATATAGCTTTTATGTAATGCGTCCTGGCTGTGAATATCGATGCACCGTGCCAGTTCGAGTGGCCAACAAATGGACCAGAGCTTTTAAAGTGTGTCCAGAACGCCTGCAGCAGCCAAGGAGCAAACAATCGGTCAGTAGTAATCTGCACTTGGCAACTCCTTTTTCGGAAGCTGTGAGTGAGGTAGTTGAGTTGGTTGAGAGAGGGAAATGTGTGCGAGCGAATCTGGAATTTCCCGGCTTACCAAACTTTGGCTGGTGCTCGAAGCGACCGTGAATGAAAAATAGATCCTTACATAAAAGGATATGTGGTAAAGCATGATAGCAGAGCAGGGCGGGTGAAGGTGCGAAGCACCTTCCTGGCCAATGCACCTGGATCCCGAAAGAGGGTGTCCGAACGACGCTGCGATAGGTGGGAGGGAACACTCCATGCAGAAATCCTTCTACTGAGCTAGATAAATCCGTCAGTAATCTTACTTGTGTAATCCGGGATGCAAGAGCCTCTGACCTCATTCGCCGAAATTGTTGCAGTAGCTTTTGCATGGAGCAGCGAGGGGTTAAGCCAATGGGCCGAGCTGAAAAGGGAGTGGAGGGTGGGTCAAAAGAGAGAGGGCGCCGGGAAGCATTTGCAATTAGGCGCGCGTAGCTGGAAATGGGCAAAGCTAAAGATGTGGCCATCGTCACACGTTCAAATCAGCAAATCGGGGAAATTCCGATTTGACCATGTAGCACCTACGAGTTGTCCCAGCCTTTTGATGACCTTACAACAGCTCGTAGCTATATGTAACCGGTTGATCGCGATATAGGG
>Ga0307517_10013692_pt1 | contig 10988 bp, 17 predicted proteins | sample 23_EM_MG_FD_194515 | JGI IMG/M metagenome (GOLD analysis project Ga0307517, IMG submission 194515) | Populus trichocarpa ectomycorrhiza microbial communities from riparian zone in the Pacific Northwest, United States - 23_EM | ecosystem: Host-associated > Plants > Roots > Unclassified | place... | reverse complement strand
TCTACACTTCCATCACCCGTGCTTGCTTCGAGGAGCATCGCCAAGACCTCTTCCGCAGTACTCACAAGCCCGTCGAGAGAGTCCTCCACGACTCCAAGATTGACAAGAGCAATGTGCACGAAATCGTCGTCAGTAGCTCCACTTGTATTCCCATATCGTCAAGCTCATGTCTGACTTTTTCAATGGCAAGGAGCCCAACAAGAGCATCAACCCTGATGAGGCTGTCACCTGGTCACCATTCTTTCCGAAGACACTTCCGAGAAGACCAAGATTTACTCCTTCTCGACATCGCCTCTTTCCCTCGGTATTGAGACTGCTAGTGGTGCCATGACCACCCTCATCAAATGCAATACCATCTTTCCCACCAAAAAATCAGTGATCTTCTTCACCTACTCCGATAACCAGCCTAGTGTCGTCATCCAAGTATACGAGGGTCAACTTCTACACTTCCATCACCTGTGCTTGCTTCGAGGAGCTTTTCTAAGACTTCTTCCGCAGCACCCTCAACCCTGTCGATAAAGTCCTCCACGACTCCAAGATCAACAAGAGCAACGTGCATGAAATCATTGTCAGTGGCTCCACTCGTATCCCCCATATCGTCAAGCTCATATCTGACTGTTGACGGGGGCGCCGAGATACGCCTTGGCCTCTCTCCTGCGAGGGATGTAAGCTGCACAATGTCGATCTCGATGGTTCATGTTGCGTGTTCACCTATTGTCATTTTTCTTGTCCTGGCTGACTCGCGACATTTATTTACTGTCGAAATCAGGATTAATGCTTGCAAACGCCCCCCTTTTGCTACCTATCACCTCCCCTACCCTCGCAAGACTGCATTGCTGTGTCAATTGACACTTGCACCGCTTTTGCGAGGCTTATTGGTTGGTTTTGAGGAATACCTGTCAACAGGTTAGCGTACCCTCGGGTTCTGGAAACCTTTGCCCCAACGCGCTCAAATAATGGCGCAATATTTGTGCCCAAAGGCAAATGAGTATATATAGTGAATAGGTATGTGCATAACTATGCAATAAGTATGGATTCACTGACGAAAAGTAGTCAAAAAGAATATAGAGTCCAAATATAAATGAAGATGAACGGCATTGGAACACACTGGAAGTGTAAGTGGAGTCGGAAACTGAGAAAGAGGAGAGTGGGATGTGGACTTGCAATACGGTAAATAGATGTGAACAAAGCAGGTTGGTCAGTAATGAACCATACTTAACACCTACCAGCTCGGCGGTGCTGTTGTGATACCAAACATGGTCTGAAGTGTTTCAATCGTCTTCCAAATCAATGCCTCCTCCTTTCCGAGACCAGGGCAAGAGGAAATCATCCACTCAATTGCATAACCCTTGCAGGCTCGATTCATTCCGATATGGTCTATGTCTAGGAGAGCGCTGATGGTTTTCGATAGAGGAAAATGATCGGTAGGATGGTGGATGCGTGGAACAATTTCCTTTTCCCATTTGTCGTACCAAACTCAGGTACATGTGGTATGGTAGGTGCAGTGAGGAGCGTCATCGGCACCGAGGTTTGTTGGGTATGGTGGGATCGCAGCTAGAACTCTCCGCTGTTGTTGGATTTCCTCTTTGGCACAAGCAATGACGAGGTAGCCAGGGAATGAGAGGTCACAGATGTCCTGTTCCGTGTATTCATGGAATGGTAGGAGAAGGAGTGCACGAACAGCCTCGGGGACCCAGCCAGCGATGCTGTATTTTTGAGCTAAAGAAAGTACTTTTGCTGGTTGCAGGGTGTGTTTGCTGAGTTCGTGAACGGCATAATCAAAGCCCGGACGGATTTGCCACATATGTGCGACGTGCAGAATATCTAGGAGCTGCGCTTGCTCCCTGACTACCATGGATGTCCAAGCACTGGGGATATAAACCAAAGGTTAATAATTACATTCAAAAGGTTTCGGAATAATCTGACTTACTTGTGATTAAGCCATAACATGAAGTTTGCAAAGGTTTCCTTGGAGCACCCTAGAACAACGATAGGATTATTGATGGTGCCTTCTTGGGATGCGCCAATATCAAGGTCGTTGTGCAACATATTGTAAAGAAACTCGGAGTGCATTGTAAGGCGGGTGGAATCGATCTTGAATCCTTCACCCTCCACCTAAATTGGGTAGTTGTTGTTAAATAGAGTCGTGAACTGAAAGCGAGAGAAGCGTACTGAAAATACCACACTAACGACCTCTTTATTGAAGTCAGGATGGAAACGTGTCTGAGAGGGAGGAGGAGGGGCTAGTGGAGGCATGGTGAAGGTAACAAGAGCGAAAGTGAACCACGAGGAAAGTGGAAATTTCGACAGTGCTTTTGTAGTGCTCGGTGGCTCATGATGGGTCTTAAAATACACTTCTTCGAGTTAGGCTCATATGTTCCAATCAATAACATAGTCACACGCCGGCTCTTCTTATCTCACTGCATCAATCATGGTCCAACTTCCTCTCCTCCCTGCAACGGAGACGCCCTGGTTGCCTAATATTAGAAATGCCTTCTTCAAATTGAATTCAATTTACAGCACAGCATCGACGTACCTTGAATCTGGAAGTGTGGAACTGCACCGCCTTGACCAATATGCCACTGCCGTTGTCAGTGATGCCTTCCCACTCCTTCTCCTGCTAGACGAGTCTGCTGAGGAAGAAGGTCTGGATTTAAGCTGGTTAGAAAATGTGTCCAACCTCTATGTCGAGCTTCTTGTGCTACTTGATGAGAATCTGAAACGTACCAGAGGACAGTATGTTGTATCCTTTTCCAACATTGAGATAAAGCTTATATATTGGACCCTGTAGACAAGATGAGAATGTTTCTATCCCACAGCCAGTCTCTATTGAGCACACTGGACGTTGTGGTCGGCCACGAAAGCACGTTGACCTTGGCATCCTAAAGGAAGCAACACACCCTGGGAGACGAATTCCTGCCATCGCCTTGTCCAATATCCTTGGTATTCACCGCAATACCTTACATACCATTGTCAAAGAAAATGGAATCGATACTGGCTTCAGTAACATCTCTGACCAGGAACTTGACCAAATCATACGCAACTACCGAAAGGATCATCCAAGTGCTGGAAGGGGCTATATCGCCGGACATCTTTGATCAGCTCACAATCTTCGGGTTCAGCAGAAGCACATCTCAGATTCGGTAAACCGAGTTGATAGTCTTGGTCAGGGTATGAAGCGAAAAGCTGTAGCGAAGAAGGTACACCAAGACTACTCTGTAGACCATCCTAATGCCCTGTGGCATATCGATGGCCACCACAAATTAATTCTTTGGGGGATAGTCATACACGGCATAGCAGATGGCGATTCAAGGACTGTGTGTGCTGCAATTCTCAACCCTGTGAAATTTTCTTACACTCTTTAGGCCACAGGATTATGTGCTAGCAACAGCAACTCAGCCGAAACAGTATCGGGGGGGTTCGTCAAAGCCATTCAGGAGTATGGAGTCCCTTCTCGGGTGAGAGGTGATTGAGGTGGTGAGAACCGTGATGTTTCAATTTTGATGATTCTTTTGCATGGCATCAACTGCGCCTCTTTTATGTGGGGAAGCTCTGTTTTTAACACCCGAATTGAACGGCTTTGGGTGGAAGTGGGAAAAAGGTTTGCGCGAGCTTGGAGAGCTTTTTTCATGCGCTTGGAACGACTACACCTTCTCAACCGGAAGAACAAACAGCAACGGTGGCTGCTCCATTACCTCTTTTTAGATGCCATCAATGAAGATTGTGACAAATTTCGTCAGGAGTGGAATGCCCATCCGATCACAGGCAAGGCTGGCGGGTTTTCTCCAAATGTGACGATATTTTCTACTTTCGGTCCTTATTAAAGTGGCTGACATCCGGTGACAGGACATTTTCCTGATGGGGCAACTGCAATATGGTGTCTACAATGACAACTGCGCTGGAATGTCACCAGCAGAAGTTAATGCGCATTATGGATTTGATGAAGACGGAAATCTGCTCAATGGTGCGATGTACATATTGATTTTGGAGACTCAGCTAATTAAAAGTAAAGGAAATGAGGCCTATGATGATGACAACATGGATACAGAAAACGAAGAAAGTCAAGATGAGGAAAGCGATGAGGAGGACTCAGAAAGTGATGAGGAGGAAAGTGATGAGGAGAAAAGCGATGAGGAGGAAAGCGAAGATGAGGAAAGCGAGGATGATGTTATGAGCAGCGTTGCAATAAGAAGGGAAGAATTTAACATGGAACAGGTAACTTTTTGTCATACCCTTGACTCATTATAAAATACTCATTTACCCTGCAAGGTTGTGGACTCAAATATATGACATGACCCAGTCTCTGTGCCTCGCGGTCATTGCCCATTTGATCAAACTCAGCTACAAACATTTCAATCGGGGTTATCTCTATTGGAACAGCACGAAGATCTCCCCCAAGGCTTTGGAATTGACCCAGAAGAGTGGGGACCAGACGGGTATCCAACCACAGAAGAAATTATAGTTGGTCTTCGCAAAAAATCATATCCTATCTCGCTTCTGGATGATATTTGGCAACCTCGTGTGGAGCGATGGGCATGGGCATGTTATACGATGGATCTGATTCTAGCGACATGATATATTTGTATATATACTATTGGACAATTTACATTGAATCCCTTCCAAATTCTTGCCCAATTTTCTAATGCCAACTTCTCTTTATTTCCTTTGTTTCCAACTTTCTTTTAAATCTTCTCATGGCAAACAGCAAGTCCTCCAAAGGCCAGAAGGGCAAATGACGCGCCAGCCGCACACCATCGCCTGACCCACTGGCCTCTGATAATGCTATGGAGCTTCCTGCTACTCAACCCACTGCGCGCTCTCGAAAGAAGTTGCGTCGCCAATCATCACCAGAGCGGGTGATGGGTTCTGTTCTATCAAAAGCTACAAAACTCCCTAAGAAAGGTACTGGTTTGGCTGCTCTTGTTGCTCTGGTTTCTACATGTGGATCAGAAGGCTCTACTGCAGTGAAAGAGGAAACCAACAGGGGGATGAAGACTGGCACAAAACGACCAAAGGCCAAGGATGGCTCCAGATCAGCCACCACTGTGCGTTATCATTGGCCTCTTGCTTCTGTTGTGGTCTGACCATTCTTTTATGCCAGGGCAATGGGTTCCGGGTTGGTAAAATCGCCTTTCTCAGAGAAGGCGTTAAAATCGTGAGCATGATTCTTAGGGCAGATTTTTTATGTGCTAATATTTGTACCAGACGGAATTTAATGATGAAGATGGTGACTCCAACTCCGAGTCCAATGACCTACTACAACCTTTCTATTCTACGCAGTCAGAGGTCTCAGTAAACGCCAATGACTTGACCACCCTGCGCCAGCATGGATTGTGCGTCATCAACGCAGAGGGCTTTACGTTCAACGGTACCGATAGCCACCAAGACATTGACAACAAGTTCCGTGGTCTATTTCCCAAGGTCTTCCTCTGGTTTGATGACAACCCATCAAAACATTATCCTGAGCGCTCGCAGTGGTTGGTCTGTAGCAAGTGCTGCAACTACAAAAAGGGAGTTATGGTGAACTCGGATGATAGAAAGTTGCCCGATGGCTCCGATATCATCGCAGCTTGTCAAGGCGTCCCAGCAAAAGTCAATTTCATGGACTTAACCCTGTTTCTCAGTATGAGCTTGTTTTCTTGTCTGGTATTGGCCTTGATTTAACCTTTCCCTCTACAGTTACCCGTGAAAAGATTCCGACGAAAACTATCCAGTCTTGGAATTTCCCGAAGGCAAATGACGACAGCACAGATGAAGACTTGGATGAAGGTGCTGAAAGTTTTTTTGAGTTAATGAAGCTACAGCTGGGCCCTCTAATCCTCAGGCTTATAATTTGCATCTACGATCTGGGGACTGCGTTAAAGATGAGGACACCATCAGCATTTCCAGTGACTCGGACTCAAGTACGTTACTGCCTTAAAGTATTCTGATGGTTTCCACTGACTTTTTTTCAGGTTTAGATGGATCTAATCCATTCCACATCCGAGCATCGCCGATCAGAGAAGGTACCATAACCCCTTGCTATCCAACCCCACCTCAAGCAGATAGCATCAAAAGCAGCTTCACGAGCTCTCTTGTGTTCGACAAGACCATTCCAAATCCATGGACCACTGCCTCTTGAACGATGTACTGACCACAAAGCGTCACTGAACCATCTCTGCCTCCATTTCTCTCGAGCTTCCTCTCACTTGCTATCACACCGACAAGTCACCATTAATTACTCTCAACGTCTCCTTATTCATCCCCCTCTCATCATCCCTCTGGTTCAAGTTACTGATCTGTCTCTACATTCATCACCTACATATATGCCACCAACCGTTACAATTTCAACCACTCTCATTTCCTTTATCTTATTTCCCGAATCCCTTACATATTAGTTCTTTGGCCACAGATACAACACAGATATACACCCTACGTACACTCCTTTCTACCTACTTTCATGCTTAATACAGACTTCCTAACTTATAACCCTTGCCCAAGTGAATGAATTGCTTTCGCCGGTTTTATGAGAGGGCCGCAATGATGTCGGCGCGTTTGCATTTGTAAACACCTTTGTGATAACATGACATGTCACGGTCGTAACAAGCTTTCATCGAAAATATGTTAGATTCATTGTAAATGAAGATGTAGATGGCATATCAGACATACTGAGAGCATCCGTTTGCCACGTCCTCATCATCCCACCCAAACCCTCCACAACTTTTCCGGCCGCCATACCCTCCACAGCGGTGAAGGCAACAAGGCATTTTGCAAACATAGAACGCTGGTCAGAGATCCAACGGAGGGCCCAGTCAGCCTTGCACTTAATGCAAGGAACTATTTCAATGGCATCGAAGAGGTAATCACATTGGGCAGAGTCCTTGATGTAAGTATCAATGGGGAGAGAATAAGTTTCGGAGTGGATATTCTCCATGATCTGGAAACCGTAGAAGTAGCGCGCCTTGGCCACTTGAACTTCATTGGAGAAATGCTTGTTGAGGTTCTCGTTGATGATACCATCGGAGGCTGCGAAGAAGGCGAGAACGTGTGAAATAAAGTGACATTCATTGTCGTTGAGACGATTGTTCCAGTCATGGACATCTTTGGATAGGTCCATCTCTTCAGCCATCCAAAAGGACACTTTGGATTTCTTGTGCATGTGCCAAATCTAGTCAGAACAACCAAAGCAGATCCCCGCTACAGCGTCAAAGACAACAAGGCATTCTGCAAATGTAGAACACTGGTCAGAGATCCAGTGGATGGTCCAGTCGGCCAGAACCACGACGATCGGCCAGAAAGACATGAATTAGTAGGGACGTGCTTTGTATTGCTGGTAGCCTGCGATCTTGAAGTTGTTCCGTGGCCCTGAAATGAAGCTCAATGATCAGTGACCCTTCGCAAAACGAGCTGGAGCTCCAAGATAGGGAACACACCTGTCATCATCCTTGAACACGGTGTTCATCACTGCTGCTCAGCCTAGCTCTTGCTGTAATCGCCGCCAGATTCATTACTCATGCACGAAACATGTTGTCAACCACTATTGTCTATTCCTGATCATTCATTAACATCACAGCTCATCGGTAAGTCACGATGACATACCTCGTTCACGAAAAACAGCCCCAATATTTCATTTTTGGGCATCCCCCAGCCACCATGCACCGACTCCCACTCTTGGTTCCATGTCAGGTGGCACAAACCATCCACTAATGCAGTGGCGGCGTTTAGTTGTGGACCGTGGTAGTAATGGAGGCAGCTTGGAGGTCTCGATACTGAGGGAAGGAGGGGCAACATTGAGAAGCAAGTCCTCGGTCTTTTCAGAGGTGTCTTTGGAAAGAATGGCGGCCTGGGCAGCAGCACCATAGGTGACAGCCTCGTTGGGGTTGGCGCTCTTGTTGGGCTCCTTGCCGTTGGAGAAGTCAGACATGAGCTGATACAGAGGATATGAGTGGAGCCACCGATGAGGACGATTTCATGCACGTTTCTCTTGTGATGGATGTGTAAAAGTCGACACCCTCGATCTCAATGGAGGTTTGGGTGGCAGAAGAGAGGTATGCTTAGCACGCTCGCAAGCAGTGTGGAGATGATGGACGGCATGGGGGTTAGAAGAGATATTTGGCAAAATAATAAGTAAAACATTAGTACAATAGTAATAAAGAGGATATGAACCTTCCTTGTACTTGCACTTGAACTCCTGCATAGACAAGTATCACCGGCAGTGGCCTTGACCTCGAAAATACCACATTGAAAGTTCCTCCTCCAAGATCGAAGATAGGACATTTCGGTTGCCAATGACCTTTTTGTCGAGTCCGTAAGTGATGGCAGCAGCAGTGGGTTCGTTGATGATACAGAGGATGTTCTTGCTGGAGATAGTTCCAGCATCCTTGGTCGCCTGTCACTGCGAGTCGTTGAAGTACACAGGGTGGCAAACGAGTTCGGGTGGAGGGGGCTAAAAAGAATGAAATATGTTGGCACACATACAGTATGAAGGTTATAAATAAGCTAATTATCTTTCAATACATCCTGCCATGTTCATTGAGTCTGAATGGATGTTCGCACCCACACCGAAGGGTAGGGGTTGTGGTGGGTTGGGCTAGGGATTTTTCGAAACCCTGGGGTATGCAAACCTGTTTGCGGGTACCATTCCAGAAGTGGCCATCAAACCTCGCCAGGGCAGTGCACACCTCAAGTGAGATGGCCCTGCGGCCTTTCGAGGTTTTATAGGGCTCACTCTTGCATGCGAGTGAGGTGGATGAGGGGGACAGCGTTGAGTATCCGCCAAGCATCCGCCTTCAGCTTGGAAACGCAGTCGAAATGTACGTCAGTACTAAGAAACCACACCATCATTAGCAAGCGACGAACCAGCAGGAGTCATTCTATACTCACCAATTGGGTATGCCATTCCACATGTTCTCTCTCGTGTCTTCCCCACACCTAAGGTCCTTCAATGACGACAAGCAAAGGCTACACCCCTCGTTGGAGGGGAGGCAACATGGTGGCATTGGCAATGTGCACGGGTGTAGGGTCCTAAAAGGTCCTAAATGCGGCCACATTGGTGGCTGCATCCTCAAGGGTGTTTTCGAACCTGCAGTGCAAGATGAGGGTCGGCAATGAGGATCGAAAGCAACAATCAACAGTGCTCAACGCTGTTGTTTGTCAATTTGAGCGGAGTTTTAAATGTTCGATTAGATTTCATCCACCAAGATAACCCTGAACGTTGAACCCGCGAACGTCTCAATCCAGCAGAAAGAGTACGTTGTATCGGATGTTGAAGATTGGCGGTGCTGAGCGTTCCATTTAGGTGCCCTCATTCACAGGCTATTCAGAACAACTTTCGACGTTATGGATGAGACGAAATGGCAACAGACTATGAAAGGTTCGTCCACTATACTTGAAAATGCACACTGACTTCGCCTGCCTGCTATTTAGCCATCTCAAGCACCGCGCCCATCCTGACACTGTCAAACTGATTATCACTGAAGCTGTCACTATTAAACAAGAATTCATAACTGGTGAGTTGCGCTCCTTTCCTCTATCAATAGCTAGCTGACACATTTTCTAGATGCCCTTCCAGTCAAGCTTATCGGCATGAATACCGACTTCATGTGCCAATACATTGAATTCGTTGCCGATCACCTACTCGTTTCGCTAGGGAACGACAAGATTTACAACAAGACAAACCCCTTCGACTTCATGGACATAATTTCGTTGCAAGGGAAGACCAACTTCTTTGAGAAGCGGGTGTCGGATTACTCGAAGGCAGGTGTTAATCGCTCCAGTATGATATCAAATCTCTGTTTCCCTAGCTAGACATATATTGACAATTATTTAATCGCAACATTGTATACTCGTTCACAAGGAACATCATATATAATTTGTTCTTATCTCACAACTGTGGATATATGTATGATGGTCTTTGTTTCTTTAGATATCCGAAGGGCCGAATTTTGCTCTCACATGTGTGCAACCAACTTTTCGTTCAATTGACATGGGCATTGATGTCTCTTGAAGCATGGAGCATAATGGGGCATGTCAAAGACATTGATGTTAAGGCAGTCACAGTTCTGCCTGATCTCAAGCTCAGAGGGTGAGGAGGAGCCATTAGACCTAAGACGACAACTGGGGTTTGATAGTGTGTAGCTACATATGCTCTATTTGATACCCCTGTGCAAGTATTTTGACCCTTTGTACCCTTTGTACCCTATGGCTGTTGAACTGCACAAAAATTATTCCCGGTATTTATGACCTGTATTTACTTAATATATATGTATTTTGCATGTTCCCCCGGACTAAAACAGCTTAATTTCGATTTTACCAAGTGCAAAATACCTATTCCCAGATACATAAGTCATATTCCCCCACACTTACTAGATAAAAAAGTAATTCCCTTACATAACTAGACCCTTTCCATGTTTATCAGAGCAATTTCCGAATACTGATATCTTATTCCCGGAGATATAAATGTATTTTCACGAGGATAGAGTCGGCGGAGATAAGCTCGGCTGATGCGGCCATCATGATGCGCATCAGAGCTGCCGAGTCTGCCGCCAACCCCACCTCTGGGCATGCGTGCCCGCTATACGCACCTCCAGTGCTGTTACAAGCAATTTTTAAGGCCATGTGGCATCCTATACCCAATGTCTGCCTTGAATTACCAATGGCGCTGGGGTCTTCACACATTGAAGTCATTCAGACTGTTTTATGACCATGAAATAGCTGTTAGTGAATTAAAAATTCTGCTTACGTCTGAAATTAACTTATATAATATTCTATGGACCGAAATGATGCAGTCCAACAGTATGGAGGTGCATGCAGCAGGCGTGCACGCCCAAGGGTGGAGTTGGCGGCAGACTCGGCAGCTCTGATGCGCATCATGATGGCCGCATCAGCCGAGCTTATCTCCGCCGACTCTATCCTCATGAAAACACATTTATATCTCCGGGAATAAGATATCAGTATTCGGAAATTGCTCTGATAAACATGGAAAGGGTCTAGTTATGTAAGGGAATTAC
>Ga0307517_10013690_pt1 | contig 10988 bp, 12 predicted proteins | sample 23_EM_MG_FD_194515 | JGI IMG/M metagenome (GOLD analysis project Ga0307517, IMG submission 194515) | Populus trichocarpa ectomycorrhiza microbial communities from riparian zone in the Pacific Northwest, United States - 23_EM | ecosystem: Host-associated > Plants > Roots > Unclassified | place... | reverse complement strand
TGGCCAGGAATCCTCACCATGTGATCGTGAGAGCGCTTCACGTGACTGCATGCTTTTTTGCGTTTTTTGCAGGGAAGAGGTACACGAAATAATTCTAAGACCCAGGACTTTCAGTCCCAGGAATATTTCTGCCGGTAGGTTCCGTAGGTACTCAGATTGACCTCGCCGGGTGAGCATCGGGCCATCCGAGTGGTAGACCCATCGGGCCGTCGGTCTGAGTCAGTCTGACTCAGCACCACTGGGTACGTCATGACGATACCGACATGATTCTCGCCGCGGATCCTCGAGTGCTGACGACCCCTCTCTAGATCCGGCCGGCGGTCTCGCGAGGTGGGTCAGCCTGGTGCACAAGAGATCATCATCTTAGATTGATCTCTTGTCTGGCCACTTTACTGTGGTTGCTTCCGACCCGCCGCCGCGGGGACATAGGAGTACTCGCATGGCTGATTTAAAGATATAATTAATAAATTGTTTTTTGGCATTGCCCCTGTGGGATTTCGGCCGGGAATAAATCCATATGACATTCAAGGTTATGCTGACGACGGTGTACCCAGTGGCCCTAACTCATCAGGGATCATCAAGCCGTGCGACGGAGATCTGGGTTTATCGAGGCCGACGGAAGTGTGAACGAGATCAAGCTGGTCTGGCCAGCTGGAATGGAACTCCTTGATCTCGGTGTATCTTCGCCGATATCGGTCGGCGAACGAACGCGGGACCAGATGAGCCAGGTGGGCCAGATATACGTATACCTACCTCGATCTACTTCCGACCGGTTTGCTGATGGCCCTAATTGCTACCCTCCATCCCCATCTAAGGGTGATAAAATGCGTCGGTCTCGATACTGATCCTTCCAAACCCCAACTGCCATGAGTAGGCCGCCCATGTCGTCCTCGCGAAAGACACCAAGTTTGTGGCCACACTGGGAGACATTTCAAGCGATATCCTATCGCTACCTAATTCCGTCGGGTCACTTCAGGGGCTCGAAAAACGCGGGGAAATTCCCGTTTCATCAGGTGGAACCACCGATGCTTGGCGGGGAACCTGGAACAACCGGGATGTGGCCTTCAAAGCATTCCGCATCTACCCACCTGAGGACCTCCAGGAAGCAAAGAAGATTCTTTGGAAATCGATACCAACTTGGAAGCGGCTGTCTCATGAGAACGTCCTGCCGTTCCATGGCGTCGACATGTCAATATTCCAGCTCGCCCTCATCTATGACTGGGGCCACAGCGGAAACATCACTCGGTATCTCGAGTCTCACCCCAACGCCTCGAGGACGAAGCTGGTAACTGTTCCCCCCATTTCGTACAAAGTCTGTTTCCTGATCAACCCCCTTAGTTGTCGCAAGTCGCCAAGGGACTTCAATACCTCCACTCCCTCGAGATCGTCCACGGTGATCTGAAAGGAGTGAGTGGCGCGTCTCCCCTGACCCACCCCAGGCTGATGAAAACTTGTTTAGGCCAATGTGATAATATCCGAGACCGGGAAGGCCCAGATCTGTGATTATGGCCTAACCCCCATAATCTCAAATCCGACTTTGACAGTCGTCATGACTGGGGGAGTTGTAACATCACCTCGATGGCTTGCCCCGGAGATCATCAAGCCACCCAGCGAAACCAGCTCCAAACCCATTACAGCATCCAAACCAGCAGACGTTTTTGCGTTCGCAATGCTTGCGGTAGAAGTATTCACCGGGAAGGTTCCGTTCGACGGGAACACGGATAACGGGCCAGTGGCTATCCAGATCATTCGTGGGAAGAGACCCTCCAAGCCGCAGGATGCCGAACAACTCGGGCTTACTGCGGAGATGTGGAAATTCATCGAAACGTGTTGGAGCGGGGACCCGGGTGAGCGTCCCACAATCGACGAAGTAGTCAGAACCTGGGAAGGATTTGTCAACAGGTATGTTGTTCTCTCCTTCGGGTCGTACACAAGCCGATGGATTAGGTCTGGGGACAACAGCCCTGTATCATCGTCAAAGGCATCCGGGCGTCATTCCCAGTTCGCGGATCCCTCTGCAGTCTACACCGGGAAACCTGGTGAGTCAACCTGACTACAAAACCCACTCAATGCGCTAAATTGCTGGAAAGCAGAGCTATTGCGGCACAGGAAGTGGTTTTGCGGGCTATTCTAACTTCGCGATGCGTCGGGCTGGAGGTGGCTTATGTTCATTTCATTTGTCGTTTTACGTTTATGAGCGGTACTGGTGCCGGTTCACCTATCTATAATATCTATAATCAGTAGCGCCGACAAGTTGGACTGCTGGTGGAACGGGGGACCCTCAAGTTGAAAGTGCCAAACAACCCAGACTGGAAACCGGTCCAAGGGTACTTCCCAATTATCCTGAACGCCCACACTGAACCATCACCGGGTTGGGTACCCACTACCCCCGTCAAGCCACGTGGTGCACCTTCCAGTATAACGGGCAGTCGGCAACATCAGAATCTGGCGGCAAGGTGACCTACACTCTCCATGGCTACAGGGTGCAGCAACCCATCCGTCCACACTGGATGATCAATCGGCCCCGTATGGCGAAGCGGTTGTGCCAGGTTTTGAAGCGTGAGATGGATCTGGTGGCCACACGCAGCTTTTGATTCCGTACCCTGAACCCGACGTTCGAAAGTCCATGGGTACGTCGAGACTACGTGTACCAACGCGCCTTCGGGGATAAGAACTGTGGCGGGCCGACAATACAGCTGTCTCAAGTGTTCCAGTATCTTAAGGTGCGTCTGACTGGCGAGGTTCTGGACTTTGTAAGTGCCCTGTTCTAGATTCCCGTTGATGAAGATGGGCATAGGGTTGCCGGGCGGGGAGACCAGCATGGTTGCAGGAAGAAAGGGCGTGACACTTGGGCCCACGTGGAGCCTCGTGGAGCAGCGGCCACCTCTTGTGGGTATCCGCCACGTTTATCCCGGTCAATTCCGACGGATCCGCAATGAATTGACCGGACGGCGACCCGCTTTGCAACCAGGAGAATTCATCAAAACAATGTGAAACACTCTATACCAGACACTACCTCTCGTCGACAACTCACAGGAAAAGTTCTTGGGATACTCCGAGCTGACGCTTGGTCTAGGATCCGCAAGTCCCAATTCGCAAGAGCCAAGGTTACCTTCGGTGAGTGAACCGAACTACGAACCCAGGAAGAACATCGAAGGGTAGACAGCTGTAAACTTCCGGTAAGGAAATTTGATCGCTTAGTCAGCGTCTGCTGCAGCTGCAGATGCTGCAGTCGCTGCAACCGTGAACGCCCCTAGTAACAAGCTTATTCTAAATATACCCAAGATGGAAGAACAGAAGGATTTGCCGAAAACCAGAGGGGAAACAATGAATAATACCTCGGCGATTTCGCGTCGCCCTGACACCAGGCGCGAGTGATCATCGCGGTGGGGGGGGGGGGGAGTGATGTGATCGATATCGGGAATCGTGAAGATCCCAACTGTTTCTTCGCTTTCGGGCGAGACCCGATCAGCGCGTGAAGTTGAGTCAAGTCGGAGGTCGGAGGAAGAGAACAGAACTCTCGGTCCTTTTAAATCGCCGATAGGCACGTCCTCGCTATCTGGGATCCGGGCGGAAAGCACGTCCGGGGTTCCCAGAAAAGATTACGTCGGGAGGATGCGCCGTGTTCTGTACCCGGGCACGTTATTATGTATGACGCCAGATGATGCAGCCGCTCCCTGTGACCGCATAGGTAGGCAGTTTGGTCGTACCAGGTGTGTCGTCATCGTTGGCAGTTCAGAGCATTGCACAGTAACCGCTTTAGCCGGACGCCGCACATTGAGGAACGTGGTGACCAGGGGAGCATCATAGAAGCGCGAATCACCCCATTGTCTATAGGCAAGTTCCACTGGTGAACTAGCGGACGAAGCCATACAGCGGCAACGTTACATCGAGCGGGTAACACGATTCACTTGGACGGTCAAGCTTTGAGTGTGGTAGTGATTCTCTGAATGAGGCATAACCTCTGCCGAAGTCACGGATTCTTGCCACTGCGGCCGGGGTGAGGGATTACGGAGACTTATGAACTCCGTTGTTAGAGAGTAAGGTTGTTCAAGTCCCAGCGGAAGTCTCCAAAATCCCAAAGAGATCGGGGATATGATAAAACTCTGTTTATAAGCTGTATAGCCCCAAAATGTATGCACACACCTTAGCACAATAAACCCGGAACTCAAAAAAAAAGTATGCACGCATCTCCGAACGAGGTGAAGAGCTCACACTATTGAGCGTGCAGCGGGACATCAGAGAACGAACCTTGAATACGGTCTCCTCCCCGCCACAAACACGATTGCAGGAGTCGGTCCCAAGGAACGTGCGATCATCTCGTCCTTGGTCATCGACCACATCGTGGCCGACTCACCTTGTAGCGTACACTCCGCTGTATGGGGATTCTTCTAACCGCTGTCGGTGGCGAGCGACCTCCGTGCGGACCCCTCTACTGCCGATCGCGAGGGATCAGGGTAGACCGCTGTATTGGAGCACAGTATACAAGTTGCCACGGAGTCACCACCTGAAAGAGGGAGTGAGATTCCTGAAGGAAAGGTGTTCCCGATATTCGGGAGACTGCCAGGAATCCGATGGAGTGGCCTTCGTGAAGGAGTGAGGGAGGTGTCACACAACGTGACGCTACACGAACCTTCTGCGCTTAATAACGTTGTCATGGACGAATAGATTACCCCCTCCTACGTCTCTACGAAGCCTCAGGTCGGTCAGGTTTTGCGTTTGGTATGCGCCTGGTTATTGCCTCCCTTTTTTTAGGATCGAGGAACACCTCTCATGGGGGGTGTCGTTCAGAATGAGTGGGCGCTGCCTCACCCTCTCTTGCAGGTCCGTTCGGGTTCCCTGGGCCTGGATGAAGGGTTTGGGGATGTCGATGATTCGCCGGACTCCATTTGACTCGGACTTTCGTAGTACAACTTGAAGCGGTGCCAGCGAAGGGGACACGCGATTTCAGCCACTGCCTCACAGTATTGTCCATCCCCATCCCCTCCGATGGACCAGAACGAGATACAGCTCGCTCACGTTCTGAGTCAGTTTAAACTCCTCTGACTGAGACACAACGGATAAATGGATCCTTGAAACTGCTGAAAGAAACCTGTGTTGATCTCGTCGTGCACTGGACACCCCTTCCTTTTGAAAACGACAAGTTCTTTGGACATCGTACGTCTGACCTCTTTCAAACCGAATACTTATGATCTAATGAAGGGCATCCGAATTTCCAGTTTGGTCGAAATAGGTTCTGACCCTGTACGGCCTAATGCTGATAATCCGCACGTGAAATCCTTCTACTTCCTCGCTCGGAAACACGACATGAGTGAGAAGTTGTTCTTCCTCGAAACAACCCTTCTAGTGGTATTCACACCGCCGGTAGTCCTAATCATTGCGGAAGTATTTAGGATTCCGGAGTCATTCGGGTACGTGGTAAACCCTCTGAATTACCTACTTGGTTGAATACGGGGGAGGGGCTTTGTCCTTTTTAACGCTCAATTCTGCCGGAGGGACCTCGACCTGAACCGGTATCAACTTCCAGATACGCCACGGGTCGGAAGCGACCTGCTCCCAGAGCGCAACCTGTGCAAATCGAGTGGTTATAAGGGACCACCCACACACGAGTCATTTGCGGAAACATCAGCCGACCTTCGTGCCATCTTGATTTGACCCCCACCACGATAGATCGAGCGCTTTATTCGTCGAGTCCCAAAATATCCTACACCATCGCAGTGGTGAATAGTATCGGTGAATCGTGGGGGTAAGCGAACCGTGTCAGGTAGGTGAAGACTCACCGAACGTATCCAAACCCCCGATACTGGATGTCGTCCACGAGTTCTATTCTCCATGCCGCCGGGAAGGCCGTAGCTGAGACCGTACTCCCAAATCCAAAGAACAACCCTCCCGGTGCGTTGCAGAATTGGTCTGGCTTCCCGCGATCAACCTGGTTCCAAGTCAATCGATGCGTTCTTCGTGACAAGTTCCGTACGATAAGTAGCCACCCGCACCTTTTTGATTCTATACCCTGACCCCGACGTCTGAAAGTCCCACTGTTAAAGCATTGTGAACATTGGCTACTCCAGGGCCACGAGCGCGTCGACATTACCACTGCGTCTTTCGGAGTAAGAACTCCGGCGGGCCGACAACACAACTCTCTCGAGTGCTCCAGTATCTCAAGGTACGTCTGGCTGGCGAGGTTCTGGACTCCGTAAGCACCAGGTTTTAGTTTCCCATTCATAAAGATGGACATGGGGTCGTCGGATGGGAAGGTCAACATGGCTGCAGGAAGAAATGGAGTGGCACTTCAGGTCACCTTTTAGGCGTATCCGCCACACTTGTCTCGCTCAATTCCGAGGGGTTCGCGATGAACTTACTGGATGACGACCTCACTTTGCAACCATCCAAACAAGGTGGCTGAAAACCCACATCGGACGCCACCTCTCGTCGATAAATCACAGTTTTTGGGATACCGTTCGACTGTCGTAATCCAGGGCTATATTATTACTACTTGGAAAAATACGGGGGAGGGAGGCCATCCTTGTTAGCATTCCACCCTGTCGGGAGGTTGCTTTCCTGAACCGGTATCAACTTCCAGATACGGCACGGATCTGAACCGATGTGCTCCCAGAGGCCCACCTGTGTAATTCGAATGATTATCGAGGTTTCTTGCACACGAGTCATTTGCGAAGACATCGACCGACCTTTGTGCCATCTTGGCTTGATCCCCACCACGATAGATCGAGCACTTTGTTCGTCGAGCCCCAAAATATCCTACACCATTACCCCGATGAATCGCGAGAACAGGCAAACAACATCAGGTGGGTAGGGACTCACCGGATGTATCCAAATCCCCGATATTGTACGTCATCTACAACTTCGACTCTCCATGCCGCCGGGAAGGCTGTAGCTGAGACCGTACTCCCGAACCCGAAGAATAACCCTCCCAAAGCGTTGCAGAACTGATCTGGCTTTCCGCGGTCGACCTGGCTCCGAGCCAATCGGCACGTTCCTCATGATAGGTTTGGTATATGGTAGGTGGCTACACGCACCTTTTTGATGCTGTACCCTGATCCCGATGTTTGAAAGTCCCACTGTAGCGTAGTGTGAACATCGACTACTCTAAGGTTAGGGGCACGCTGGGGTTACCAATGCGTCTTTCGGGGTAAGAACTCCGGCGGGTCGACAACACAGTTCTCTCGAGTGTTCCAGTATCTCAAGGTACGTCTGGCCGGCGAGGTTTTGGACTTTGTAAGTGCCCGGTTTCAAATTTCCATTCACGAAGATGGACATAGGGTCGTTTGGTGGGGAGACCGACATGGCTACAGGAGGAAAAGGCGTGGAACTTGGGCTTGCCTGGAGCAGCGGCTACCTTTTATGGGCATTCACCACGTTTGCCTCGCTCGATCCCGAGGGATTCGCGATGAATTGACCGGACGGCGACCTTACTTTGCAACCAAAAGGGTTCACCCAAATAAGGTGACTGAGCCAAAACTCTATATCGGGCACCACCCCTCGTCGACGAATCACAAGAACAGTTTCTGGGATAGTCTCCTAACTTTGTCTGACAGCCGTAACTCAGGAATCACATTGTTCCCGCTTGTTCCACCTGAACCGGTATCAACTTCCAGATGCGCCACGTAACGGAAGTGACATCCTCCCAGAGCACAACCTGTGTAATTCGAGCAACTGTCAGGGGTTGCCTACGCACGAGTTTGTTTTCGGAAACGTCAACCGACCTTCGTGCCATCCCGGCCCGTTCCCCACCACGGTAGATCGAGCGCTTTATTCGTCAAGCCCCAGAATATCCTACGCCATCATCATGGTGATTAGTCTCGATGAATCGCGAGAATAAGTGAAGAGTATCAGGTAGATGTGAACTCACCGAACGTATCCAAATCCTCGGTACTGGATGTCATCCACCAGTTCTACCCTCCATGTTGCCGGGAAGGCTGTAGCTGTGACCGCACTCCCGAATCCGAAGAACAGACCTCCTGACGCGGTGCAAAATTGATCTGGCTTTCCCCGGTCGACCTAACCCCCAGTCAACTGAAACGCCCATCGCGATACCCAACAAGCGGCGGCGCCGTACACACCTTTTTGATCTTGTACCCTGATCCCAACGGTTGAAATTCCCACTGTGAAGCATTGAGAAATATTAGACATTCGAGGACCAGCGCATGATGGGATGAAATTACCAATGCGTCTTCGGGCGAAAGAACTGTGGCGGGTCGACAACACAACCCTCTCGAGTGCTCTTGTACTTCGAGGTACGTCTGGCAACCGAGATTCTGGACCTTATAGACACCCGGTTTCAGACTTCCATCCTTAAAGATGGACATAGGGTCGTCCGGTGTAGGCACCAACATGACTGCAGTTCGAGAGGAGTGTGACGCTTGGACCCACCTGGAGCAGCAGCGGCCACCTTTTATGGGTTTCGCCACACTTTCGCTCAGCTCCGAGAGATTCGCAATGAATTGACCGGACGGCGACCTCGCTTTGCAACCAAAAGGATTCACCCAAGTAAGGTAACTGAACGTTCTATACCAGACACCGTCTCTCGTCGACAAATCACAGGAACAGTTCTTAGGATATCCCCGACTTTGTTTGACTGCCGTCACACTATTACTACTTGGCGAAATACGAGGGAGGGAGATCATCCTTGTTGGTATCCGGCCCTGTTGGAGGGTCGTTTTCCTGAACCGGTATCAACTTCCAGATGCGCCACGGAACGGAAATCATATCCTCCCAGAGCGTAACCTGTGTAATTCGAGCGATTGTCATGGGTTGCCGACGTACAAGTTGTTTTCGGAAACATCAACCGACCTTTGTGCCACCCTGGCTCGCTCCCCACAACGGCGGTAGGTCGAGCGCTTTATTCGTCGAGCCCCAGAATATCCTACGCCATTACCATGGTGAACAGTCTCGATTAATCGCGAGAATGAGCGAAGAGTATCGAGTAGATGAGAACTCACCGAACGTATCCAAGTCCTCGGTACTGGATTTCATCCACCAGCTCTACTCTCCATGCTACCGGGAAGGCTGTAGCTATTACCGCACTCCCGAATCCGAAGAATAGACCTTCTGACGCGGTGCAGAATTGATCTGGCTTTTCCCGGCCGACCTAACCCCCAGTCAACTGAAGCGCCAATCGCGACAAGTTACACAGCAGGCGGTCGTACACACCTTTTTGATCTTGTACCCCGATCCCAACGGTTCAAATTCCCACTGTGAAGCATCAAAAAACATCAGGCATTCGAGGATCGGCAATACGACGAGATTACCGATGCGTCTTGGGGTGACAGAACTGCGGCGGGTCGACAACACAGCCCTTTCGAGTGCTCCTGTATTCCGAGGAAGGTCTGGCAGGCGAGATTCTGGATCTTGTAGACACCCGGTTTCAGATTTCCATCCGTGAAGATGGACATAGGGTCGTCCGGTGTAGGCATCAACATGACTGCAATTCAAAAGGAGTGGCGCGGCCACATTTGACGTGCACCCCAACCGCCACAGTTTTCTCGCCCAGTTCCGAGGGATTTGTGATAGATTGACCGGACGGTGATCTTACTCAACCAAACGGGCCTAATACACATAACGGAATCAGGACCCCGAGCACGAACAGACAAGACCGCTCATCCTACCGTCCATACCCAACGTTCGACGAGCTAGAACGCACGACCTTCGTCACAATGCAACCCACACCACCACACTATATTCAGTAAGGGAGGCAATCCCACACCCTAACGACTACACCAGCAGCAGGGGCATTCAATCAAGATACAATCTGCCCCACAATCGCCGGACCAAAGATCTCCATAACCAGCAGGCGTTCATCGACATCTTCATCCTGGGCACACGGAAATTGTACGTTAACAAAACCAAAGAGGCGATATCAGTTATCACCGACTTGCAAATCCACCAGGGACTCAACAGGAATCATACCTGCTCATCTGTGGAATCTAAAGCTCCCCAGAGAAGGACAAAATCCGCACCCCCACGTTGGGGGTGTGGGGTAGCAGTGTCTCACACTCTCACTTCCTAGGTGCTTACTCTCGCCTCCATTACGGAGACACCCCAATCATCCCGGTGGGCGAGGTCCCGTCGGACGTGGATGGTGTCCCCGCAGGCTACAAAGGACACCCAACATTCTGGTCAGTTTCCGAGCTCCACAACACGGGTGAATGGTAAACCAAATGTTACCACACATGACAGCTGTTGCGACATTATCCATAAAAGTAACTCCGGCCGCGATGAGTTAAAAGATGGAATGTACTTGTTTGGTTCGGAGGGCGATGCCAAACAACCGCTTCCCGATTCGGCGATCGCCCAAGGAGAAAAGGCACAATGAAAATATAATAAGAGCAGGCGCAGAGACCAGATAACTGAGTACCAATAAAACTAACGAACTCCAGAGACGGTGTGGTGTGTAAGTAAGTACAGTACTATTGCGAGAAGAAAAAAGAAAATTGAGCATAGATGGGACGAACGGGAGCAAAGGGAACCCAATCCAAGATGTACATTAAGAAACTCGAAACAGTGAGCAGTGATACCAGAGAAGGAGGAATACAACTCCATAAGGAAGGGGGAGAGGTGGAGAGATGAAGGGAGATGATTAACGAGAGGACGTGATGCTGATTAAATGAGAGATGCAGCATGCGTGTGGAGTGGGGTCGATAAAGACCTAAGTGGGAGCAGGGACAAACAAAAGAAGCGACGCCTAGATCCAGCAGGCTGCCAAATGGCTGCACCGTCGTGGACGTGTCACACGGAACTGAATAGGCGTAACCTGCGAGGGCAGATCTCCGTTTACGGGTGTAACCGAGCCAGCATGACGGTAGGATGCGGAAATGAGTCGAAGTTATGGCGGAGAGAGGCACGTGTTATCTTGAGGATTGACAAGGAGAATGCGCTAGACATTGACAAAGGGAAGATCTTGAAGGGTATACGCGAACAAAGTTCGAAAACGATCACAGCCCTATATCTGAACACCGACCCAACCCCAAGGA
>Ga0307517_10013689_pt1 | contig 10989 bp, 4 predicted proteins | sample 23_EM_MG_FD_194515 | JGI IMG/M metagenome (GOLD analysis project Ga0307517, IMG submission 194515) | Populus trichocarpa ectomycorrhiza microbial communities from riparian zone in the Pacific Northwest, United States - 23_EM | ecosystem: Host-associated > Plants > Roots > Unclassified | place... | reverse complement strand
CACCTCTGCTCATTGTTACATGTTACTAACGATGGAGCTGACATTTAAATTTTTACTTCTTGTTTCCAGGCACTATTGATTTGCATGTACAAAATTACTTGTTCTTTCTTAGAGGTTGTGCTGCGTAGTCGGATCAAAATACTGGTTCAAGTTCATAAACTTTGATGTGTGTCAGAATTGTAAGTGCTGTTAGTAAAAGCTGCTGTGGAGGAAAACAAGAAACTTTATGGTTCTGATGCAAGTAATATCAGCAAGATACAACTTAATTCAACATGATTCACAGCTGAATCAATTTCTGAACTTTCGGGCTTTGAACATGGTTTCTGTATTCCAAGATCAGTTGGTTTTCTTCAGATTTAGTAAAGATATGGGTGTAAAACCAGACAGGACATTCGAGTTTGGGTGGCGTTGCCCTTTACAGCTGTGGATGACGTAAATACTATGAAGGTTGATGTTATTAGTCTAGTCTTTTCCCGACAAGATTAATTACAAAACTGATCATGGCCCCTGGTTAATTCTCTTCTCCATTGATATTTGGTGTTCATGTATTGTTTGCAATGCTGCGAACATTGTTAGCCTGGAACTACTGCACAGTGATAATTTCAGTGTGCTTTAAACTTGTCAACACATGTTCGATAAAAGCCTGTATTGATTTTCAATGTCAAAGCTTTTGCACCTCGGAGTTCATGTCATCTGACATTCATTTTGGCCCTGTCTTCTTCTTTTTTTTAAATTTCATTTTCTGAAAACATCTTGTTAGTCTCTAGGTGAGCGAGTAAAACTCCGGCTGTCCCAAGCTCTTACAAGAAGTACATGTCCTGACTTGAATTTGAGACCTGCTGTGCAAATCTCAAGCTCTTTATCATCACGCTACGTTCCTGCCCTGTTCAAAACAAGCATATTTAAGCTCTTTTTGGCAAGATTGTGATTTGACATTTCGTATTTCAGCTAATGTTTAAGAACTCGTTGACTCAAGACAGTATAATTGTTAATTTCAACGTGTGCCTATTTGGGTGAAGAGAATCATTGTCTCCGAGGTAAAGAGTTGCAGATAGGATGCTCTGGATTCGAGTCAGTTTCTTTTTAATTAAGAGATTTTCCTTTAAAATGTCTTAAACAAGAGGTTCTTGCCTTGGACATGGGATCTCAGATTGCGTTGGCTATTTTTTATAATTTTTTTTTTTTTAGTTTAACGTGGGTGTCCGGGTTAGCTTGCGCGCACCTCGATTAATCCCACGAGCCCTGAAGTTAACGACCATGTAAGCCTCCAGTGGCCATTATATAAGCAACCACAAGGCTCGAACCTGAGACTACAGAGGAAGCAAACCTCTTGTCTCAAACTCTTACCACTGGGCCACCACCTAGATGGTTGGCTACTTTTTACAATTGCATTCACTCGTAACTACTCTGTAACTTGAATATGGCCCGGTTATTATTATTATTTTTTTATTTATATATAGTTTGTGAATGTTTTTTTTATATATAGTCAATTGTTAACCTGACTTGTAACTCGAGCATGGACTCAGTTGATTTCTAAGTCAAATTTTAAAATTATAATAACAATATTTTTTATTTTTATACTGACTTGAATCAATAATCAACCTGATTCATGACATAGACTTTGTCATGGGTCAACCACTATTTATATTTTAAAACTAATATAATAATTATTAATAAAATATCAATCACCACAAACTAATTATAAGCACTAACCATGATACATCTACAACTTTAGTATCATGTATATACAATATCACTCTCCACAGGATAAATTAACATGAGCAATTTCTATAAATAACTCTTGTAATTAGGTAAACATTCCAAGGCATTTAAGCTCATTCAAGGATTTAACATCAATTTATTGAATCATCCACTTCATGGGATCTTCATTCTATATCTCTTTTCCATAGATTATTTATCCTCGTGAATTTATTGATTTAAATATTTAAAGAACTTGTTTTGTATGAACAACAAAGCCCGGTGGCAAAACCTATATCTAAGCCTTCACATTTCAACCCCAGACGCCGAAGGTTTGCATCATTTCATCCAGATAAATAAATAAATAAAAATTTAAACTATTTTTTTGGGAAACTAAATCTTGGGTGGAACTTTCAGAAGCAGGTAGAGCACTGGATTCCTAGGGATTATCTTTGTCGCTGCTTCCCAAGTATAATTCGTAGTTCATTATCCCCAAAACAGACTGTTGAAGCCGATGAAAAAGACGGCATCGTTTCAGCGATATCAGAATTCAGAAGGGATGCTACACGATATTTTGAGCGTTTGAGGAAGGGAGGGAGTGGGTGACTAGTCAATCAAAAACAAAAATGTCGAAATCAATGGAACAAACCCTAGAAGGGGAAGACGACGACAACAACAACAACAGAGGAAGCGGATCAAACCCTAATCAATCACAAGAATGGGAAACAATGGCTCGACTTTGGCTCAGTGCGTTTCCTGGAGTGAAAGCAGTGAGTGGGACCGAGGTGGAGTCATGGATCGATTCTAATTACTCATCTTTACCTTCTGATTTACAATCCATGCCTCGTTCAGACCTCGTTGATCGCTTGCTTTCTATTCAAAATTACATGAGGCTCCCCGATCACAGTCAGCAGGTACCTTGCGCTTTCATCATCATCATCATCAATTCATCATCATCATCAAAGCATTATGAGCTAAGTAGTTGCCTTTTTTCCTATATCAGGTGCCGGAGACGAATCAGGTTGATGTTCCACATGCTCGATTTCAACGCACTGATCAATGGCTGCCGGTTTATTCCTGGCTGGAATCTTTGGATAAAGATGAGGTGGTCAAGTCCAAAGATATTTCTGATTGGCTGGCTGAGAATCCAGGGATTAGAGAACAGCTGTTCTCTAGACATTCTAGATATCATTTGATGCACTACATTAAAAAGTGCCACGTAAAGATACTCAAGAGGAGGGAAAGGAAGAAGGTAACAGTTGCTAATCATCTCAGCTCTTTTTTATTTACGAACCTGTTGGCGTCCAAATACATAATTATTTAGAGGAGATAAGAAAGGTAGAGAGAAAAAGAAAAAAAGGAGCTTAATTGGTAAAATTAAGAAAACAAAGACTTAATCCATCATTAAAGACTTGACTTGGGAGTCTTAATTGCTACCTTTTGCATTGAACTTTAAGATATTGCCATTATTAATCAATTCCATTTGACCTTTTTTCTTGTTACTTTAGTAAGCTATGTTTTGTTTGAACAGGGTGTGCAGCCGACTGACAATCCCGGTTCTCCGAAAGTTCAGAAGAATGTGGAGGTGAAAGAACTGACACCAGTTCCAAGTATGTCTTCTTCACGGATTGTGTTTTGTGTATTCTGGAAATGACAGGATTTTGCATTCTGCACAGCTTTGTGGACACTAAGCCATTCCATAATATGATTGCATTACATCAAATGGATTTTTATATAGTGGCAAAACAAAATTTGATTGATATTCTTTCAAGATTGTTAAAAATAATCTCTTGTAAAGCCAATGGAATCACTCAAGTTGTTGCTATGACAACGAAAGTGACTTGGTCCAGATTATGCATAAATTCGAGCAAATACTTGTGTTTTGGTTTGATGTCCAAATCTTCCTCCATGCCTGTATCTTAAACTGGATGTAATATCTTGGTAACTGTAATTTTAATGCTTGTAGTGTTCAATCCTTTGAACAATATACCTAAAGACAGTGAATTGTATGTGGCAAAACGAAATGAGGCTCTTCAGAAATATGAGATGTAAGTGAATATTATTTTTTCTTTTGTCCAGTTGCATTCTAGATTTTTGGTTTTTCAAATTTGAGTTTCCTCACTAGTTATTGTTTTTGAAATTTCAGTTTGTTGGAGTTGGAGAAGAAGCTCTCCCCTCACTTTTCAAAACGTGAGGCTGTAAACCACTGAAGCAAATCTTGAATCAATTCTCCATAGGCAGATGTGAAATAGCTCAGGTGCTGCTAGTGATTTTTCACTAGCAATGAGTTTTGTAAACAAGTGACTAGTGGATGGTATGCTAACGTGCCTCAAGTTTTGTAATTAAGAGCTATCCTTGCTTGCCCTTTCAATGCCTTAGTTGTCTAGGGCGTTGACGTTTTTGGCTGTTCGATCAGAAACTGTAAGACACATTAAAAGCGAAGAGTGAGACTCTGGGAAGAGCACCTTTAGCTAACATTCAAGAAAACTGTAGTTGCCTATGGAAGAATTAAATTTGTGAACTTGTTTGAGGCTTTAAACCGACTCTTGATAAATTAAAGTAAAGCTTGATCCCAAGAGTTGTGCACTAGGCTTTTGGGAGCATAGTATCAATGAAAAATGTTCGTCTTGTAGGAGTTGGTGTCCCTCAATAAGATAGCTTCCCATTAAAATGTCCGATGCTACCAGCCAGAGCTTTCTCTCTCGCACTCTCTAGCTGGGCACCAGATTGGGGATTACCAAGACAGAAAGCATACCTTCTTCTCATGCTGCAAACTGGGAAAAGGAGAGCCACGCATGATGTATCCTTAATTGAAAAAAGGAGAGCCTGATGTTTTGACCTCGCACCCAACCGGATCCATGAACAAGCTCGTTTCCTCTAGGCCACTGCTAGGCCTAAAAGAGGGTACGGGTGATGGACTCTAGCACCAGACGTTCTGTGATCAGATTTCGACGAGAAGTGCTTGCATCTTTGTGCCATTAACAACAAGGACAACGGGTTGCTAGCTCACTATATCTCGTATTGACATGACCGCAAATGGAAAAGAGAGGGAAACAGACAAGGCCTCGACTGGGCTAATTACTTGAGTGCTTAATTAACCAAGGCGGTGGCTCTACTTTTAGTTAATTTATAGATAGTTTTCCAACTTTGATGGATGTTGACCGAGAAAATGACAAGAAAGTTGGCTTATCTAACGAATTCACACTTCAAAGACTTTGGTTGGATGCCTATGGGTAGACTGGGGGTCCTCTTGTTGTAGCAGCTCACAGCAAGAACGGAGCTGGGGTTCAGCCATTGTCTAAGACTGCTATCCACAACTGTTTACGCTTTTCATGACAATGCTTCTATCAAAGCATATGTTCTTGGTGCAAAGGTAATATTTAGTTCTTGTCAACAATGTCGCTTAATGAACATTTGTGTCACACTGTCTCTTGAAGTCATTGAATATTGAATACCATTTTTCTTTTTCATTGTTGTTCTTTGTGTGTTTATTGGAAGTCTAATGACATGTGATGAAGTATTTGTGTATGTATCTTCCTGTGAGTGCAGTTCTTGGATCTGGTTTTTGTTATGAGCACCTTACTCCATCATTTCATTGAAAAGCTTTCACATGTCTTTTCAGGAGCCGTAGAAACACCTTGCAGAATAGGAAGCCTTTAAAGCTTACCCAATTCCACAACTGTTCAATAACAATCAAGTGAGGGTGTCAAGGCATGCCTCGGAGGTGGGGCAAATGAGCCTCTGTTTCAAGAGAACACGTAAGAAATGGAGTGACAATGTAACTGCTTGTGTTGTTGCTGCAAGCACAAATTAATGGGCTTCAAGGATTTTGATTTAACTCATTGCAGTTTGATGTTGACCATGCAAGTGACTGCCAAGTCAAGATAGCTGACATTATAATTATACATTATACATTATTATACATATAACTGGGAATCACTAGGGGGTCATGGTTTTTCACACCCAAATGCGCTGTTGGTGGATTACAACAGTAATTTATAATATTATATATATATATATATATATATATATTTTTTTTTTTCCAACTTTTCTCTTTTTTTCATTTTTTTTCCAACTTTGCCCTTTTTTCTTTTTTTTCTTTTTTTTTCAAAATTACTTTCCGACTTTCCTATGTTTTCTTTTTTTTTCATTTATTTTTTCTTTTTTTTTCAGAATTATTTTTGTTGATTTTATTTTTTAAATATTGAGCTGGTTAAAAATTTTGTTTTATAATTTTTTTCCTTTAAAATACTATGGATTTCTACGGTGTTTTCCCACATAGTTTTTCTATTTTTTTATTTTTTAATATTGTATTTGTCGATTTTTTTTGTAATATTGAGCTGATTAAGAATTTAGTTTTGTTATTTTTTTCTTTAAAACATTGTTGATTGCTACAATGTTTCTCCGCATTATTCTATTTTTTGTGTTTTTATGATTTTCTCCGAAATTATCTTTTTTTATTTTATTTTTTAATATTGAGCTGGTTAAAAATTACAGTTACAATATGTGAGGAAAGCACTGTAACTTTCCTCGTAAATTACTGTGGATTGCTACAGCATATGGTTTTTTTCTGTTTTGTTATGTTTTTTCCTGAAATTGTCTTTGTCAATTTTATTTTTTAAATATTAAGCTGGTTAAAAATTGCAATTACAAGTAAATACAAGTTTTTCCTCACAAAACACTATGGATTGATACAATTTTTTCTCGCGTGATTTTTTTCCAATTTCTTTTGTGTTTTCTTTTTTTATAATATTTTTTTTCAAAATTATCTTCGTTGATATTTTTTTTAATATTAAGTTTGTTAGAATTTAACTTTGTAATAAAACTTAATCATGTGGGGAAAGCACCGTAGCTTTCCTTACAAAACATTGTGGATTGCTACAGTGTCTCTCTACATGATTTTTTTTTTATATAATTTTTTCAAAATTATTTTTGTCAGTTTTATTTTTTTAATATTGACATGTTTGAGAATTATAATTACAAGTCATTACAAATAAGGCTAAATCATGTGGGGAAGCACTGCAACTTTCATCACAAAACACTGTGAATTGCTACAGTGTTTCCAACATGATTTTTTTCACTTTTTGTTTGTGTTTTTTTTGTTATTTTTTTTCTAAAATTGTCTCTGTCGATTTTTTTTTAATATTGAGCTGATTAAGAATTTAGCTTTGTAATTGTTTTTCTTTAAAACACTGTGAATTGTTGCAGTATTTTTCCATATGATTTTTTTCAAAATTATCTTTGTCGATTTTTTTTTTGAATATTGAGTTGGTTAAGAATTATAATTACAATAAAGCTAAATCATATGGGGGAAGCGTTGTAGTTTTTATCACAAAACACTGTGGATTGCTACAGTATTTCTCTAAATGGTTTTTATTTTATTTTATTGGAGAAAGCACTGTAGTTTTCCTCACAAAATATTGTCAATTGCTACAACGTTTTTCCTCATGGGTTTTTTTCCTTCCAAAATTATCTTTGTTGTTGTTTTTTTAATATTAAGTTGATAGAGAATTTAGCTTTGTAAATTATTTTTGCTTTTTATTAACAGAAAAGTTAAATCATATGGCGAAAGCACTGTATCTTTCCTCATAAAACATTGTGGATTGCTACAAATCATTTTGTTCAATCTCTAAGTTTTTTATCACCAACACAACCTTTTTTTTTCCGTCATGAAATATTTGCTCCATCATATATATAGTTTTTATTACTTATCTAGCGCTAGTTCACAATTATAACACTATCAAGTGTATTTGTTCTATAAGCCCGCGGCAGCGCACGAGCATGTCATCTCATTATAATTATAACAAAAACTAAAAGAGTTTAGTGGACCTTTCCTGTTTGTTTAGCCACAAATTATTGTGAATTAAAACATTATAATTATAGAATTGTCTTTGCCAAATAAATTTTCTAAACATGTAGTTAAGGGTAGGATTGTCTTTTTTATGAAATACATTAGGTATTAAAAGAATGATTGGGGATAAAATAATCCAATTAAGTTTTTTGGACTACAATATAAATACTAATTTGCTCTTCAAGTCACAAAATTTTAATCTTTGGGTTGAGAGCTTCTTTTGTCTTTTCATAAAAAAATAAACAGTTAAGATATAATCATGCCCATGAGGGAGGGAAATATGTATGTATTAAGGGGTTTTTTTTTGTCTTTTTATTAAAACAGTTCAAATACAAAATTACTCTTGGGTTTCAACAAAAACAAGGGTGCATGTAGACGTGTTTTCATCATTTTCATATGGTTTGATTGTAAATATCATGTCGGTCCAAGGGTAATTAAGTATTTGTATGTATATAAATTATTGTTTATATTCAGAAATAGCTGACACATGCTGAGCACGCGCCAATGGGTGAACGACGCCTGCCCTATTTGGGTGGTGTGTGAGGCCCCAAAACAGAACCGAGCACTGCCTTACGGAGCTGCGTTCAATGCTCCTCACCACCCAGGCATAGTGGCAATGCGTGTGTGCCAAGGCGGCCCACGAAGGAGCTCTGGTCATGGTTCCCCCCCTCTCCCCTCTATTCTCATAGAAAATTGTGTTGCCTATTGCAAAAAATAATAAAAACAAGAAGATCTGGATATTTGTTTAATAAATTTTATGTGGGTCTGGCAACCAAGGCGCTTGGGTTTTGCATGGTTGTCAGACCTAAGACACTTATGTATAGGAGTTATATATATACATGTGTGTGTGGTGGGGGGAGTAGGGGGGGCGAATCTGGTGGAGGGAACTATTTGGCCAATGCTTGCCAATAAGCTTAAAGGCTTTAAGTGCTCTTAGATTACTTTTTCTTGGGTGGAATTTATCTTCTAAGATGAGTGTTTGAGGTATGTACCATACTTATTTTATATTGTGGGTTCAAATACATAGATTAATACATGAAATATTTTTACAAATACTTAACTAAGTTATTTAGGTCCTTGGAGTAACAAGGAGTTGACTCCTTATTTGCTAACAGTTGTTGAGATTTTACTTCTTATTTAAAAATTAAGCATCCATACTTTTTTTGTTCATCATGTCACTTTTTTATTTTGAGTTTCTCGAACAATGTTTATGTTAGATTGATGTCCCTTTATATTTTATAATTTGATTTTTTATATGAAATTCCAAACAATTTAAGCAAGTTTTTTACATGTTATTTATCTCTTACTTGAAATCCAAATTATATACTTTATATATATATATTACTAGCTCTTGATTGCATGTTTAAAAAGTGTTTTTTTATTTTTCAATTATTATATAATTAAAAGCATCACGTGTTTTTAAAAATAACTTGCAGTAAAACACGTGCAACCTATACTGGAGTATAGAATGTTTTCTAATGCTTAAAACTTGCGATAGAAATATCTGGTTTTCTTCATTTTTAAGGGGGAATTCTCAGCAAGTAACTGAGAAAATTCTCAGTAGATAAGAATTTTTTTTCCATAAAAAAAATATAAAACTCATTCAAATCAATAATTAAAGTTTCAATTCTTTTTATTTTTTAAAATATTATAATCATTTAAATATTTTTTTATATTAAAAAAAATTAACCCAGCCTTATTTAGTGGATAATGAGTTGAGATCTTGTCCTCGTTGTAGTTAATTGAACAAAAAAGAAAAGGATAAGACATTAAATACCTGTTTTTTTTTTCATTTGTCAGCATTGGTGTTTGGATTGCAGTAATAATTATTTTTTAAAGTAATTTTTTAATTTTAAAATATATTAAAATAATATTTTTTAATTTTAAAATTTTATTTTTAATATTAATACATAAAAAAGATTCAATAACAAAAAAAAATTAATTAAAGTAATTACTTTTTGAAAAAAATAGATTTAAACCTCAATGAGTAGTGAAGTTTAATTTGATTAACTTATAAATTTACTTTTTAGAAATCACTAGTTCGAGTCTTATAAATTTTATGATCACTAAAAACTTATATATTCATTAATTTCAGGATTTGTAAGATTAGTTAAAATGTATATAAACAGGCCGAATTTCATATTAATCTAAAAAAATAACAAATTAAAATATTAATTCACGTGATGTGGTGACTTGATTCCATATTAATTAAAAAAAATGACAAATTAAAATATTAATTCACGTGGTGTGGTGACTTGATTCGCCGAATTCCATATTAATCTAAAAAAAATGACAAATTAAAATATTAATTCACGTGGTGTCGTGACTTGATTCATGATCGTCTATCTTTGGCTATGATGGCAGTCAGATTCGAGGGAGATGTGCAATAATTTCGTCTACCAATAATAATAATAATAAATTGTTATGAATTATTGAAGATTTCTATATATATAAAAACACACGCGGACGCGAATATGAGAAAAACCGTGAATCTGACCGCCTAAAATAAAATAAACACTGCAATTATTTAAGTTGGCGAAAAAAAATAATTAGCCCGGCCCTGTTCAATGGATATAGTTTAGATCTTGTCGTCATTGTAATCAACTGAATGAAGAAGAAAACGACAAGATATTAAGGCTGCCTGTAATTATGATAATATTGAAGGTTTAAGGTATTTTTTATTTAGAAATATATTAAAATAATTTTTTATTTTTAAAAAATTATTTTTGATATCAATATATCAAAACAATCTAAAAAATAATTTTTTTATTTTAAATAAAAACAATTTAAATTTTTTGAAAACACGCAATCCAAGCACACCTTAAATAGAAGATTTTCTTTACCAGGTATTAGCATATACTTTTAAAAATATATTAATTTTTAAAAAAAATTATTTTTAATATTAACATATTAAAATTATTAAAAAAATTAATTTAAAAAACAAAACTAAATGACAAACACCCCTGAAAAAACCAGACAAATTCGATGAGGTCTGAATTTATTGATTAACCATTAATTCACGTGGTGTATTGACTTGAATCATGCTTGTCTCTATCTTCCGCTCTGAATTTTTTTTTTATTTTTTAGTGAGTTTTTTTTATTAAATAAAATAATTAAAATCGTTTCAGAATATGATATTTTTTTATAATATTGACAAACACTTTTTTTATTAGTTATTAGTTTTTATTTATTATTTTTTAATTATATTATTAAATTAACAAAATTATAAAATTCATTTAAATTAATCACTTGCATTCCAATAATTTTTTTTAAATATTGCAATCACTTGAATGTTTTTTTAATATATTAAAACAATTAGTGGATACAGTTTAGATCTTGTCCTCATTGTAATTAACTGAATGAAAAAGAAAAGGACAAGACATTAAATATAAGATTTTCTTTTATTAGGTGATGAGAGTATGTTAACACTTCCTTTTAAA
>Ga0307517_10013688_pt1 | contig 10989 bp, 9 predicted proteins | sample 23_EM_MG_FD_194515 | JGI IMG/M metagenome (GOLD analysis project Ga0307517, IMG submission 194515) | Populus trichocarpa ectomycorrhiza microbial communities from riparian zone in the Pacific Northwest, United States - 23_EM | ecosystem: Host-associated > Plants > Roots > Unclassified | place... | reverse complement strand
ATGACATTTCTCGTCCTTGCTGCCGCTTCGATTTCCCAATGACTACGGGTAGGATCCCTGAGACCATGAAATGCCCAGAGTGCAACCGCACCATGGAGAAATTCTCCACTTTCCTTTGCTGCCATGACGAGGTCATTCCAGACGAGCTCTTCAAGTAAATGATCAGCTGCTACGCTTCCTTGTAGCTGATACTGCCACTAAATAATGTTGTTGAGTGTGCTCTTTTTTTTTCTTTTCAATTTTCATGCGTTGTGAGGCATTGTTGAAGATTGCTTCAGGAGCTGTCAAAGATTTTATTTCTATTTTTTTATTTTTAGTTTTATGCAAATAATAAACTGTTGTCATAGTCTCTATAAGTTAGTTAATTTGTTAGTATATTAACAGATCATAGCATAGCGTGATTTATTACTTTAAGTTTGCAATTCTATTTTACTTAGTTTAATATATATTTGTAAAGATTGCAATAAATTGTATGCAATCGGTTTCTCATTCAATCTGCAAATAAATCGAAGACAATCTTTGATGTCTTTTCTCTTCTTCCTATCTTCATTTCTTCAAATAAACATTTTTTATTAAACACTTTCAATTGGTATGAGAGCTTTATTTTAAAGGGACCTGTAATGGAGGCTGAAACTAGTTTTTCTCATATTTTTTCTCCCATCTTTGATGGAGAAAATTATCAACTCTGGACAGTAAAAATAAAAACTTATGTGGAAGCTTTAGATCTTTGGGAAGCTGTTGAAGAAGATTATGAAGTTCATCTGCTGTCAAATAATCCAACAATAGCTTAGATAAAAAACCATAAAGAGAAAAAAACAAAGAAATCAAAAGCAAAAGCATGTCTGTTTGCTGCTGTTTCCACAACCATCTTCACCAGAATTATGTCTCTTAAATCAGAGAAATGTTTGAGATTATTTCAAGAAGGAATATGTAGGAGATGAAAGAATTCATGGCATGCAAAGTCTTAACCTGATACGAGAGTTTGAGCTGCAGAGAATGAAGGATTTTGAGACCATCAAAGAGTACTCAGACAAATTGCTTGGAATTGTCAATAAGGTAAGGTTACTTGGCATAAATTTCACTGATTCTAGAATTGTAGAGAAAATTCTTGTAACTATGCCTAAAACATATGAAGCATCTATAACCACCTTGGAGAATACAAAGGATCTGTCCAAGATCACCTTGGTAGAACTAATAAATGTCGTGCAGGCTCAAAAGCAACGAAGACTTATGAGGTAAGATCGTGTTACAGAAGGAGTTTTACAAGCAAAGTATTCCGATTCTGATAAGAAGAAATTCTTCAGAAAAATCCAGGCTTCAAGCAGTAGTAAGACTATTGTCAGTCAATTCCAGAGCAAAGGAAAATTTCTTAAGAGAAACTTTCCACCATGTTAACACTGCAACAAGATAGTTCATCCACCATTCAAGTGCTGGAAAAGACCTGATGCAAAGTGTAGCAAATATAATCAAATGGGACATGAAGCAATCATGTGCATAACAAAATTTCAGAAACAAGACGAAGATGCTCAAGTTGCTAGTCAAGATGATGAAGATTAGATATTTGTAGCTACGTGCTTTTCAGTCCAGACCTCCTCAGATCACTGGCTAATTGACAGTGGGTGCACAAATCATATGACTTTTAATAAAAGTCTCTTCAGAACTTTGCAATCTACTGAAGTTTTAAAGGTCAAAATTGGAAATGGTGATTGTATAGCAGCAAAGGGAAAAAGGAACAATTACCATCACCATAAACTCGGGTACAAAAACTATTTCTGATGTTCTCTATTGACTTGATATAGATCAGAATTTGTTAAGTGTTGAGCAATTAATAAAGAAAGGTATGAAAGTGGTTTTCAAAAATCAATCTTGCTATATCTTAGATGCTGCTGGACAAAAAATATTACAAGCCAAGATGAGAGGCAAAAGTTTTTCATTTCTACCATTTGAGGAGGAGTACACAACTTTTCCAACAAAGCTGAATGACATGGAAGTGTGGCATAAGAGGCTGGGTCATTGTCATCAACAACGTATGATCAGTATAAAGAAGCATGATACTGTAAGAGGTGTGCCTCCATTCACTAATCCTTTACCAAATTGTAATGCCTGTCAATTTGGTAAACAAAACAGGAAACCATTTCCAAAATCAACATACAGGTCTACACAGAAACTTCAGTTGATTCATACTGATGTTGCTGGTCCTCTTAGCACATCTTCACTAAAAGGTAGTCGATATTACATTCTTTTTATTGATGATTTTACTAGAATGTGTTGGATCTTCTTTGGAGATTCAAGAAGAATATAAAGAATAAGAGCAGCTGCAGAATTCAAGCCATTCGGTCAGACAATGGTAAAAAATATACTTCATCAGAATTCAATCTTTACTGTGAGGAAGCTGGCATTGAACATCAATACACTGCTCCTTACATTCCAGAACAAAATGGAGTCAGTGAGAGGAGAAACCGACACATTATAGAGATGGTTAGATGCATGCTACATTAAAAGAATTTGACAAATATGTTTTGGGTAGAAGTAGCTAACACAACTGTTTTCCTTCAAAACCGACTCCAACAAAATTGCTGGAAGAAAAGACACCTTTTGAAGTTTGGTATAATTACAAACCTTCATTAAGTTTCCTTAAGATCTTTGGCAGTATTTGTTTTGTTCATGTTCCACATAAGGGACAAGCTTGATAAGAAGGCTATGCCATGGATCTTTGTTGGCTAATATTTACTCATTTTTGGACCCCACGCGCTGAAGATGGTGTGTACCCCATTTTGAACTGAATGCAGGAGTTTAGATCATGTTTGCTGCAAGATTGACAAAAGCAAAGAAGGAAGAAATGTTTGTCCTTCCCCTTTGGTGCCAAAATCATCAGGTTTCTTAGACTGACTAGGGGTCTTCATAATGCTAAATTCTTTCCTTTGTTATCTTGTTTTTAAGGTTGGATAAATCCCTCAGAATTTACACTAATTTTTTTTTTATTCTACTGCTGTCGCAATTTTTTGTTCCAACTTAGACTCTGATTCTGACTTGGTTTCGTACGATATCTGACCATCCTAGCTATATTCTATGACTCATGACATGTTGAAGAATTGACCTACACCTTTATTGGGTCCTAGGGGTCACTGTTCTTAGGACAAACTCTCAGTCAGATTTGGGTGCTCGGCATTGTCAGATCAAAAAAACCTTTTTAACTAAACAGATCCCTGCCAGATTCTGTTATCTAAAACAATTTTATCTCACTTTGAATCCTTCATTAAAGTTGTATTCCAGGACACGTAGATGAATTTGGGCTTTTGAATTGCTTGATTTTGATATCAGAAGCTCAAGATATTCCTGTTTGAAATCTAGCGTGAAAACATAGAATCCTGCCGCGAGAAGGTTTCCGCCCGAGTTTGCTTGCAATTCTATTATTCAAAATGAATTTATCTCATTTTTTATCCTTCATGAAATTTGTAGCTCTACAAGTGTAGATGAATTTGGGACTATTGTCACTTGATTTCGATATCAAAAGCTCATAATATTCCTATTTGAATATCTAATGTGAAAGTAGAGAATTCTGCCGCGAGAAGGATCCTGACCCGAGTTTTGCACTAAAGACTCTATTTCCATCCCAAATTTTGTTGATTTGTTCTTAGGTCATACTCTCAGTCATATCGGGATGCTCGACATTGTCAGTTTCTGAATTAGATCAAGAGACACTTCTTGACCAACCAGATTACTGCCAGATTCTGTTCTCTAAAACGATTTTATTTCACTTTGAATCCTTCATGAAAGTTGTAGTCCTGGACATGTAGATAAATTTGGGCTTTTGAATCACTTGATTTCGATATCAGAAGCTCAAGATATTCCCATTTTAATATCTAGTGTGAAAGTAGGGATTCCTGCTGCGAGAAGGATTTTTGCTCGAGTTTGCAGGGACACAATTGCAAGATGCTTAAAGTTTGAAGACCAATTGCAGGCCAATTTGAAGCTCTTTTTTGGACCAAGGACCAAATGGAAAAGGTGCTAAAATAAGGAAGTTGATTGAAGATAAAATTATAAGAAATTTTACCGGAGGAAGAAATTGAAGAACCACATTTTTTTTTTCTACACAACTATCCCGGTTTTTCTTTCCTTTTATCTGCAAATTCCTGTTTGGTTTCCATGTTTCTCTTGCTGGATTGGAGAACTACAGACCACATTTTTATTGCCTCATTTCAAAGGAAATAGCTGGTGCCTCATGGTCCCAGCTATGGAAGGAAAGAAAGGAGTTGTACCACCCTTTGATCAATGGAAACTAATTGCTGAAATCTGAATAGGAAGCAGAATATTTCAATTTCGTTTCTGCATTTTTTTAACTGCAAATCAGTAGGGATGCATCCTAGAATTAATGCATTGAATCTTTCCTAAATAGAGATATATTAGACTATATATAAGCCCCTCTAATGACCTAGCGAGGGGAGGAAAAAAGAGTAGGGAAAAATGAGAAAAGAAAGACAAGAAAAAACATAAGAGAGGCAGGCATTAGGAGAGAAAAAAAACAGAGAACGAGGGAGTTTTTTTCTTTCATTCTTGCATTACTGTGAGATCGGGAAGGCAGGCAGTAGAAGAGAAAGAAGAAAAAAAATGAAAAGGAGAAGAGAAACCGGAAATAAGCAGGGACTTCTTTTCGGTCTTTGCTTTCATTTTTCTGCATATAAGATCTGTAAAACAGGGAAGAAGAAAGTGCAGAAAACCAGTAGAGAGAGAGAGGGACGAAGATTGCAGAGGCGAAACTCAAAAGAAGAATGCCAACAGAGAATAGGGGGAAAGAGCTGAAACAGACGGCAGCACTGATCGATTAGACAACAAGCCTTCAAACATCGCCATTGTCCTTTCGTTCTCTGGTCTGTTCTCTTCACCTCTCGCACCATGCATTTTTTTGCTTTGTGTTTACACTGTTCAAGTGAATTTTAATTCACTTGAACAGTAACGTGGTCTCTTTGCATGCATTTTGCTTTGTTCATTGAGAGGACTGCGTCCCTTTTTGTGTCCAGCCGGGTCACTTGATTGGGCAAGTGACCCGGCCAGACCTACTGTTTCCCTTTTTAAAAAAAAAATAAAAGAAAGTAAAAGAGATTTATGATTTTCTGGCATATTTATTTTAAGGTCTGAATTTTTTTATGTTGTAAAAAAAATATCAATCTCGTATTTAGAATACCCGGTTTTCGACGCAAGGTGACAAATATATATATATATATATATATATATATATAATGTTTTCATGCATATGACCAATACCCTAACATGTTTTGAACACTTTTTTTTTATAAAAAATATTGGAAGTTTCGAAAATATGTTTTCGCATAGACTTCTTAAACACAACAAAAATTATTTTCTTGCATTTTTGGATTTTACAACATGTTTGTAAAACTCCAAAGGCTACTGACCAATATTCCAAAAAAAAAATCTTATTTTGGGAGGAATTCATCTATTATTCACCGTTAATGTTTGGATAAAGAAATCTCAAATGAATGAATATCCAAAATATTATTGGGAATAACTTGTTATTATTCGCTATTAATATTTAGATAATGAAACCCTAAGTGGTACATATCCAAAATAATTTTCTAGGAATAATAAGTCATCACACATCCTTAAAAGAAGCCTTGATAATAATCGATGACATTTTAATTTTTTACTTCACGGTTTACGAGCTATGAGAGTATGAAACACTAAGGTAAAACTAGGCTTTTAAAGTGCCCTGAATCTCCTTGCGATTTACGAGTCACAAACTCTTGAAATACTAAGAGAAAAATGAGCTTTTAAAGCACATGGAATCTCTTTGGATTTCTATCTTAATAAGTTTAGCTTGGATCAAACCTAGAAAAACTGATGGGATTAGAAAACACCAACACCATAGCAATTATAAGGCAAACCAAACACCACGCAGCTTATCTTAGGTGGGGTGTACTAGGGGTGGGGAGACTCACAAAGAAATGTGCAGCTTACAAATCCATTGCAAGATGAATCATTTGATGATTCACCAATTAGAAGCACCCGATCTCTTGAGGATATTTATCAAAGGAGTAATGTAGCTATCTACGAACCAAAAGGCTATGAAGAAGCCAAATAGAACCCGGAATGGCAGAAAGCAATGCAGGAGGAAATATCCATGATTGAGAAGAACTGTACATGGGAACTAGTTGACAAACCACTAGGCAAAAACATTATTGGTGTGAAGTGGATATTCAGGACCAAACTGAATGCAGACAGCACCATCAACAAACATAAAGCTAGGCTGGTTATTAATGGATATGCTTAAATTTATGGTGTTGATTATTCAGATACATTTGCACCTGTAGCAAGGATGGACACCATCAGATTTTTGTTTGTTGTTGCTACACACAAGAACTGGAAAGTATTCCAGTTAGATGTTAAATCAGCCTTCTTAAATGGCATTCTGCAAGAAGAAATTTATGTTAAACAACCAGCTGGTTTTGAGATTCAAGGAAAAGAAGACAAAGTTTATCTATTAAAGAAGGCTCTTTATGAGTTGAAGCAAGCACCTAGACTCTTTTGACAGGTTCTGCTTTTCAAAAAAATTTATCTGAAGCAACTCTTTATGTGAAGAGAATCAACAATGATGTGCTTATAATATCACTCTATGTTGATGATCTCTTAGTGACGAGAAGCAATACAGAGCAAGTTGAAGAATTCAAGTAGAATATAATGCAAGTTTTTGAAATGACTGACCTTGGTCTCATGAGTTTTTTTTCTGGGAATGGAAATCATGCAAAGCAAAGAAGAAATATTCAAGGGAAATCTTGAAGAAATTCCATATGAAGAATTGCAAACCGACAGCTACTCCAATGAATCAAAAGGACAAATTTAGCAAAGAAGATGGCATTACCAGAGTAAATGAAGAAAAATTCAGAAGCTTGATTGGTTGTTTGTTGTATTTAACAGCAACCAGACCTGACATACTTCATGCAACAAGTCTTCTATCTCGTTTTATGCATTGTCCAAGTGAAATTCATATGAGAGCAGCCAAAAGAATTCTGAGATACATCAAAGGGACATGCAACTTTGGTGTTAAATTTTTGAAGTGTCAAGAGTTAAGACTACATGGTTTTTCTGACAGTGATTGTGGTGGATTCATTGATGAAATGAAAAGCACCTCTGGATTCTGTTTTAATCTAGGATCTGCAATATTTTTCACGGTCATCCAAGAAGCAAGACATTGTAGCTCAATCTACTACAGAGGCAGAGTCCATTGCAACCACAACAGTAGTAAATCAAGCACTATGGTTTCAGAAGTTATTATGTGATTTACACATGAAAGAAGAAGAAGCAACCGAAATCTCAGTTGATAATCAAGCAGCTATAGCAATCTCCCATAATCCAGTGTTTTATGGAAAAACCAAACACTTTAACATCAAGCTTTATTTTTTACATGAGGTGCAGAAAAATGGTGATGTTAAGTTGATTTATTGCAAGTCTGAAGATCAATTAGCTGATTTGTTTACCAAACCACTTCCAATAAACAGGTTTGAGTTTCTAAGACAAAATATTGGAGTTTGCAGCTCCTAAAGCAAGGAGGAGTGTTGAAGATTGCTTCAGGAGCTGTCAAAGATTTTATTTCTGCTTTGTTATTTTCAGTTTTATGCAAATAATAAAGTGTTGTCTTAGTCTCTAGGAGTTAGTTAATCTGTTAGTATGTAACAGATCATAGCATGATTTATTGCTATAAGTTTGGAATTCTGTTTTGCTTAGTTTAATATATATTTGTAAAGATTGCAATAAACTGTATGTAATCGGTTTCTCATTCAATCTGCAAATAAATCAAAGACAATCTTTATTGTCTCTTCTCTTCTTCTTATCTTCATTTCTTCATGTAAACATTTTTCTATTAAACACTTTCAGGCATGATGCCTAGCTATGGCGCACAATATTTGGACCTGGCATTTGATATTCCATACCATAAAATAAATTTGAGTGTGATCGATGTAATCCCCGTACTTAATTAATTTGTTTTATTCGTTAATAAATAAAGTTCATTTTGAGTAGGTTTTATGTTTTGGAGACTTTCCTGGCTTTCATTTTTTTTTCTTTTGTATGGCAGCCATACTTTTTGTATAGCTTCCTTGCCTTCACTTAAAAGAATCAACAACAGTGTGAACGTTGAAAAATTACAAGATTAAAAGAAAAACTAATTTCCTTAAAAGCGCTAATTGCACCAAAAAACTTGTTAAAAGAAAAACAAATTCACAAAAAATATGTTGGGTTCCCTAAATAGAATGCACACAGCAAAATTAATAATAAAATTATTTGGGAGTTTCTGGGATCCCATTAGATAAATCTAAAATTGTTTAACGATTTATTAATTACCTGATGATTTTATATTCTTTGGCTTTGAATAATTCTTTAAAGATTTGATTTTCACAAACCAGAAGCCGTCCAATTGTTCGGACTCCAACAATAATCCACACGATCCACCAGTAATAAATCTCCTAAATCCTTATTTAGGAGAAAATGATTGTTATGCCTAGAGTGTTAGCTCTCTATTATGCGATTTACGTAGTTTTTCTATCTAATAGACAATCTCTCAATAATAAGAGGCATAACTTACTATTTATATAAAAATCTAAAAAATCCTATAAATTAGAAAAATATCAATTTGTCCCTTGAAAAATATCCATATATTAATTAGCAAAATACTCTCTTTTGTCAGTTTCTTCCCACCTGTTCAAGCCCCATTTCCCTTCCCTCTAAGCAGTTGTTCAGCCATAACTCAAGGTCTCACCTCTCTCTCTCTAACATATGTTCCAAGGGGCACTCTCTGCTGGTTTGGTTTAAGTTTTTATTGGGAAGAAGGAAGAGAAGAGAAACATGCAGCTAAACATGCAGTTGTTGCAGACGACTATGGGAAGAGAAAGAGTCACCTTCTCTCTCTATTTACATTTATATTGTCCATTAAATGAGGTAGGGTGTTTGGGGTTGGTTTAGATGTGTTCTTATCCCGGTTTTTGTCTCTCCAAAACCAGTTTTGCCCCTCCCTCCTAGCTCCTTAAGACAATCTGATTTGTTTCCCTAAAATTTTAATTAGACTGAGCTATTGCCGATTTAGAAATTGGCCACAAAAATAGTGTTGCTGCCGATTTAGAAATCGGCAGCAAAAATCGGCAGCAAAAACTGAGTTAGAAAGCGACAGCGAAAACTGCATCGCTGCTGATTCAGAAATTGGCAGTCAAGAACTGGATCGCTGCTGATTCAAAAATCGGCAGCAAAAAATTGTGTTGCTGCCAATTCAGAAATCAACAGCGACCCAGTTCTTAACTGCCGATTTCTGAATCGACAGCGACGCAATCGGCAACCAAGAACTTTGATGGTGTCGGTTCAGAGACTGGCAGTCAAGAACTGTGTTGCTGTCGATTCAGAAATGGACACCCAAGAACTGTGATGTTGCTGATTAAGAGGTCAGTATTCAAGAACTGTGTCGCTACTGATTCAGATATCGGCAGCCAAAAACTATGTTACAACCAATTCAGAAATCGACAGCCAAAAACTCTAACATTGTTGATTCAGAGGTCAGTGGTGAAGAATTGTGTCGTTGCCGATTGAGAAATCGATAGCCAAAAATTATGTTGCTGCCGATTCAGAAATTGACGGCAAAGAACTGTGATGCTGCTGATTCATAGGTCGGCGGTCAAGAACTGTGTTGCTGCCGATTCAGAAATCGGCAACAATGATGAAGTCATTTTCAGCTTTAATTTCATTTTTTTTTGTGTTTACACTTACAATATCACGATTCTATATATATAGACACACACATACACACACACACACACAAACTTCACATCCCTAGTCTAAAAATGCAATGACATAAGCTTATTAAAAAATGATGAATAACAATTTTACAAATGCTATGTATTCACTTCTATAAATACTGAGCATATGAAATTGGTGAAATTGTAGTTCTTTGCAAAAAATATGGATCCATGAAAGGGGGTTCCTACGCACCTTGATTTTGTGATGTCCCTGTTACGAATGCAAAATGGATACAAGAATTATAATTAATCTAAAACATGCCAACAGATAACTAAAAGCATATTGTAGTCTAACTTAGTATAATCCTTTTGTTACTCCTTACATAGATAATACAACCTTAATATTTCTTCAATTATAATATCCTTACTTTAATGTCCCAACCTTCTCATAGGTATATGGTAGGGACTAGAGTTAATTCATTTGCCGCAGTTATTTTATTGCGTTTTATTCTAGTCATCCTTTGCGAGCCACTAATACGTTTATCCATCTTATTCTAACCCAATCATCCATTCGGATGTCGTTGATCATGGCTAATCCTAATATGACCACCCAACCATCTGTCTTGGATGTCATTAGACATAGCTAATCACAATATACACCCAGCCATGCCTCTCGGATTTCATTGGCTAAGCGGTCAACCAATTCAACTTAAAATCCAGTTTTAATAGTTTTAAGCCTAATGAATCTTGAATCGACTAAATTCATATCAATCCTATAATACATGCAATGTGATGTGTGTGAAATCATTTTAATTTGTGATATCACGTAAAATATAAAAATTTACATAATTTGCATTAAAATGAATTTTTAAGAACCAAGTCTTCACTTACTTTGCATCGTAGATTTATTGATTGATTTCTTTAGTTAATTCTCTATGCTTGTTGATAATCTTTATATAAATCTGTTTATACTTATTCTCAATCAAGCATGTTATTATCTCTTTTTTATTTAATTGTTATCATCAAAATTTATAAATATTAATATGTGGCTGAAGATCAACATATTTCACTTTCTCTCTTTTCTCTTTTATTCTTCAATCTAGCATATCCCGATTGCTAGAGAAGTGAGCAGAGAATTAAAAGAGAGACGTCAAACATTTGGATATTTGTGTGTATTGTTTTTGGCACTTCGATTTCTTTTGATGACAAGAAAGAAAGGGGAAAAAATGTTAAAAATACAGTTGTTAGTTTTTGACGG
>Ga0307517_10013687_pt1 | contig 10989 bp, 9 predicted proteins | sample 23_EM_MG_FD_194515 | JGI IMG/M metagenome (GOLD analysis project Ga0307517, IMG submission 194515) | Populus trichocarpa ectomycorrhiza microbial communities from riparian zone in the Pacific Northwest, United States - 23_EM | ecosystem: Host-associated > Plants > Roots > Unclassified | place... | reverse complement strand
TAAGTCGAACATCTACTTACTTAATAAAAGGTCTCAGCTCATCACAGTTAAATAGGACATAATTGTGTGCTTGTCTGAACTCTATTTCAGACAAATATCTTCCCCTTACGACATTTTTAGGCGTGGGTCGTATAGGATTGGAGAATATTGTCAAGTTCCCACTTGAAGGCACTTCACCACCATCATCATGTTGTGAAACACGGTTGATCCTCGTTCTCAAATGAGGTTCGAAATAGCATGAGATAAATGTTGAGATCTCCTCAACAATATATGCCTCACATATTGACGCCTTAACATGTGCCTTGTTCTTAACCTTTTTTTTAAGATTGAAGAAGTACCTGCATATATAGAATTAATAAAAAATTATCAATTAAAAAAATAAAAAAATGTTTAATTATGAATTACATAGAAACTATAATATCTAACCTCTCGAATGGATACATCCATCTATACTGGACCAGTCCTCTAACTTTTACCTCAAACGGTAAATGTACGAGTACATGCTCCATTGATTCAAAAAATGATGGAGGGAATATCAACTCAAGTTTGCATATTGTCTCAATAATATTCGTTTCAAGCCTTTCAATGTGATCAACATTCAACTTGCTAGAGCATATATCTCTGAAGAAATGACTGATCTCTGCGAGTGCATCCCATATTCCCTTTGGCAACAAATCGTGAAAAGCTAATGGGATGAGTGTTTGCATAAACACATGGCAATCATGACTCTTCATTCCATACAATCTACATTCCTCTGTATTAACCAGCCTTGATATGTTCGAGGCATGTCCATCGGAAAAACGCAGACTCTTAAGCCATTTGTAAACTAGTAATTGTGCGTTTTTCTCTAACACGAAGCTTGCTCTTGGCTTTGCGACCCGTGACCCATCACAAACCAACTTCATATTTTTACGATTATAGAACAACGCTAAATCCAATCTAGCCTTGATGTTGTCCTTTGTCTTCCCCTTCACTATGACAGTGTTGAAAATGTTCTCAAACACGTTCTTTTCAATGTGCATGACGTCAAGGTTATGACGGAGAAGATTGGTCTTCCAATAAGGAAGCTCCCAAAAGATACTTCGCTTAACCCAATTATGGGTCAAACCAAAACCAGGAAACTTCTGCTTACCTGATGGGAGACCAAACACAATGTCACCGTACTCTGACACAACATCATGCAATTCTTCAACAAGAAGACGCGGGGGTGCAGCATCATTTTCAACTCTGCTAACAAAGAAATCCTTTCTTTTCTTTCTGTACTTGTGATTTAGTGTCAAGAAACGACAGTGACAGTAAAAAAAAAAAAGCTTTATCCCCATTTGTTAGCGTAAATGCCTTGTTGTTCTCTATACAATATGGACATGCTAGTTTTCCATGTGTGCTCCAATCAGAAACCATTCCATAAGCTGAGAAATCATTGATAGTCCACATCGAAGCCGCTCTCATAACAATATTTTGTTTCCTCCAGATATCATAAGTCAAAGCTCTGAAGGATCACAACTGCGTCAACTCATCAATCAACGGTTGAAGACAAACATGTATATTTGGACCCGGACTACTTGTACCTGGTATGACCATAGATAAAAACATGAACTCCGGCCTCATACACATCCCTGATGGCAAGTTATAAACCGTCAGTATGACCAGCCAATAAGAATAAGGAGCAGCAAATGACCCGAATGGGTTGAATCCGTCTGTACATAACCCAAGACGCGCGTTCCTTGATTCATCTAAAAAGTGAGGATGCACATTATTAAAGTGTTTCCATGCTTCGCCATCAGAAGGATGCACCATCACTTCATCAACTGCATGATGTGATTGGTGCCATGTCATATGCTCAACAGTTCTTGGTGACATGAATAACCTTTGCAGTCTAGGTGTGATTGGGAAGTATCTAAATTTTTTATATGCCACGAGAGTCTTTCTCCTACCAGTTCTGGGTTTGTAACGGGAATGCCCACATGTCATGCACTCGGTCACCTCAGCATTTTCAAGATAGTATAATATGCAGAAGTTAGGGCACATGTTAATTTTCTGGTATCCTAAACTGAGGGGTTTCATCATGGACTTTGCAGCATAGAAGTTCTCTTTCTGCATGTTCCCTTCAGGTAAAATGCTTCTCGCCCATTTGATAATCTTGTCATAACTGGCCTCACTGAACCCGTGATCTGACTTGATGGTGAACACCTGTGCTACGGCTGATAATTTACTATGGTTCATGCAACCATCCCATAATATTTCGTCATAATCTTTCAACAGATCAAAAAACCTTGCTACATCTGCATTAGGTTCTTCTTCTATGATTGGACATTCACTGACATTACCTTCACTCATTCTCATTGCATCCATAACCATATTTTTGTAAGGATTAATGTTGTCATTTCCAACTTCATGCATATTGCTAGAACTAGAAGTTGACTCAACCACCTTTTCTACCATGCTCTCATTATAAACAAATAGTTCTCCGTGTGCATACCAACACAGGTAATCCTCCATGAACCCTTTGGTTAGAAGATGCATCGTTACAACATCTTGATATAGAAACTTTTTATTTTTACACTTCCTGCGTGGACACCTAATACTGCTATTAGTAAAATTTCTTGGAATAGATGTTGCAAAATTAATAAAACCCTGAACCCCTTTACAATAATCCATGCTTTGCAATCCTTGAGATGAGTTCTGATACATCCATGAACGATCATCCATGACTTCTATCGAACTTCTATAAAATTATGACGACAACATGTATTAATTAACTATGTTACGTAAATAAATTTAAAAAATATTGGTTTGCCCCGACATTATCCAACAAACTAGAAAAACACTTATGTTAAATATTCATTATCAATTATCAACGTCCATACAAATTTATACATATATAAATTTATGAAAATCACAACTTCGCAATAGAATTGATAAAAATTAAAACGAACCCGTGAAACAAGCTATTATTTATTTCATCACAACACATCTAATTCGGTGTAATTCAAACAAAGTTTTAACAATTTACAAACAAATAAAATTTGACAAAATCTAAAACAAACTATATCAACTACAAAATTATGCATTCATAATACAAGTTTCTTTGAGAAATAACAATCAAACAAGTACATACATTAACAAAATACATATACTAAAAAACAATAAAATTGACATTTAAATGTTAAAACAAAAAAGGATAGATTTACTTATAAAAAATGATAAAATCCACAATAAATTGCTCGGAGAACGGATGTTGTGACCACGTACGAAAGTATAAGAAACTTGAGTTGCTTGTGTTGAGAAGAGGGGGAGAGTTGGGATGGGTGGTTCGCTTCAGTTTGAGAGGGGACAGTTGGGATGGGGAAGAAGAAGGAGAAATAGAGGAAGAGAGTAATGTCGACGGAGTGGGTATATAATTATATATAGGTTGTTACCGATGGAATCACCAATGAAATGTTTCCATCGGTATACATGTCGGTGAGTCCGCCGGTGACTGTGCGACATCACTATACGGAGATCTCGGTTTGAATTCCTCGATCATTCCATCGGTAAAACTGTCTGAAAAAAATCCATGTCATCACACCATCAGCGATACGGTCGGTATATACCGACAGTATCGCTGACGAAATTAGTCCTTCGGTATATACCGACAGAATCAGAGACAAAATTATTTTCGTCGATAAAAATTACCGACGTAAAATGTCCGTCGGTAGTAGTGACCTCTACTACTACTACTACTACTACTACTACTGCTGCTACTACTGCTGCTACTACTGCTGCTACTGCTGCTACTACTGCTGCTACTACTACTACTACTACTGCTCCTACTACTACTACTGCTCCTACTACTACTACTGCTGCTACTACTACTACTGCTGCTACTACTACTACTGCTGCTACTACTACTGCTACTACTACTACTGCTACTACTACTACCACTGCTACTACTCCCACTGCTACTACTCCCACTGCTACTACTCCCACTGCTACTACTCCCACTACTACTACTACCACTACTACTACTACCACTACCACCACCACTACCACCACCACTACTACCACCACTACTACCACCACTACTACTAACACCACTACTACTAACTACCACTACTACTACCACTACTACTACCACTACTACTACCACTACTACTACCACCACTACTACCACTACCGCTACTACTACCGCTACTGCTACCGCTACTGCTACCGCTACCGCTACTGCTACCGCTACTACTGCTACTACCCGCTGCTACTGCTACTGCTACTACTACTACTGCTACTACCGCTACTGCTACTACCGCTACTGCTACTACCGCTACTACTACCACCACCACTACTACTGCTACTACTGCTACTGCTACTACTACCACCACCACCACCACCACTATTACCACCACCACCACTACCACCACCACTACTACTACCACTACTACTACCACTACTACTACTACTACCACTACCACTACTACTACCACTACCACCACCACTACTACTACTTTATTTTATTTGATTTTAAATCCTGAAAAAATACGTATTTTACTCAATCTTGCCGTGTTTCCAACACTCAGTGCTCCTTTTTGGGTGGCGAAAAACGATATATAAGTGCAAAGTCATTAGTGCTTGGCGTAATTATTACTTTGCCTTGGTTTTCATCGCTCCAGAAACAACAATTTAGGGGGACATTATTTTGTACAATTTTATTTTTATTTTATTTTTTATTATTCATATTATGTTTCTGTTGCGTTTTTAATACTAACAATTATGTGCTCATGAACAAATTTTACCGCGTTTCCAACACTCACTCACTCTTGTTCTTGAGATATGGTCGGTCAGCACCCAGCTAAGGAAACTTTAATTTCGTCTTTAGATGTTTTACACATCCTGTCAGTATACAATCTAAGATTGGTTTGTCTATAAATACTGCTAACAATGCCTTTCTTCATTCCTCATCTCTCCCAAATATACTACTAAATCCTGTAAGGCCAGACATGGGGTTTTCACCACCGTCGCTCTCTTTCATTCTGTTTCTCTTCCATTTCCATTCAACAATATCATCATCTCATTTCTGTGCTCCTGATCAAAGTCTTTCTTTGCTCCAATTCAAAGAATCATTTTCCATTAGTAGTTCTGCTTCAGAGCTTTGCCACCATCCCAAGACAGAGTCATGGAAAGAGGGTACAGACTGCTGCTTGTGGGATGGGGTTACTTGTGACCTGGAAACCGGGCATGTCACTGGACTGGACCTCTCTTGCAGCATGCTTTATGGCACCCTCCATTCCAATAGCACCCTCTTCTCTCTCCATCATCTTCAAAAGCTTGACCTTTCTGACAATGATTTCAATAGCTCCCATATTTCTTCTCGATTTGGCCAGTTCTCCAATCTGACACTTCTTAACCTAAATTACTCAGACTTTGCAGGACAAGTTCCGTCGGAAATCTCTCATCTCTCCAAATTGGTTTCCCTTGATCTCTCTAGAAACTACGATCTAAGTCTAGAACCAATTTGTTTTGACAAGCTTGTTCAAAACCTAACCAAGCTTAGACAACTCGATTTGGGCAGTGTAAATATGTCTTTGGTTGAACCTAATTCCTTGACGAATTTGTCCTCTTCTTTGTCATCTCTTTCCCTTGGGGATTGTGGATTGCAGGGGAAATTCCCAGGTAACATCTTTCTCCTCCCAAACCTTGAATCACTTGATCTGATATTCAATGACGGCCTCACTGGCTCTTTTCCTTCGTCCAATTTGAGTAACGTCCTCTCGCGGTTGGATCTTTCTAATACAAGAATTTCAGTTTATTTAGAAAACGACTTAATCAGTAATCTAAAGTTATTAGAATATATGTCTCTTAGTGAAAGTAACATTATAAGGTCAGATCTAGCCCTGCTTGGTAATCTCACACGGCTCACGTATTTAGACCTCTCAGGTAACAATTTTGGCGGTGAGATCCCATCATCACTTGGAAACCTTGTACAGCTTCGTTCCTTGTATCTCTATTCCAATAAATTTGTGGGTCAAGTTCCAGATTCTTGGGGTAGTCTAATCCATCTTTTAGATTTAGATTTATCTGATAATCAGCTAGTAGGCCCTGTCCATTCTCAAATAAATACCCTTTCAAATCTAAAGAGTCTAGCTTTATCTGATAACTTGTTCAATGTAACAATACCATCCTTTTTATATGCTCTTCCTTCTTTATATTATCTTGACCTTCATAACAATAATCTCATAGGTAATATAAGTGAATTCCAACACAATTCATTGACTTACCTTGATTTGAGCAATAACCACTTGCATGGTACAATCCCAAGTTCGATTTTTAAACAAGAGAACTTGGAAGCCCTCATTCTTGCGTCCAATAGTAAATTGACAGGTGAGATTTCTTCTTCTATTTGCAAGCTGAGATTCCTTCAAGTCTTGGACTTGTCCAACAACAGCTTGAGTGGTTCTACGCCACCATGTTTGGGGAACTTCAGCAACATCCTCTCAGTATTGCATCTAGGCATGAACAATCTTCAAGGCGCTATCCCTTCAACATTTTCAAAGGATAATAGCTTGGAATATCTCAACCTCAATGGAAATGAATTACAAGGGAAAATATCATCGTCTATCATCAACTGCACAATGTTGGAAGTTCTTGATCTTGGCAACAATAAGATTGAGGATACATTTCCCTATTTTCTAGAAACGCTTCCACATCTGCAAATTCTAATTCTAAAATCCAATAAACTCCAAGGTTTTGTGAAGGGTCGGACTACATATAATTCCTTCTCTGAATTACAGATTTTTGACATCTCTGACAATGATTTTAGGGGGCCATTGCCAACAGGGTTTTTAAATTGTCTTGAAGCAATGATGGCCTCAGATCGAAACATGATTTACATGAATGCAACAAATTACTCTCGTTATGTCTATTCCATAGAAATGACATGGAAAGGTGTGGAAATTGAGTTTCCGAAGATACAAAGTACCATCAGAGTACTCGATTTGTCAAATAACAATTTCACCGAAGAGATTCCAAAGGTGATCGGAAAGCTTAAAGCACTCCAACAACTCAATCTCTCTCATAATTCCCTTACAGGTTATATCCAATCATCATTAGGAATCTTGACCAATTTGGAATCATTAGATCTATCTTCAAATTTGCTTACCGGAAGGATTCCAATGCAACTGGGGGTTCTTACATTTCTTGCAATCTTAAACCTTTCACATAACCAACTCGAGGGACCCATACCAAGTGGAAAGCAATTCAACACCTTTAATGCAAGCTCATTTGAAGGAAACTTGGGTTTATGTGGATTTCAAGTACTGAAAGAATGCTACGGTGATGAGGCACCATCATTGCCGCCATCAAGCTTTGATGAAGGAGATGATTCAACATTGGTTGGAGATGGATTTGGATGGAAAGCTGTGACAATTGGGTATGGATGCGGGTTTGTGTTTGGAGTTGCATCCGGATACGTTGTGTTTAGAACAAAAAAACCTTCATGGTTTTTTAGGATGGTTGAAGATAAATGGAATCTCAAGAGCAAAAAAACAAAGAAGAATGTTGGCAGATATGGTGCTAGAGGAAACTAAATAATTAAATTGATATTTTCAAGTAAGTTTTGCAATCATTTGAGTTTTCAAATTTATGTTCATAGTTTATATTAGGCTATCTTTTCTCTACTATTTCATTTGATCAGTCTTACCTTTCCAATTTTGCAGTACAAACAAGATATCGAGTGGATTTGACATTGAAACAACACCAGGGTGGCAGATTCATGGTATTAGATTCCCTTTACTTTTTTTCTTTTCTTTTCTTTTTTTACTTTCAAGGTTAATTGGGTGTTACATCTATGAAAAATAATCCATGTATGTAATAGGAATTAAAATAGTAGAGAATTAAAACAATCCCCATAAATTTAAAAGAACAACACTTGACTGACAGATTCTGCAATTCTAAGTCGCCTAAAAACAACATATTCTACTTAGAACATTTCAGAATAGGAAAAACATTAAAATAATTTAAAATACAATTTCTCTTGGCCTGATATTAAGAAAAAACAGATGAATATCCGACTGAAGATTCAAGATTTGAGATACTACAAGTTTAGAGAGCTCATTAGTTGTGGCTTGAACCTGATAATCATCTGACTGCCTTGGCCACCCAGGTGAATGTCAGCTTGACCTACTGTACTCATTTCAGCAACCCTAATCTTAGTTGGTGTGCCATGAACTCTCTGCAAGTCTGACTGGGACAATGGCCTTGGTGCCTGAGAAAGAATCACAATGAAGAAACTCAAAAAAGGGTTAAAAAATCCACAGCAAGCTCAGACAATGGAAAGATAAAATCCTCAAGATAATATTTTTGACACCAATAGCTATCCCTTGTAGTCCATAACAACACTTTGTTTAATTTCTTCTAGTTCTCATGAGGAACCATACTATCTTCTATCCATTGCAATAGAAGTCATTGGTTTTGGATAGAGCACAACAGGCAACAATTACCAAAACTTTTCCATGACACCCTCAGGCATGCATGGGATTTCTATGGAAATATTACAAATCAATAAAAATACATTGAAGAATTAGCTGAGATTATAACAAATCACAGATGAGAACTATTTTGTTCAATATACTATAAAATAACTGACGGAAGCATGCAACAACACGATGATAAATATATACATACACTAGATTTTTCCCCTTGTTCTCCTCATCCAATAGGTCCCTAATAGGAAAATAAGCTGCTTTCTTGCAAGGTTCAAGAAGATCTGAACCATTGTACCCCTCCCACAAACTTGCTATGCAGTCAAAGTCAGTTTTGCTTTCGATTTTCTCCCCTTTCAAAACAACCTTCAGGATCTCAGCCCTCTCTATTTGATCACGTATCCCAATTTCAAAGACCTGAGGAAGACGCCGGAGGATTGCTTCATCGAGTTCTGAAGGTCGGTTGGTTGCAGTAAGTAACATCTCTTGTGCGTTCTCTGTAAGAATAGTATCACGGAGTACACTCAGGCCAGACCCATGAATAAATCACACTTTCACAAATCTTACATAAAAACACATTCTAGCAAGTCACTGCATAAAAAGACTACACAAATTCAACACTTGTTTCAAGAGTAAGAACTCACGATCTGTAGTAAACCCATCCTATAATGCCATGAACTCAGTCTTCATATTGGTTAATGCCTCATGATCTGTAGTACGACACTGCCCCAAAAAACTGTCAACTTCGCAAATAAATATAAAAGCAGGCTGGAGTTATATCCATGATGCAGGATATATAGAAATACCACACAGCAACAAAAATACCAATATTTTGACCATTTCACAATCTCATTCATCGGAGTAAGACCCATTAGACAAGCAAGCTACGGTGCCCTGTTTTTCGAAGTTAATAGAGCGTCCAACAAAATCTTGCTACTAATAAAGATGTTCAATAAGACAAGTTAGGAATTTTCAATCTTAGTTAAGAATGTTCACAAAGTACTACCTTTCTTCAATTATCAGAGAGGTCCATATAACAATATCCCCTTTTATGGACCAAGAAGTTTCCCATGTGAGAAGAACTCAGGTTTCCGCAGAGGAAGAACCACCAGTAAAAAGAGAGAATAACTAAGAGAGTTTAGAGAGAGATACTTAATAAAAATATATCTTCATCTCAATTTTCTTCTTGTTCTTGAGTTTTTTTTACTTTGCATTACTGCCCATTATTCTTCCAACAAAACCTGTGTGAAATACTATTACTTTGACACTGTTGGACTGAACTCAGTCCAGGCCAAATGCCAAAAGAATGGCCGTAACATGCTGAACAAAGAGGTTAGCAAATAAGCAGAAAGAAAAAGGATACTTCAATGGCTGTCTGATTCAGAGAGAGAGAGAGAGAGATGACATAGGTGGTCAACTCTTGCTTGCCATGCTTTGATTCAGGCAGAACCTATGTGAAATACTATTACTTTCAATACGTTCAAATATATCACAAGCTAGTGGTGTGAGAGTTTAGAGGAGCATCAGATCTGATGAGAAGGGAAGCAAGCAGCTTTATCCAGGTAAGTTGTCTTACTAGCAAATGATCAAATCCGTTTCTTCAAGGAATTTCGATTCACAGGAATGATGGGAATACAGCTCTGCATCTAGCTACTGCTGGGAAACTTAGTTCTCTGTTGTGGTAATGTCTACCACATGTTTGTTAAAAATCCACAACAAGCTAGACTAGTCGTTTTGGACGCTCATGTAATTTACAGAGATGATTTCCACAAATAGAGAAGTAAAGGTGTTACCTGCAAACATGCTCCCATCCAAAAAGCCTTTGATCACCCCTGCAAACCAGACTCCTGCACCTCTACAGACTCTAAATAATCTAGCCTCTCAAATACCGGTCAAAACAACTTTCAAGTTCACAGATCCTTACCCTCCCCCTCCTAAACACCCACAACAACCTTCCATCCCCCTTGTTACACTAAGCCTCCCGACACCTGTGCACCAAACCAGAAACGTCCAGAACAACAATCCTCCTTCTAACACAACCATCCCAGCCTTTGCCCCATCTAAGTTCTTTTTTGAACGTTTCCCATCATGGTTAGATTATCATGACCTCAAAAAGAGGCTTTCAAAGATTAGTCCTGTTACTAATCTTTTTGTCTCCAGGAAGAAAACATCACGAGGGAGACGGTTTGGCTTTGTTTCCTTCCTCTCCACCTTAACAAAATCAGAAATTTGTGACAGCTTGAACCTTATCTGGTTTGATTCATACAAAATTCATGCAAACCCAGTCAGATTTCAAAAACCTCTAGAGGGGAAAAAACCAGACCTTGGTATAAAACCACAACCAAAAGCCATGCCTAATCTCACCTTCAGGGACTCCCGGACATTTGTTGAAGTTCTCTCTGTCACAAAGCACCCAAAGAAGACGGTGTACTATGAGTCTATCCCTGATGACAAGGAATGGCTTCTGAGAAGTTTAGTGGGATCCATAAACACAAACGTGGACTATGCTCACCTTGAGCATATGGTTCTAAAAAAT
>Ga0307517_10013686_pt1 | contig 10990 bp, 5 predicted proteins | sample 23_EM_MG_FD_194515 | JGI IMG/M metagenome (GOLD analysis project Ga0307517, IMG submission 194515) | Populus trichocarpa ectomycorrhiza microbial communities from riparian zone in the Pacific Northwest, United States - 23_EM | ecosystem: Host-associated > Plants > Roots > Unclassified | place... | reverse complement strand
CAGGACATACTTAGAATAATTAATTTATGAAATTAAATGATAAAGAATTAATTTATGCCTAATTGTTTGTTGGATTTATGCCATTAATCAGCTGCTAAAAATCAAAATTAGATGAAGATGTTAAACAATAAATAACAACATAAAATAGTGCACAGCCTAAGAAATAAAATAAAGGAAAGAAATGTTTGAGAATGGAAAATAAAGTTCCTTCCCTTTCCTTCTATGGATATTGAGGAAAATAAATAATTTTTCAAGTTCATGCTTAAAGAGTTTAAATTGGAAGCTTACTTCATGATCCAAGTTCTTTTTAAGTTTGTTTTTTGTCCTTTCCCTCATTTTTCCATAAACCAAAGACAGGGATGTGGTTCTGCATGCCTTCCAGACACCGTATTAGTGTGAGGCATTGATGCCCATCTTAATGTCATTCTGTGTACATACAAGTATAATATATTCTAAGTACTCCTAATTATTATTTTTTTCCTTTCTAGTTATCTTTTATTACAACTTACCACTGTTTCTCCTTCTCTCTGTCTCCAACTCTCTCAACAAATTGCTGTTAATGATTTCAGGCAATAATAATATTAGTTTAATTATCTTTCTTTACAATTGTTTAGTTAGTTTCTGGGAATTGAAATGGAAATCATTAACAAAAAAAAAAAATACCATTAACAAATTTGAAATAGCTCTTAAAAATTGAACCTTGTCCACTCAAACTTGAAAGGAACAATAGTTAACTTAATTTAGCAACTGTAATATTGCAAAAAGATGAAGTACCTGGCAGTGGAATCTGGCTTCTCTTTCGTTTCGGACCACTGGTGCAGACTGCAACTTTCTACAAGATGATGACAAGATCCAGTAAAGGGAGGGGCTAGAATATTCAAAGAAAAAAAAAGAGAAATTCAACAGAGCAACCAGTAGAAGATACCAATAGAAGAATATAATTTGATTGTTCGAACTTTGAACTGCAAAGAAAGAAATTAGGGTAAAAATTTAGCTTTCCTTTTGCTTTCCCAATTTTCCCGAGGTGAGTTAGTATATATAGTCCGGGTCTCACCCGGGTCTGGCCGGGTCAGGCCGGGTCACCCGGGTCAGACCGGGTCTGGCCGGTTTTTTCCTTGCACCGGTCTTTTGTGCTGTCCGGACCGGTCCAGGCCCCAGGTCGACCCACTGGGCCGGTCCGGGTTTTATAACACTGCTTCAGGGGTCTCTAAGGGACATTGTGCAGGTATTCACTCAAGGAAAGATTTACAACTTATGAAGAAAACTATTAAAGAAGAAGTCAATGCAGTCTAGAAGTGAAGGTCATAGAACACTTTATGCATGATCTACAAGGGTCTTGAGGAATAATTTTTTATAGGACATTCTCTATGATTTTTGTAGCCTCATAAAAAACTATATAAAAATATAAAAAACTTAATTTAGAAAAAATAAAATATTTTTAAAAACATTTTTTTTAAAAAAAACAAACAATATTTATCTAATTATCTCGTGTGAATGTATGTTTCTATAATAAGCCAAGGTTTTATTATTCAAGCATTGTAATCTACTTTCTTCGAAATTATCAAGGACAAATTGGATGAGGTAAAAGCCAGATGTAGCAATAGGGTATCACCGATTGTCTAGAAAGAACAAATTGAGACGAGGGTGCAAGCTAGTGCCATGACAGCAACTTGACAGTTGTATTTTCTGCTACTATGGAATCTTTCGACCTTATCTTCTCTCTCTTAAATTCTGAAAACTCCTAATTGCTGACATTTTAGCACAAATTAAAGCTTAATTGGACGCAAGTAGGTTCACTTAATAAGCTACAATGACAAAAAATATTAACCTAATTTCTTTTCGGTGCATGTCACTTTCCTGGTGAGTTGAATATCCAATAGATTTATAGATGCTGATGCTGTTGCTGTCGCAGGCCATATTGTCAAACAAGAAGATATAGGGCTGAATGAGAACCATAAATAAAACATTTTAAAATATTTAAGAATTATTTTTTATGTATATCTAGGTAAGCAGAGTCTTAAATAATTTGTATTCTGTATTTGATATTTTTTATTAAATGAAAAATAATTTTTATTTTATAAAATATAATTGATTAATAAATTTTTGTTTTGTTTTGTTAAATTGAGATTTTAAGGTTGCTTTTAGACTTTCCCGGCTCTAGACTGATAGATGCGGCTGCAATCACGAGCCTTCAGAGCCACATGGCAACAGTACAGGTATGGAGCCTGAGCAGTAGGAAACAAAAGTATTATTGTCTAATGACATTATATATTTGATAGCAATAGCACGTAATTTATCTAGTAGCCTTCGTAAATTTACTAATTAGGTTATCAATTTGCTTCAAGAGAAATCATTAATTTAAATTTTATAAATTTTAAAATTATTATAATTATTAATTTTAGAACTTATAATATTAGTTAAGATAAATGCAAGTTAATCCTGACATTCATATTAATAATAATAAAAAAATAATTATTACAATTCAATAACTTAAATTATTATTTAACATTTTAAACTATAATTTATATAATTTTTTAATGTATTTTTTTAAATAAAAATTCTTTAAGTTTAAAAATTACATAGAATCATACTACTTTATATTTAATTTTTATTAAATAAAATATAACAATAAAATTCAAATTTATAACTACTCAAACAATAAATCTCTTATAATTTATCAAAAACTATTTTCACTCAATAAATTAAATTGCTAAATGATGCATCAAAATATTATCTATATATAATTGGCTAACCATTTTCTACTTCATAGAACTCTTATCCTTGAAGAAACATAATGCCAAAGTCTTTGGATACATCAATTTCGCTTGTTGCCTATCTCCTCTGAATATGGCACCATTGGATCAAGGAACCTATAAATACATGTGAAACAATATTTGTGTCTGTGTACTAGTTCTAAAGCAACAAGTTGCTAATCTTAAAATTATATATATGGGTTCCCTGTCACCTCCCGAGCTTCCTGTCATAGATTTTTCCAAGGAAAACATGAAGCCAGGAACAAGTTCATGGCTCTCCACATGCAAAGATGTCATGTATGCACTTGAGGAATATGGCTGTTTTGTGGCGGTGTATGACAAAGTTCCTCTCACGCTGCATAATGATCTCTTTAGTACATTAAAAGACTTGTTCGATCTTCCCATAGAGACCAAGAGGAAAAATGTTTCTGACTTGCCTTACTATGGCTATGTTGGAAATCAACCCTTTATACCATCTCTCTATGAAGGCATGGGCATTGATAATGCCATAACCCTTGAAGGAACTGAAGATTTTGCAGATACCATGTGGCCTGGTGGAAACGATCATTTTTGGTATAAGTTACTGGTTTTATACTTCTTTTAAACTCGGAAACCGCTATGCTTTTTGGGTTTTGATCACTAACTTGCGTTTTCTTTGTTTTTCTTGGTTAGTAAAACTGTGCTGTCATACTCAATGCTAGTATCAGAACTAGAGCAAATGGTAGTGAGAATGGTGTTTGAGAGCTATGGAGTATATCAGCATCATGATTCTCACAAAGAATCAACCACTTACTTATTTCGGATGATGAAATATAGAGGACCTGAGAAAAATGAAGCTAATGTTGGCTGTGACGCTCATACAGACAAGAGCTTTATAACAGTGCTTCACCAAAATCAAGTTAGTGGCTTGGAGGTGAAATCAAAGGATGGTCAATGGATGGGCTTTAAGCCCTCACCTTCATCCTTCATTGTCATGGCGGGAGAAGCACTCCTGGTAGGTCACTCCCGTCTAGCAGCCAAATCCTACGCATGAAACCACCAGTACTGTCTCTATAAATTAGTTAGCACTGGTGCTTTTCAGCATCTTCATTGCATGTCTTGTTCTGTTTTCTCTTACAAAATCATTTGTCAAGATCATAGAACACTTGGACTAAGCTCACACTTCAATAGCTTAGACCTTAGATTAGTAAGTGGCAGTTTCAGCAGATAAATGCATCAACATCTAATGATCTTGTTCTGTTTTGCAAGGGATGGAGTAATGACAGAATCAATGCTCCTTTCCATCGGGTGGTCATGAGCGAGAGCGAGCCAAGATACTCTGTTGGGTTATTTTCATTCATCAAAGGTATAATCAAAGTTCCTGAAAAGCTAATTGACGAAAAGAATCCTCTGCGATTCAAGCCTTTCGAGAATTTTGGATTATTGCGTTACTTCTTCACGGAAGAAGGTAGGGGAAAAGAGTCTACCATAAAAGCCTACTGTGGTGTTTAAGGCTAGTAGCCTAGTACTCTAGTTTGAAAGGAACTTTCATATGTTGTGAACACGATCGATTTTATCTTCTCTTTTTCTGTTTAAATATGAACAATTGTTCTTCTTATATGGATATCTATTTTATATACAGACACCTCTCGAAGAGTTGATGGGTGGTAAAGTACTATAGTACAGAATCAGGATAACTTGATTAAATCTTACAAGAAAAATCTATAAGTTTTTTTTTTTTTAAAAAAAAAAAAAGAAAAACCCTTATGATTGGTGTACGACCTTATCCCGTTGTTGATGAGAGTATTTATTTTCAGAAAGACGCTTTTTTTTTATATATTATATAATAATAGATTCAATAGGTAGATTGAAAAATGGGATGGAATTGATTTTTTTTTTCTCACGTAGAGGCAGTCTTGGGCGAATTATAAATCCATCTGCAAAGCTCCTAGCTGCTAAATTTAACAGTTTTATTGACAATTATTTTTTTTTATATTTACACTAATATTTTATCTGTGATTATTTTATCGATAAAATCACAAATAAAAACTATCAATTAGAAAAATGTTTGTCAGTAAATTCTGGTATGTTAACAAGTCTATCACTAATAAATTTACTGATGGTCTTACAAACGGATCATGCGTGCTAAAAATAAAATTATTCGCTTTACTATGTCGGTAATTCCCTTGGTACTATTTAACATATCACCAACAGGATAACCATATGTAATTTCGTCAATGAGTTGCAGAGACATCTGCAGTAATTCTTTTCAAACTCTCTAGAATATATCAACAGACTTATTTTGTCGGTGAGCTAACAATTGTAGTGGCATTTGCTGTAATTCTTTTCCAACTCTCTAGAATATACTGACGGACTCAGTCCGTCAGTAACCCCGTCAGTAATAATTTAAAAATAATTTAAAAAAAATCTATTAAACAAAATTAGAAAAAAAATTAATAAAAAATTCAAATATTTAAAAATAAATTATCTTAACATAAAAATCAAATATTTATTACAAATTTATATATTCAACTACAATAAAACTAGAATAGAGACGACGTTCGAGAATGAGAAGGTTGGTCGTCCCCAAGACCATGAAGCATTTAAGGGGGTGTACATGTACCATACATCTGTATCTCATATCTATGACCATTCGGTGAAGTTCTTCATAATCCGCAGAGAGTCATTCATATTTTTTATTGAGATGGGTCATACGTTCTTGTACTCCTTAATCTAACAAGGCCGCGAACTCTGGAGACTAAGTGCTCAGGACCAATTGCAAGCACTCAACGGTTGAAACACTACGGGTTGTCCGCAAGTTCTCGGTCATAGTGTTAGAGAGCTCGTACACCTAATTTTTATTAGGTCCACCGGACAATCCTGCCTCCAATCACAAATCTGGATCGATATTCGGGTGGGTCAAAGGAATATCCATGTATCTCTCCTTCAACCGGCTGTTATATGTCTCCTGGAAATAAAAAATAAAATCATCAAATTCAAGTAAATAATAACTTAAGAAGAAAAACGGTTGGAAACTAATATACCACAAAATATTGAGCTCGACTATCAATGAACTGTTGCACCCTTTTTTGGAAGTCATCACTCCGCACGTGTGTTTCCACAAAAAGCTCCATTGAGCTTAGCTCACGTCGAAGAGTTATAGCTTGCAAGATAAAAATGTTGTCAGTTAAATATATTTATAAAAAACAACAAATTAAAAATGGGTGTAATTAAAAAAAAACCATCCACTTTGCATGCGAAATCAACGGAACGAAGTTGCTGGTGTGAGTGGTAACGGAACCATGAATTTGGCATCTCCGGTTTCCCATACCGGATTGTGTTTGTCATATGAAACGCTTGGACATCACGTGTTGAATGTATTTCGCCTAATATAGTCTCCGAGATGTATGGTGGCCTGAAATCCTTCTGAATCGTCACGTCATTCCAGCCTGGTAGATTGTTTTCTTTTGTATATTTTTAGATTTGTTTTGCGCCTCGTACCAAAAATCACGCAACCTATATGGTACAAACAAATCATCTATAAGTAAATGAAAAATAAAATTTTAATATTTGGAATAAAAAAATTATCATGATTTCGATATTACCTAGTTGTAGTGTGATTCTCTCAAACCCTTCTCACAACATTATCATTTGTTTCAAGTTTTCCCCTGCAGTAAAAAATAAAAAAAAATTAGTAATTTCAATAAAGTAAATGAATTAACATAATAAAAAAAAATTAAATTAATACTAACCTTAAACCTTGAAAATCATGCATCGACCTACGGTTTCCATTCAGGATGTTTGAAAACTTAGCTCTATTGAAACAATGGAATTTTCATCGATGATTTAAATGCCGATGTTATTATTCCGGCAGCCTTAATGTTTATGAACCTAAAATTGGATAAATTTAAGGAAATATTATTTGTTCAAAAATTAGTAAACATGTCATTGTCAAAGCAAAACAAACTTACATTGAAAGGTCATCCTTCCACTACGCCTCGTACTTATAGGTGAATGGATCCCACTGTGAAGGTACCCCTTCTATATTGCGGCATTCCACTCGACGAGGCAACGTCGTGAGTTGATGTATGTGCCTCAGGTGCCTCTTCTTGGTCGGCATTCAATCACTCGTGGTTGTCATTATCACTGCCAAAAGAACTAGCAGTGATCTCTTGCTCATGACGTGCAATTGATTTTCCCTTAGGCATCTACACAAATTTACGAAAACAAAACAAACAATTTTGATATTTTTTGAAAAAAACATTTGGCAGTACCCCCCTTATATAGGAACCTACCTAAAAATTTTAATCCTACAAATAGACAACGTATATGCTACAAACTAGTTGATTTTATTCAATTTCTACCAACAATGTTGAATAATTTAATTTCGTAGAAAAATCTCATTTTCTACACGATAATATTTTTTATCCTAAATTTACTAGAATTTATTTAAATGGAATACATACAATATAATAATTAAAATTAATCCTACATATTTAATAAATATTACCAAAAACATTAAACAAAGAAAATAACTAAAATTCAACAAAATAATGAAAAAATTATTTCAATAACAACTACAATTCAACACAATTATTTCTAAGTGCTAATACTTGTGATCCTAAATTCACAAAAACAATCTTCTAAATTGAATATAATACAAAATAATAATTCAATTTAATCATATACATTTAATTGAAATTGAACAACAAATTTGAAAATAATAACTAAAAATCAACAAAATAATGAAAACAATATTTCAATAACAACTAAAATTCAACAAAACTATTACTTCATAAAATTATAAAGAACAAATAATTGAACAAAAGCAAAGACAAAAAAATAAAAAATAATTCAAAAAACAAATAAGGAATAAGGAATGAAACATTCTTACCTTAATGGCATGTTTAATTTTAGAGTTAAACTCGGTGTGGTAAAACAAACAAAAAAACAAAAATACATTGTTAAAAAACCTTAAGAAATAAGAAAAATAAGAAGAAAATACTGCAAAACATTTACTCACAAATACATGTTGATTATATTGAGAAAAAGGAAGCTTGATTTCTAGCTTTGATGTTTGAGAGACAGAATTGAAAAACAGACTAGAGAGAATAAGAGAGAATAACTAAGTTTTTAAGCCAAGAGAAGAAAATGAAGGTCTAGTATTCTCGTGGAGCTTTTATATTAGGTTTTACGGATAAAAGTATCGACGAACAATTAAATATTATTATTTTAAAATATTATGTTAGTGATTTCGTCTGTAAAGTCAAATTGAAATTTTTGATTCGCGCTAAAAATTCCTTTAGATTTTTTAATTTCATCCATTATTCCATCGGAAAAATAGTAAATAGTCAACAGTCAGAAATCATTAATTACTAGCGCGTTGGAATTCTCATTTCGTTGGTGATTCCATTGGGAAACCTATAAAAACATGCACCTTAGTCAGTAAAACAATGACTGTCAGTGTGTTGGAATTCACATTCTGTCGGTGATTCTGTTGGAAACATTAAAAATTTTAATTAGCATCACCAACTTGAGAAGGGGAACAATTCCCATCGCCTATAGAATATACCGACAGACACAGATCGTCGGTATACCCGTGTGTAATGAACATAATGAACAGTACCAGGGTGAAGGGGAACAACTCTCATTGCCTCTTAAATATACTAACGGACACAACCCGTTGGTATACCCGTATATAATGAATACTATAAACAGTGTCAGGGTGAAGGGGAACAATTCTCATCGCTTTAAGAATATACCAACAACCACAACTCGTCTGTATACACGTGTGTAATAAACACTATGAACAGTGTCATTGCGAAGGGGAACAACTCTCATCACCTCTGGAATATACCGATGGACACAGTCTGTCGGTATACATGTGTGTAATGAACACTATGAATAATATTAGGGTGAAGGGGAACAGTTCCCATCACCTTTGGAATATACCAACGAGCAATGTCTGTCGATATACCTGTGTGTAATGAACACAATGAATAGTGTCATGGTGAAGGGAAACAGTTCTTATCGCCACTAGAATATACTGACGACCATAGCTCGTCGGTATACATGTGTGTAATGAACACCATGAATAATGTCATGGTGAAGAGGAACAATTCTCATCGCCTCTAGAATATACCGACAGACACAACCCATCGATATACTTGTGTGCAATAAGCAACCGTTTGTATTTCCATCAGTATGAAATAATGTCTAACGCCAGATTCTATCTGTATTCTCAATTTATCCATCCTATAAATACTTAAATTGATAGATGCACACTCAACACAATAACACCAGTTCACATCACAATAATAAAATAAATATTTCTTTGTAGTGAATTTCATCCACAAATATTACATTATAGTTTATGGCATTACACTTTCGTGTTTTGTAAATTAGTCAAAATTATCTTCTTCTTCTTTAATTGACTCATCTTCAGTTCCATCATAATCTTCTACGTTGATTTCATGGTTATCATCATCTTCATCGACTTGTGTATGTCCACTGAAGCTAAATACAACATTCAACTCCCCAACGTCAACATCAACTAAAATATTATTGGCAACGTGAAAATTTGCATTTTCTTCTAAGTTAATTGAAGGAGCAACTCTATCTGGATCAACTAACTCACCAACTTGAAATACATCATCTCCCATATTTGATTCATTGTTCTCATTCTAACAACCTCGACACGAACTCTAGGTTTGGTTTTCAATATGCATAACCAATCAACTCTTGAACAATCAGTTCTAAAGAAAAGAGTGTATGTGTAATAAACTTGCTGGCATTACTTGGCAAAAACAAAAACATTATTGGTGTTGCAAAGTTTAGCTTTTGAATTAATCTTGACCAAACCATGATGGGAATCTACTTTGATTCATTTATCAGTGGTGTCATACCAATATCATTTGAATAAAAATACTCTAATCTGCTCGTTATGATACTGCAATTCAATTACCTCTTCTAATTTCCCATAATAGACAACTTCATACTCAATAGAAGTCGATCCCTTAACACAAACCCTTTGTTATATATCTTTCTACCCTGCCCATATTCTTCTGTATAAAACACATGTCCATTGATGAAATACTCATTGTAGCACATCACTTTTTTCTTCAAGACCCAGACTTAGTAAAGACAAAGTAACACTAGCATTCCCTCCTAATTTATAAACCTGGTACATGAAGTATAACCATAAACAATTAATGAGAAATGCGTAATACAATTAAGTATTTTGATAGATAATAATAATTAAGCAGTACTTATATGTGTTCTGAAACCATGTCAAAAATTATTCATCTTGTAATCGAAAGATTTGAGATTTGGTCAGTTGTGAGTTTTGGGACAATAAATATTGACAATGTTGCTTATGAGGTATTCAATAATGTATCAATTTAAATGCCGATATTATAAGAGATAAATTATTCATTAATAACATAGTTTAAGTAGTATACTTACTGAATAAAAGGTCTCAGTTCTTCACAGTTAAAAAGCACATAATTATATGTTTGTCTTAATTCTATTTCAAACGAATATCTTCCCCTAACGGCATTTTTTGGTGCAGATCGTCCAAGATGGTAGAATATTGATAAGTTCCCACTCGAAGGCACTTCACCACCATCGTCATGCTTTAGAATGTGATTGATTCTTGTTCTCAATTGAGGCTCTTGTTCTCAATTGAGGCTCGAAATAGTATAAGATAAATGTTGACACCTCTCCAACAATATAGGCATCACAAATCGAAGCGTCAACATGCGTCTTATTTTTAACTTTTTTTTAAGATTGAACAAGTACCTGCATGGAATTAAATGAATGTTTCAAATTATGGAAAAAATTGACAGTAAATTTTTAATTACATTACTTGTGTAATCTCTAACCTCTCAAATGGATACATCTATTTATACTGGACTGGACCTCCAACTGTTACCTTAAATGGTAAATGTATAGGTGATGCTTCATCGAGTTAAAAAATAATAGAGGGAATATCATCTCAAGTTTGCATATTTTCGGGATGATATTCATTTCAAGTCTTTGAATGCGTTATGTCTGCAACTTGTTGAAGCATATATCTCTAAAGAAATGATTGATCTACATGAGTGCATCTTATATCCTCTTTAATAATAAATCTCAATAAGCTAATGGAATGACTATTTGCATAAACACGTGACAGTCATGGCTTTTCATTCTATACAATCTACAATCCTTCAAATTAACCAACCTTGATATGTTTTAGGCATGTTCATCAGGAAAAT
>Ga0307517_10013685_pt1 | contig 10990 bp, 12 predicted proteins | sample 23_EM_MG_FD_194515 | JGI IMG/M metagenome (GOLD analysis project Ga0307517, IMG submission 194515) | Populus trichocarpa ectomycorrhiza microbial communities from riparian zone in the Pacific Northwest, United States - 23_EM | ecosystem: Host-associated > Plants > Roots > Unclassified | place... | reverse complement strand
ATGTGTGTTAGGTGTATATATATATATATATATAAAAAAAAATTACTGTTATTTTGGGCTTGGAAAAGCCGGGTTGTTACACAAACAGCCACATTGGAGCCAACCCTTTACATATCTATAGAAGTAAAAAAATATTCAAGCGGAATACTCTTCTGTATTGATTAAGTTCAAAATATATACAAGATACATTAGGGTTCCCTTGTAAACTAGAGACTGATAAGGAATGACAACCAATTGAATGTAGATTGGTACAAAATATTCTTACGTATCTTTCCTACTTATCTCAAGATATAGCTTTCCTATTTACATCAAAATACTATTAATATAATTTCCAACACTCTCCCTCAAGTTGGAGAGTGAATATCAATAACTCCCAACTTGCACATGAGCTGTTTGAACTTTTCTTTTCCCAAAGCTTTTGTAAACACATCTGCTAATTGTTGTGAAGAAATCACGTATCGAGTAGCAATTTCACCTCGTAAAATTTTATCCCGAATAAAGTGGCAATCCATTTCAATATGCCGAGTTCTCTCATGAAACACAGGATTTTTTGCAATGTGTAAGGCAACTTGATTATCACAATGAAGAGTAACAGGATCTGAAACTGGCATATGTAAATCTGTTAATAAATGTCTTAACCAAGTAAGCTCACAAAATGTACCTGCCATTGCTCTGTATTCAGCTTCCGCACTTGATAAGGAAACTGTCTTTTGCCTTTTGCTTCTCCATGAAATTAAAGAATTTCCAAGGAATACACAATAATCCAGTGGTGGAGCGGCGAGTGACAGGACAACCCGCCCAATCAGAGTCACAAAATGCACTTAAGTGTAATGAGTTATTTGAATGAAGAAGCAAACCTTGACCAGGAGCTGATTTTAAATAACGAACAACTCGAAGAGCAGCAACCATGTGAGGTTGACGTGGTTCATGCATGAATCGGCTGAGAATGTGAACTGAATATGTGATATCAGGTCTAGTGATGGTTAAGTAAATTAATTGACCAACTAGACGCTGGTATATACAAGGATCTTTGAGCAATTCTCCTGTATTTGAAAGTCTGCATTCTTCCATAGGAAACTCAACTAGTTTGGCACCCAAGTATCCACTGTCTTTGATAATTTCCAAAGCATATTTGCGCTGGGAAATGTAAATGCCTTTCTTGGAACGAGCTATTTCAATGCTTAAGAAGAGTTTCAGGTCACCAAGGTCTTTGATGCGGAAACGAGTATGAAGGAACTGCTTTAAACCTTTGATAGATTCAATGTTGTTCCCGGTTATCAAAATGTCATCCACATAGATCAATAGGATAGTAAGAGATATGCCGTCTCTTTTGATGAACAAGGAATAGTCGGCTTTTGACTGAAGAAAAACAGCAGCAAGAACAACTTTTGTGAACTTAGAGAACCACTGTCGAGACACTTGCTTAAGGCCGTATAGTGACTTGTGGAGGCGACACACAATGTTCTCCCCCTATCGCCGAAGACCAGAAGGAGGAGACATATATATTTCTTCCAATAAATCACCATTTAAGAAAGCATTGCTAACGTCTAGCTGATGTAAAGGCCAGTTTAGACTGGCAGCAATAGCAATGAGGCAGTGGACAGTGACCATTTTTGCAGTGGGGGAAAAAGTATTATGATAATCAATTCCAGCAGTTTGTGTGAAACCCCGAGCGACCAGACGAGCTTTATATCGCTAAACGGACCCGTCAGCCTTGCGTTTGATGCGATACACCCATTTACAACTGATCGGGCGTTTGCCAGGGGGCAAAGGAATGAGGCTCCATGTCTGATTGTCAATGAGAGCTTGAAGCTCAGAATTCATAGCTTCCTGCCACTTAGGATCAGTCATAGCAGGTTTATATGAAGGAGGTTCCTCATCACGACTAACATTGGCAATATAACAGAGATGTGATGGAGAATATCGATTATAAGAAATAAAATGACAGAGAGGATATTTCGTACCTGGTGTAGGTGCAGATGAGGCCGAGAACAATTGGTGTGGAGGCAGAATCACCTGCGAGCAAACATAATCCTTGAGGCGGATGTTGGCTTCTCGAGGGTGTTGAGAATGGTGAAGTGGCTGATCAGGAATGACCAGAGTAGGTTCAGGAAGGACAGGGTCATCCAGCTGAATAGGGGTTTGCTGTGCAGCTGGTGGAGTTAATAGAGTAGAGGAAGGTGGCTCAAGAAGAGAAGGCACTGAGTCGGTTGGTGCAGGTGAAGAAGATATGGGGGGATCAAAGGGGTCGATGATGACTGATGAGGAAGGAAGATGAGAATAAGAATCAGACACAATAGGAAGAGGAATAGGCAAGGCTGGTGGATTGTGTGCTGTAGGATTGTCTTGTGGTGGATGATAAAAAGTGTCCTCAAGAAATACCACATCCCGATTGGTGAAAATTTTCTGAGTTGCAATATCATAAAGTTTGTAAGCTTTTTGTCCCATAGGGTAACCAAGAAAAATGCATTTTGTGGCACGAGGAGAAAATTTTAAGGATGGATTGACTATGGTTGCAAAAGCAACACATCCAAAAACTCGCATGCGAGAATAATCAGGAAGTTTGTTGCAAAGAATCTTAAAGGGTGTTTTTTTGTGAAGCAACAGAGTAGGAAGGCGATTAATAATATGGACGGCAATAAGAATACATTCTCCCCATAAAGTAATGGGTAAATGAGATTGAAAACGTAGAGCGCGAGCAGTTTCAAGGATGTGTCTATGTTTGCGCTCAACGACACCATTTTGCTGGGGTGTATATACACAAGAGTGTTGAAAAAGAACGCCTTCCTCAAGGAAAAAAAAAATTAATGAAAGAAATTCAGCCCCATTATCAGAACGGAGTTTTTGAAACTTTGTATTGAATTGAGTGTGAACATAATGAAAAAACTAACGAAGTAGAGTTTGTGTCTCACTCTTGTTACGCATTAAAAAAACCCATGTAAAACGAGAAAAATCATCCACAATAGTCAAGAAATAAAAAGCACCAGATATAGAAGGGGTTTTATAACGACCCCAAATATCACAATGAATAAGAGAAAAACACTTCGAAGTTGAAAATGAACTAGAAGGAAAAGGGTGACGAGTTTGTTTTGCCAATGGACAAACATCACATTTATGACTGAAATCAAAATTAAATTTAAGTGAATTATCAGCTAAAAATTGTAAACGATTAGAAGAAGGGTGTCCCAACCGGCGATGCCAAAGATCGGATGAGATAATCAAATTGCAAGCAAAACGGGTAGAAGGAGTTGAAGCCAACGCCACAAGGTAATACAGGTCATCACGTCCCTACCCACACCAATCATTGTCCTCGTAGCCAAGTCCTGCAAAATACACCAAGATGGAAAAAAAGTCATTGAGCAGTGTAAATCATCGGTTGTTTTACCAACAAACATAAGATCAACTTTAAAGCTTGGCACACAGAGGACATTATTCAATTGAAAAGAATTGTTAAATTGAATTGAGCCAATCACAGTAATTTTAGCCACGTCTCCACTAGGTAAGGAAACAGGTGCCAAAGATAGTTTCTTGTCGACATGCTTTGATGATGTAGGAGAAGAAGTAATGTGATGGGTTGCCCCACTGTCAAGTATCCAGCGATTGTGAGCAACCGATAATAAACCTGATGTATGTTTGAAGGTTGAGGCAGCAACAACATTAGCCTGTGGAGTGATAGGCTTGGTGGTCAAGGCACTGAGTATCTGAACATATTGATCCTCAGTTAAGTTGGGCAGAGAGACCTGGAGTTCCTGAAAAGTGGGATTAAAATCCACTTGATTTGTAGAGGGGTTACCAAATGCAGAGTGTGAGTTATGCCTGTCGTAGCCTTGGCGCTGGTGTGGTGCTTTTTCTTTACTTTTTGGATGACCAAGAGGGTAGCCAATTAATTTGTAACAGGTTGCTTTCCTGTGATACATATCACCACAGTAAGTGCACTGAAAAGGCTCTTTATTACGTGAATTATTTGATTGATTCCCATGAACTTGATTATTTTGCCGACCCTTAGACATGTTGTAATTGCCACGCACAGCCATGGCTGCTGTATTTGATGGTATGGTGACAGCAACCCCCAGCTCTCGTTGTTTTTCTTTCTGCACAACAGAGGCATAAGCTTGACGAACCGATGGTAAAGGGTTCATCAGTAAAATCTGACCTCTTGCACCTGAATATGACTTGTTGAGTCCCACGAGAAATTGTATGAGTTTGGTTCGATCATTCTGCATACCACAGGTACATGTTTCTGAATTAAAGAATACAAGCTCGTCCCATAAAACCTTCAATTTTGTGTAATATGCTGCAACTGACATTTGACCTTGCTCAATCCTGTAGATGTCTCGCTGAACCTGAAAAATACGGAGAGCGTTCCCTAAAGAAAATCTTTCACGAAGATCTTCCCAGATGGCATAAAGAGTGTTGCATGAAAGAACAGAATCAGCTAATTCTGGCTCAAGAGAATTTAGGATCCATTAAAGCACCATGTCGTTGCAGCGCTGCCAAAGGGCATGTTCTTCAAGATTTGAGGCCTCATGGGGTTCTTTGATTTTGCCAGTAATAAAACTTGGCTTATTCTTGCACTTAGAGAAATTTTCATAGCACGGTGCCAAGAATTATAGTTGTCACCATTCAATCGTTTTGAAACAAGAAGCAAACCAGGGTGATCTGAGTGGTGGAGAAATAATGGAGAACCAAGGGTGCTGGGAGTAGAGAATGAATCGCCAGAACTAAAAAAATCAATATCATTAGCAGCCATGATTTAAAAGAGAAAAAAAGGAGGCAAGGCAGAGACGCAACAAACAGATGTGTTGAAGAAGAAAGAAATAGGGTTAGGTCGTAGCCTGCTCTGATACCATATAAGTAAAAAAATATTCAAGCAGAATACTCTTCTGTATTGATTAAGTTCAATATATATACAAGATACATTAGGTTCCCTTGTAAACTAGAGACTAATAAGGAATGACAGCCAATTGAATGTAGATTGGTACAAAATATTCTTACGTATCTTTCCTACTTATCTCAAGATATAACTTTCCTATTTACATCAAAATACTATTAATATAATTTCCAACAGTCTATGCTTATTAATCATGGAATGTTGAAAGGATATTTGTTTTCTTCTTTGACCGTATCTTACTTCAAATAAAGTTAAGGAAATTCATGCAATGATTTGTTTTTGTAGATAGCTCAAATAAAAACGCTCTTCCCCTTTATAAATGGATCCCATTATTTGATTTCTTTCTCTTTGTTTGTTGTTGCCTCGATGGTTGGCCTGTTTTATTATTTAATCTAGCACAATGGCAGAGAGGACACCAAGTTAATAAAAGGAAATGAAAAAATTAAATAACTAATTACGCCATCAATCAAATATGTAGTCTTCTATATTTTGTTTTTCTTAGAATGGATAAATAACTTGTGCTCAATTTGTTGCAAAATCTGGATCACACATTTACCGGTTACGAGTACTCCTAATTTAGTTTGCATATAACGCAATGCCATTTCTTTTTTTCTTGAAGATGGTATTGTACGTATAGAATCTTTAGTGTAATGCTACAAGAAATCTTATTTCCATTATAGGAACTATTTAATTTAATTTAATTATTTCTTTAATGCTAAAACAGGAAAACACGAAACAAGAAAAATACTAAAGAAGAAGTCTCTCTTTCTTGATCTGGGATGGAAGAACTCTTATATAGAGAGGGTTTGTTCGTGACTTTTTTATCACATGATTTCTCTACTCTTTCCATTCTCTCTTTTGCTTTAGGTCTATTCTCTCTGTTCACTGTAGTTTTTTAGTCATGGCAAAGATAGCAGTTGCTCTGTTCATGATGATGGCTCTTTGTGGAGTTTGTTTTGGTGCTGGCTACAATGTTGGTGAATCGGATGGCTGGACCATTGGAGTCGATTATAACCAGTGGGCTTCTACCAAGAAATTCCAAGTTGGTGACACTCTTGGTATGCACCGCACCTGTCTCTATATTATTTATTTAAAAAAAACATACAATTTACTAGCAGAATCATCAAATCCATGTGATAAATATCAAATTTAATTACTTGTTTAGATTCATGGATGGATTGGTGTCCAACGCTTATATGACACGATCATGTTTACTAACACAACACACTTAATGTGATTGCATGCAGTTTTCAATTACAATACCATGTTTCACAATGTGTTGCAAGTGACCAAACAAGACTACGAATCTTGCAATGTCAAATCCCCAGTCGCCACCTTTGCTAGTGGCAGAGACTTCATCACCCTCGACAAAGCAGGCCACTCGTACTTCGTGTGTGGTTTTCCTGGTCATTGCCAAGCGGGACTCAAGGTTGCTATCTCAGTCAGGGCGTCATCTTCTCAGAGCCCAGATGTTCCAAGCCCCCCTTCTACACCAAGAGAGATTCCTCCTCCCCCTCCTCCTCAAACCCTTAGTGCTCCTGGTCAACCTAATTTTCATCCACCACCATTAGGGTCTCCAAACGTGCCTCTTCCACCAGGCTTCCCAAATTTTGGGACGCCTTCAGGACCTGGCTTTCCTTATTTGCCTCCTTTCGAAAGTGGTGCATCTCTCCATTCCTCTAACCTCAAGGCAGCAATGTTGAGTGTCATCATGACTAATTTATTTGCTGTTTTTGCGTATTGATTAGGTTGTAGATGTTTGTTTTTACGAGTTTTTATATTGTCATCATTTGGAGAGGAACCTCTTCTATTCTTTGTTAGCATTACTTCTTTTATATATATATATATATAATTTTATTTATAACAATGCTTAATTGTTACTAAGAATCAAGACAGGAAATCAATTTTGAAAAATTAAATTAAGATTTCTGTCAAAATCAAATATATTAATTCCTATCCTTAGAGATCATGGACAATTCAAGTAACGTGAAATTAAAATTAAAAGAATTATTATCAGCTACATATTATTAATAGTGATCATTTTATTTTACTTTATTTTTTATGAAATTGACCCTCTTGATTTTTATATGAATTTCCAATTCTACTGCATGCAAGTAACGATTCAAATGCATAATGTCTGAATTTATAGATTTCCTTTAATTTTTATTTTTTAATCCACCGATGAAGTCCATATTTTTTAGGTTTACTTTCTTTTTTTCTTATGAATGTAAAATCAAAATGATGTGAATCAGTCCACTTACATGTTCCAAATAAGTCAATTTGAGGTGGATCAGTCAACAAACACCAACGAGGGCAATTATATGTTTCAAATGGGTCAATGATTCAGGCTAAGACAAAGACATTGAATGCATTGATTTTGAAGGTTTGGACCAAGTCAAATTTTAAGGGTCTATTGGAGTATCAAGAGAAGGCCTTAGTATATCTTATCCATGTGTAAGAGGGGCTCAATCCAACCTTGTTTGGGCCATGAGGTTCCAACAAAAAGGTTGGCAATTTTCTAAATTTCTAGTGAGGAGAAAACACAGCAAAAGAAACAAAAGAATCCTATTACAATATGGAAATAACATGGGTTTATGAGTTGATCCACATCATACTTGTTCATGTCTGAAAGAGAAAAACACAAACACAAAGAGCTGAAAAAACAAAGAAGCAAACCATGAGGACAATCGTAAATAAATTAGTAAAAAAGCCAAGGAACAAATCATCGAGCAAATCTAAAGGAACAAATCATAAATGGTAAAGAAGTATTGGAGTGAAGATAAGCTAAAACACCAATTCCTATGACACCAAAAATAATGAAAAAAGAAAAACCACACTATTCTTTTTTTTGAAGAAGAATTTACTCTTACGTAAAATGAAAAAAATCTGTACACAAAATTCCTAAAAAAAAGGTGCATTCTTGACATGGGAAATTTAAGCATCAACCAAATGTCACACCAACCTTTAAATGGAGTGATACGGTTCAGGTTTAGCTTTGGATTCCTTATAGTAAGCATTCAGTTATGTGTTTAAGATTGGTTGTTGACACGGTTTAGTATATTGTTCAGTCTTGGGTTTTCCATGATGGGTCTTTACTTAGAGGTGCATTTGGTCAGATTGAGGTTATTATGGATAATGGGTTCGGCCCAATTCTATCAGATCAGGAAAGGCTATGCATTAGACATTTTTTGGCAGTAAAGAAAGTTTATTTGGAGTGTATTTTCAGGTCTGGTTTGGTCCCTATTAATTATCATAACCTATTTTTAAGTTACTCCCTAATTTTAATTTTTTCTTCCAAAAAATCAAAAAATATATATTCGGACCAAAAAAACAAAAAAAATCCAAAAAATAATAACAATGAGAAGAGGATGCCAAAGCGCCCAGAAAATGACTAAAAATTGGTTCAGGAGGTTTAAAAATTATAAAATTAAAATTTAACAGTGTTTTGTTGACTAATGAGAGCCCTGTTGACAAAGCAAATTTGAGGAAGAAAAGTACAAAATCAAATGTTTATGGACTCAATTAAATTTTATTGAAGGTTTAATTGAATTTATGGAGGGTTTGATTGCAAAAAAATTGATTTTGAAGTCAATTTGGGCTTTAATCGGAAGAAATTAAAGTTTTGGGGTCAAATTATAATTTTTAAGAGTTGATTTGGTCAAATCAGGGGCATAATTGCATAAATATTGAAGTTTGATGGCCAATTAGGGCCTTAATTGAAGAAATATGAAACCAAGGAGCAAAATGAAAAACGTGCATAAATAGAGGGGCGGTAGTTGACCGGATCAAGGACTAAATTGAAGAAATTAGAAGTTTATAGTCAATTAAGAGTTCAATTGCATAAATTCGAGACCAAGGACCAATGTGAAAAAGACGGTCAACTTCAGGGCCGACAATTAAATTTGGCAGGGATGCAATTGAATTGATATTTAAAATCAAAATTGCATTTGAGGACTTGATTGAATAAATTACAAATTGAGGACTGAGTTGGATTCTGACATGTTTTTTGCGCCATTTCTTTTAAATGAAACGGTGTGTTTTGGGTAAAACGGCGTTGTTTCAAAAAAAAAAACAAAGACCTAAATGGTGCCTTTTTGAACGGCACTGTGGGTCTTCTTCTTCCCCTGGACGCGCGAGGCAGGGGAAGAAGAAGATTTCCTTCCCTTGCTTTTCTCTTCCCCTTTTCTTGAAAACAACTCAAAAAGACGCCGACAAAACTCCCCACTTGCCTGCCACATGGTAAAAGAAGAGGGGATGCACCCCTAGGGTGGTTCTGGGGCGGCTACACAGTGGCCGCCCGACCACCCTACCCCTTTGGTAGGGGTAGTAGGGGTCTTCCCCCCCCCCCCACCCTCTGTTTTTACCTATAAATACAAAGGGGGGCAGCAGCAAAAAAAAAAAAAGAGGGAAGGAGCATAACAGAAAAGGGAATGAGCTGAAGACCGAAAGAAAAAAAGAAGAGAAAAACAGAGGAAGAAAAGAAAAAAAATGCAGAGAAGCAGAGGAGAGAAGAGAGAAAGACCGTTGCCTGGAGCCACCGCCATTTCACCGCCAGTATCACCGCCACCAGCTAGCACCACCATGAGCCTCCACAACGGCCACCGTAGGTCAATTCCCCCGCCTCTCTCTTCTTCCTTCTTCTCCTTCGCTGCTAGCCTCCACTGTTCACGTAGCATGTGAACAGTAGAGAGCCACTGTTCATGGCTGGGCCAATTTTGGCCCAGCCCGAATAGTTGGGCCCAGCCCCAATAGATGGGTCCGGCCCAAAAAAAAAGGAAACAAAAAATTTAAAAAAATTTCTGTGTGTATTTTTCTACTAAATTTTGCTTGATATTGGTTTGTATTTTTATACCGTAAAAATACAAATCCAGTATTAAAATACCCAGTTTTCATCAATACATAAAAAAAAAATTTTGTTTCATGCATACGACGAAGTCTCTCAAAGTTAAAAATCATATTGTATTTTCATACAACAAAGAAAACTTCAAAAAACATGTTTTAGCATGCATTTTGGCTTTAATAACCAGTTTATTAAAGTCACGAGAATTTGGCCAATATTTCAAAAATTCCAAAAAAATATTTTGTTTTTTTTAGTATCAGGGATTACGAATTTATATGTAAAATGTATTTCCGATATTAAAAAGGTATTTCTTTTGACGACTTAGAACAGTTGGTTTTACCTAATAAGATAAGGATCTCCTTATAGAGGAGGACTTTTCTTAAACCGTAGATACACCGACAATTAGAAACCACAACAAAACCTTAGATTTTATCAGACAACAAAACAATGCATCTTACCTTAGGTAGGGCATAGTTGGGGTGCTAATACCTTCCCTTTACGCAACCAGTCTTCGTACCTAATCTCTAAGACTAGTTAGGGTTCCTAGTAACAAGAAAACTAGGTGGCAACTCTCATTCAAATTTTCCACCAATAAAAGACAAGAATTCCTTGTCTCCCCATACTTGCCAGATAGACTGACATACACCTTGAGGGTGGAACGATCGTCGCGATGCCGCGTGGACACGTGCGACAGAATGACGACTCCACTAGGGATCTTGTGGACCAAGCATTGTTTTTGTCTGATAATTTTGTTGTTTGGTTTGTGTGTTTTATGTTAATATGCCTTTTATTTATTTTCTTACACACTTTAATTTCTGTACATATTTGTTCATGCATTGTATAGAATTGCCTCATGCATCATATGCTTTAATTTTTGGAAAGCACACACAAGCCTCTATTTTAGGTGGGGGATTAGCAATCTGCCCTATGACTACTGGTCAGCGTTCAGATGCGTGAAATTGTTGCGATGTCGCGGTCGCACAAATTAATTACCCTAGCTTCAAACACAACACACAAGATAGTATAGAGCAAGCAAGGGGTCGATCCCACGAGGAAGATTCAAGTCAGATTTTTATGCTTGATGATATGCAATTTGGGGGGGGTTTGGACGTTATCTAGGCTAAAGCAAAAGAAAACGAAAAGCTATCAAATGAAATTTAATAAAATCAGAAAATTATCAAGAGAACAAACCTTGATCACAAGCACACATCCACCTACAGAAATCAGAACTGATCATGGAAACGAAACATCAATTTATA